>OIXH01003851.1_pt1 | contig 12818 bp, 12 predicted proteins | sample 1587741 | NCBI WGS metagenome assembly OIXH01 (sample SAMEA3888916, study PRJEB22519) | human gut metagenome | biome: human gut; feature: human-associated habitat; material: faeces | place: Denmark | collected 2011 | reverse complement strand
GGCCGGCAGCGCGAACCTCGCATGGTCGGGCATCGGTCAGTATGAGGACCTCATCTGCCCGTACTCCATGCTGCGCTACGTCTCGGCCATCGCCAACGGCGGCAGCGTCGTCGAGCCGTCGCTGCTGCTCGACACGCCCAGCGGCTCGAGCACGACCCTGCTGAGCGGCACGACCGCCAACAAGCTGCGCGACATGATGAACTACAACGTCTCGGCGCACTACGGCACGAACCGCTTCCCGGGACTGAACCTCTGCGCCAAGACCGGCACCGCCGAAGTCGGCGACGGCACGTCGCACGCATGGTTCACGGGCTTCCTGCTCGACGATGCGCACCCGTACGCCTTCGTCGTGCTGGTGGAAAACGCCGGCGGCGGTCTGACAAACGCGGGCGCCGTGGCCAACACCGTGCTGCAGGCAGCCGTGAACAAGTAACTTAGGAGTCACACATGATCGATCTATCCGTCCGCGGGCTCGTCAAGGGCTTTGAGCAGGGCAATGACATATTAAAAGGTATCACATTTGACGTCAACGCCGGGGAGCGTGTGGGCATCCTCGGGCGCAACGGCTGCGGCAAGACGACGTTTTTCCGCATCCTCTCGGGCGAACTGCAGCCCGATGCCGGCACGGTGTCCATCGCCGCCGGACGGCGGCTGGGACTGATTTCGCAGATCCCGGTCTACCCCGACGGCTGGACGACGGAGGACGTGCTGCGTGAGGCGCACCGGCGTCTCTATGACATGGAGGCGCGCATGAACGAGCTGACCGCGCGCATGGCGTCCGACAATTCCCCCGCGCTGCTGGCCGAATACGACCGCCTGTCGGAAAACTTCCGCCGCCTCGGCGGGTACGACATGGAGCACGAGCGCAACCGCGTCGCCAACGGTCTGGACATCCCGGCCGAGATGCGCGCGCAGCCGTTTGACTCGCTCTCCGGCGGGGAAAAAACGCGCGTGAACCTCGCGCGGCTCATCCTGGAGGACACGGATATCCTCCTGCTCGACGAGCCGACCAACCACCTTGACATCGACTCGATTCAATGGTTGGAAGACTTTCTCGTGAATAACGGGAAAGCCGTTGTCGTGATTTCCCACGACCGGGCCTTCGTGGATAACATCACCACCCGCACCATCGAGGTTACCATGGGACGTATCTACGATTACAAAGTAAATTACTCGCAATATCTCGTGTTACGCCAAGACCGTCGTATTCAACAACAAAAGGCATACGATGAACAACAAAAAATGATTGCAGAAACCAAAGAATTTATCGAACGCTTCAAAGGTACCTACTCTAAAACGCTACAAGTGCAATCCCGGGTCAGGATGCTGGAAAAATTGGAGATATTGGAAGTTGACGAGGAAGACACTTCCGCCTTGAGACTGAAATTCCCGCCCGCCCCGAACTCCGGTAAATACCCGGTGATCGCGGAAGAACTCACGAAAGACTATGACGGTCACATCGTGTTCCAAGATGCCCACTTCACCATCGAGAAAGGGGAAAAAGTCGCTTTCGTCGGTCGTAACGGGGAAGGAAAGTCCACGCTGGTAAAATGTATCATGGGTGAAATTCCCTATAACGGAAAACTGACATTAGGCTATAACGTGAAGATTGGCTATTTCGCCCAAAACCAGGCCTCTCTCATGGATGAAAGCCTTACCGTTTTCCAGACCATCGACGACGTGACCCCGCTGGAACTGAAACACAAAATCAAGGATATGCTGGGAGCATTCATGTTCAGTGGCGACGACATCGACAAAAAGGTGAAAGTCCTGTCCGGTGGAGAGCGTACCCGATTGGCCATGATCAAGTTGTTGCTCTCTCCCGTGAACCTGTTGATTCTCGACGAGCCGACCAACCACCTCGACCTCCGCACCAAGGACATCCTGAAAAATGCCTTGAAGGAATTCGATGGCACCTTGATCGTCGTGTCCCACGACCGTGACTTCCTCACCGGACTCGTCCACAAGGTCTACGAATTCGGTAACAAGAAAGTAAAGGAACACTTAGAAGACATCCAAGGTTTCTTGCGGAAAAAGAAAATGGAAAACCTCCGGGAGATCGAACGTAAAAACGGGTAAATTACATATCTTCCAAGGATAAACCGACAAATTCGATATGATACTTGGGGTGACTTGCCTTTATATTAATGGCTTTCTCCTCAAGTCCGTCAAGCTCGGTGCCCTGACCTACGTCGCCCGATACGGCGATGACCTCGCAGTTGTTGTAATTTTCCTTGAGCCAGGGGATGATTATCGACGTGTCAAGTCCGCCGGAATAAGCAAGAACTACTTTTTTGATCTCTTTCATAATGAAAATCTCCGTTTCGTTGGTTTCTATACACCATTATACACTAAATATTCAAAAAATCAAGTGGTTTTTGAATATTTATGCAAGTTTGGCGTATTGACCAAAAAAACGGAGATTTTGAATTCTTAACCGAGCAAAAGTCCTACTTTTTTCTTTGCTTTTGTCAGTGTGCGATTCGCAATGCGGGCGGCTTTCTCCGCTCCGGCGGCTGCGGTCTGCATGAGATATTCCTTATCGGCCATGAATCTCTTGTAGTTCTCCTGCACGGGGCGCAGCTCCTCGATGACCGCTTCGGCAACCTTAACTTTGAAGTCGCCGTAGCCCTTGCCCTCGAATTCACGCTCGATAGCCTCGTAGTCAAGGCCGGTGCAGCAGGAATAGATAGCCATGAGGTTGTTTATGCCGTCCTTGCCGTCGGCGTATCTGACGACGGCCTCGCTGTCGGTGACGGCGGATTTGAATTTCTTGAGTATAGCGTCGGGGGTGTCAAGCAGCGAAACGGAGGCCTTGGGGTTCGGGTCGCTCTTTGACATCTTCTGAGTGGGATCCTGCAAACTCATGACCTTTGCGCCCACCTTGCCAATGAAGGGCTCGGGCAGGGTGAAGGTGTTGCCCCTGAGGGTGTTGAATCTGTCGGCGATATCCCTTGCGATCTCAAGGTGCTGCTTCTGATCGGCGCCCACGGGCACGAAATTCGCCTGATAGAGCAGGATATCCGCAGCCATGAGCACGGGGTAGGCAAAGAGGCCGACGTTGACGTTGCCCGCATTCTTGAGCGATTTCTCCTTGAATTGGGTCATTCTCGAAGCCTCGCCGAACTGCGTGTAGCAGTCGAGTATCCATGCAAGCTCCGCATGCGCGGGCACCTGGCTCTGGATGAATACCACGTTCTTCTCGGGGTCAAGGCCGACGGAGAGCAGTATCGCATACATCTCGAGGGTCTGCTGGCGGAGCTTCGCCGGCTCGGGATGGATGGTCAGGGCGTGGAGGTCGGCGACGGCATAAAGGCAGTCGTAATCCTCGCACATCAGCTTCCAATTCCTGAGTGCGCCGAGGTAGTTGCCGAGGGTGGGTATCGAGGTGGGCTGGATAGCGCTGAGCACTATCGGCTTGCGTTCGGTGTTTTCCATTGTTATCTATTCTCCTTAGCGGTTATTATTCAAAAGACTTTGCTGCCTGTGCGAGCAGGCGGACGCCCTTGACGATATTCTCGTCGGTCGGGGTCGAGAAATTGAGGCGGATATACTGAGATTTTTGGCTCATGTCGACCATGAAGGCGTTGCCGGGCACGACGGATACGCCGAGAGCCGAGCTGCGCCTGCAGAATTCAAGCATATCCACGCCGTCCCTTATCTTTGCCCAGACAAAAAGGCCGCCCTCGGGTCTGTGATAGGTCAGGAAGCCGCCCAGCTCCTTATCGAGGCAATCGCAGAGCAGGTTCAGCTTGCGGCGGTAGATAGTCCTGATATGCTCGATGTGCTTCTCAATGTCGCACTCGGTGAGCCACTTGTATACGGTGAGCTGAGAGATGAGCGGGGTGTGGACATCCTGCGTCTGCTTCGCAACGACGAGCTTTGAGACGACCTCTTTCGGAGCGCTCAGGAAGCCGACTCTGATGCCGGGGGCGACTATCTTTGAGAATGAGCCGGAGTAAACGACGAGACCGTCGGTGTCCATGCTCTTTATCGTCGGGATATCCTCGCCCGATACGCGCAGGTCGCCGTAGGGGTTATCCTCTATGATGAGCACGCCGTATTTCTTCGCAAGCTCATACATGCCCTTGCGCTTCTCGAGCGACATTGTTGCGCCGGCGGGGTTTTGAAAGTTGGGGATGGTGTAGATGAATTTAACATTCTTCTCGGTGCTCAGCTTCTGCTCAAGCACGGCAAGGTCGATGCCGTCCTTCTCAACGGGCACGCCGGAGAGGCGGGCGCCGAAGCTTCTGTAGCAGTTGAGCGCGCCGAGGAACGACGGCTCCTCGCAGATAACGCAGTCGCCGTGGTTGAGGAACGCCTGGCTCATAAGGCTCATCACCTGCTGAGCTCCGCTGGTGACTATGACGGCGTCGTTCTCGCTGAAGGCGTCGTAGCGGTCGCGGGCGAGCTTTTTAAGCTCCTCAATGAGGGGGGCGTAGCCCTCGCTCACGCCGTATTGCAGCATGAGGATAGGCTCTGTGTTGACGATTTCTTTTATAATTCGCTGCACATCCGCAACGGGAAAGGCGTCGGGCGCGGGGTTGCCGGCGGCGAGGGGGATGGTGTCGCCGGAGTTCTTGAGTATCTCCCTTATGACTGAGGGCTGGAGATTTGAGAATCCCTCTGAAAACTTATATTCCATATTGATCGTCCTTTCGGAATAAAATGCTGTTTGTTTATCCGTTCCTAATATTTTAGCACATTGCGCCGTATAATCAAGAAAAATTTTATTTTTCGTTGTGCCGTGAGGCTCGGCGTGGTATACTATGGGTATATCATCGCACTCTCGGAGGTTATATATAATGAAAAAGAATTATGACGCCGTGCTTTTTGACTTTGACGGCACTCTCGCCGACACGGGCGAGGGGATATTTGAGAGCGTGCGCTATGCGGTCGAGGCCCTCGGCAAGCCGCCGCTCAGCGAGAAGCAGCTGCGCTCGTTCATCGGTCCGCCGATATACGATTCGTTTATGAATATGCTTGACCTTGACCATGATCAGACCGAGTTTGCCGCAATGAAATATCGCGAGAGATACGCCGAGGGCGCAATGTTCAGCCTGCGGCTCTATGACGGTATACCCGAGCTGCTGAAGAAGCTGCGTGAGAGCGGGATAAAGGTCTCGGTCGCAAGCTCCAAGCCCTGCGGCTTCATCGAGCGCATTGTCGCGCATCTCGGTATGCGTGAGGATTTTGATTATATCGCCGCCCCTGCGGGGGACGACAAGCCCGAGTCGAAGTGCGAGCTTATCACGAGGGCTGCAAAGGCTCTCGGCGCGGATAGATCCCGCGTGCTGATGGTCGGCGACCGCAAATTCGACATCAACGGCGCAAACGAGGCGGGCGTTGAGAGCGTCGGAGTGCTCTACGGCTACGCAAAGCCCGACGAATTGCAGCAGGCGGGCGCGACCTATATCGTCGAGACCGCCGCTGAGATCGAAAATATCATTTTCTCCTGAGCTTCATCGCCGCACCGTAGCAGACATAGAAAAGCAAGAAGCTGACCGCGGCGACAAAGAAAACAATGAATTCAGCGCTCCCGAACGTATTTGCGTATGTCGGGGAGCTTATTATTTGCCCGTAGGGGTAGCGTATGGCGTATGCGTTGCCGACGCAGAAGTAGAGAGCGCCGCAGGCGAGGAAATAGAGCGGCAGCGCACGGGCGCAGAATTCATCGGTGCGGCGAGCCACAGGCACGGGCATACCGCGCATCACGATGTTCTTGCGGAATATAATAAGGAATATTATAAATGCGATAACTGAAACACCCGCCGTGACGGCTATGGTGAATATATCCTCTTTCTTCTCGCCGAGCAGCCCTCTTTCGCAAAGATTCTCAAAGAGCCTGACGGAGAGCGGGCGGGCAAGGGTGAGCACAAAGGTGACCGTGAAGGTCAGCAGAGCACTGTAAAGGCAGTGCAGGTTGCGGCTCTTAAAAGGCTCCTCATAGGTGAATTTGCCCTCGCCGCCTGTGACGCTTGCGGGCAGGCAAACGAGCAGCAGCATGACGAAAAATCCGATAAGGAAGCCTGTGCCGTATTCCCACATCGACCATGAGCCGCCCTTGAGGAACGCGGGGGCGTTGACGCCTGCAAAGAAGCCTGCGTCGGAGTCGATGATAAGAAATACATCCGCCGCCGTTATGGAAACGGCGCATATGAAGTCTATCGCAAGCGAAATCAGCCCCGTTATCTTATCTTTGAAAGCGATAAGAGCCGTCAGCGAGCAGGCGAAAGCGCCCGCCGCCTGAGATATGCTCTCGATGCTTGCGAAATAGTTCCTGCCGAAGGGAATCTTCTTGGCCCATGCGATATCGTCGAAGTGCTTGAGATAGGCCGCCATCGGGGTCGCGTCAATGCCCTTGTCGGCAAGCCCCGTTTTGAAGTATTCGACCGCCTGCGGGCTGATGAGGTCGAGTATGTAATGTGCCGCAAACGCCTTGAAGAGCAGCATGACGGCATAGTAAACGGCGATGAGCACGAGGTATCGGCGTACGCCGTATTTTTTCTTTGAGAAGAGTGAGGATATGAACATGGCAAAGAGCGGCATCCAGCCGAAGCCGAGCAGCAGCATTATCCAAAGCCCCGAGAACGGGTTCATCGGCATCACGGAGGCGATCTCCTCGCCCGTAAAGGGCTGAGAGCTGTCGAGATAGCCGCCCATCTGGCAGTTGAGCGTGCCCCAGCCGCTGTTGGTTATGCCGGCAAGGATGACAGCCACGGGTATTGCCTCGTAGCTCATCTTTTTTCTGTTGCCGAACAGGGCGAATATCAGCAGCGTCAGCGTGACCGTGAAGCAAAACATGCCCCACATCGAGCCGAAGCCCGAGTCGCCCCTCACTCGCCACATGAAGCCGCACATGAGCGCAGAGGCGAGGACGGCGAAGCAGCCTGCAGGTGCTCCGAGCTTTCCGTTAGCGCTTCTTTCCACAAAATCAACTCCGTTTCGGGCAAATGCGCCCATTTAAAATTACATATACATTCTATATCATTTTCCTGAGGATTTCAACAGTAAAATCTCAGGCAGACATCAAAGCCGCTTTGTCTGTCATACAATTGAATAAATTTGACTGAGTCTGTCGGATTTTGCATTGACACGGCAGGCGTAAAATACTATAATACGGATGACCTACAACAATCCGCAAGGAGGACAACATGAAAAAGCAACTCACGGGCAGGTCTATGTTCCTGTTTTGTCTCGGCGATTTTTCAAGGGCTATATTCAACGGCCTGACCGCCACTTATCTTATGTATATCTTTATCCCGCAGTCCACCTCGTCTCTGCCGCTGCTGCTGCCCTACGGGGCGCTGACCTTTGCGGCTATCAGAGGCGTGGGAGTCATCTTTGACGCCCTCATCGACCCGTTCATCGCCTCAAAGAGCGATAACTGCAAGCACCGCCTCGGCGCGAGAGTGCCGTTCCTGCGCTATGCTTCGCTGCCGATGGCGCTTTTCGCCGTGCTGATGGTATTCATGCCGGTGAATTCACAGAGCTGGATAAACGCCGTGTGGCTGCTCGCGATGCTGCTGCTCTATAATTTCTTCTCCTCGCTCTTCCTTGTGCCGTATTACGCACTGATAGCCGAGCTTGTCACGGATACCAAGCGCCGTGTGTTTTTCAGCACGATAAATACCTTGCTCTTTGTGCTCGGCAGCGCCGTGATATATGTCACGCCTATAATCAAGAATGCGCTGCTCTCGGCCGGTATGAGCGAGATCGCCGCGTGGCGCTGCGCCTTCCTTGTATTCGGCATCGTCGGCGGAGCCTGCGCCTTTATCTCATCCTTCAGCATCAAGGAGGATGAATATGTGGAGCGCTCGGCGGGCTATGTGCCGCTGATCGAATCGCTCAAGGCAACCTTCCGCTATAAAAATTTCGTTATCCTGCTCGTCGGCTATATGCTCATGTGGATAGCGTTCTCGTTCTTTAATTCAACGCTCATGTATTATGTCACCATGCTGCTCGGACTCAGCGACAGCTACGCCGTCATAATAATGGCTATCGCAATGATAGTGGGCGTGCTCTCATACCCGCTCGTCAATATCCTTGCCAAAAAAGTGGGCAAGAAGCCGCTGCTCATCGGCGCGTGCATAGCTTATGTCATTATCTATCTCGGCATTTACTTCTCCGCCGCCGTGATAAATGCGATAGGCGCCCTCGCAACGGGCATTCTTATCGGCGCGCTGATAGGCTTCCCGATATCAATCACTAATATCATCCCTGTCGCCGCGTTCTCCGACCTCGCCCAGTATGACACCATTAAAACGGGCGAAAACAGAGCGGCAATGTTCGTCGCCTCGCGCAACCTGCTGCATCAGCTCAGTCAGGCGATAGTGCTCTTTATCGTGCCGCTGACGATAACCGGCTCTGTGGTCGAGGGCAGCGCCAACTACGAGGGCGTGCGGACTACGGCGCTGATAGCCGCGGGCTTCATAGCGGCGGCGCTGGTATTCTATGTCTTCTATGAGGATAAAAAGATAACGGGCGTTATCGACGAATACAACGCGACTCACAAATGATATTTAAGCTGCCGCTTGTCGGCAGCTTTTTTGTATTCTTTACTTTTCTGCGGATATCTGATATAATAGCCCTGTATTTTATCGGCAGGAGGGCGTTATGGACGGTACAAGGCATGAATATCTCGGCGGCGGCATCACTGCCGTTGTCTCCGAGGCGCATTCGTTCGGCACGGACGCGGTGCTGCTCGCTCATTTCGCTTCTCCCGGCAAGTGGGCTGTTTGCTGCGACCTCGGCTCGGGCTGCGGGATAATCCCGCTGCTCTGGTGCAGGCATGAGGGCGGCAGGATAACCGCCGTCGAGCTTCAGCCCCTCGGCGTGAAGCAAATAGAGGCGGCGATAGAGCTGAATTCCCTCTCCGACCGCCTGACCGCCGTGAATGCCGACCTGCGTGACTTGAAGGGCAGGGTGCCGTTCGGATGACGATGAATCCACCTTATAAAGCGAGCGGGGCGGGCATTGAGAGCAGCTCCGCACCCGACAAGATAGCCCGCCATGAGACTATGTGCTCGCTCTCCGAGGTCTGCGCCGCCGCGGCAAAGCTGCTGAATTTCGGCGGCAGATTCTGCGTATGCATAAGGCCCGAGCGGCTGTGTGAATTATTCTGCGAGATGCGCTCCGCGGGGGTCGAACCGAAGCGGCTGCGGCTCGTCGCAAAGTGCCCGGGCAAAGCCCCGTGGCTCGTGCTCGTGGAGGGTCGCCGAGGCGGCAAAAGCGGCATGACCGTCATGCCCGACCTGTTCGTCCACGGCGAGGACGGCGGCTATTCCGCCGAGATGAAAGAGATTTACGGCGATTATCTGCCGGAGAACAGAGGTGAAGGCAATTGAGCGGAACTTTGTATGTGGTCGGCACCCCGATAGGCAATCTCGGCGATATCTCGCCCCGTGCGCTTGAGACGCTTGAGAATTGCGACTTTGTCGCCGCCGAGGATACCCGCGTGTCGCTAAAGCTCCTCAACCACTTCGGCATAAAGAAGCCGATGATAAGCTATTTTGAGCACAATAAATTTGAGAAAGGCCCCGTTATTGCCGCCAGGCTGCTGGCAGGAGAGAGCTGCTGCATCGTGACGGATGCGGGTATGCCCGCCATCTCCGACCCCGGCGAGGATCTCGTGCGCCTTTGCCATGAGCGGGGGATAAAGGTCGAGGCCGTCCCCGGCCCGTGCGCCTTTGCGACCGCGCTTGCCGTGTCGGGTATGCCGTCAAGGCGGTTTTCGTTCGAGGGCTTCCTGCCCGCCGACAAAAACGACCGCCGCCGCTGTATCGAGAAGCTGGCGGGCGACGAACATACGCTGATATTCTATGAAGCGCCCCACAAGCTCGCCGCCGCGCTTGCGGATCTCGCCGCGATCCTCGGCGACAGGCGGCTTGCGATAGTCCGTGAGCTTACCAAAATTCACGAGCAGGTGATATTGACCACCCTTTGTGCCGCAGCGGAGAAATACTCCGCCGAGGAGCTTAAAGGCGAGATAGTGCTGATAATCGACGGCGCGCCCGAGACTTCGGACGAGCCTATGACCCTCGATGAAGCCGTCGAGTTTGCCCGCAGGCTTGTTGAGGGCGGCGAGAGCAAGACGAACGCCGCGAAGCTCGCCGCAAAGGAATCGGGTATCAAAAAGGGAGATATATATAAGGCGCTGGTCTGACCGGCGTGAAAGGAGCACAAAATGGCAGAGTATTTTGCATCTCATCCGTATGTAGTCGCGATCCTCGTCGCACTTGCGCTGCTGACGGCATTCGTCTGCGTCAAGGCAGCTCAGGCGAGCGCCAAAAGGCACGCCGAGAATGAAAAGATAATAAACAAACTCAAGGAGGATAACCGCCTGCGAAATAAATTCGCCGTCCTTACTCGGCAGCTTATCGACAGCTCCGAGCCGACTGAGCTTTTTAAGGGCGTTGCGCTGAATCTCGACAGGCAGATATCCGACGCCGAGGATATGGAGCAGGCGTTCGCCGCCCTGAATCAGGAGCAGCGCGAGATCTATGCGCTCTGCTATGTCGCTGAGGACGGCAGGGAGCGCCTGAGCGATTTCTTCGCCGCGAACGGCAGCCCGCTGACGGATACGGCTCTTGAAGCGGTCAAAAAGCTGCTGCCTGCCGCCGCAGAGCCGTTCGGCAAAGAATTCCTCGCCTTTGACGGCAACGACGAGACGACATCATTCGTGCAGAGCGATATCGAGCAGTGGGATCTGGATTTCGCCGCCGTTATCGCCGCCTCTCCGATAGAGCAGGCAGGCGGAGCTTATATTGCCGCCAACGCCGACAAATTCATTTGAATAAACAGCCTTCCGCATTTCCATAATATAGCGGGAGGCGATTTTTATGCAATTCAAAGGAAGCAAAACGGAGGCTAACCTCATGGCGGCGTTTGCGGGCGAATCGCAGGCGAGGACGCGATACGATATCTACGCCTCGCAGGCAAAGGCGGACGGCTATGAGCAGATAGCCGCAATATTCACCGAGACGGCGAGCAACGAAAAGGAGCACGCCGAGATATGGTTCAAGCGCCTGCACGGCGATTCAGTGCCCGGCACGGCGGCAAATCTGCTTGACGCTGCGGCGGGCGAGAACTATGAGTGGACGGAAATGTATAAGGAATTCGAGCAGACTGCCGAGCAGGAGGGCTTCACCGAGCTTGCGATACTTTTCAGGATGGTCGGCAGCATTGAAAAATCACACGAGGAGCGCTTCAGACGGCTCAGCGGCAACCTGCAAAAGGGCATCGTCTTTGCCCGCAGCGGCGAGACTGTCTGGCTCTGCCGCAACTGCGGATATCTCCATGTCTCCTCTGAGCCGCCGCAGCTTTGCCCCGTATGCAAGCACCCACGCTCGTTCTTTGAAATTAAAGCGGATAATTATTGAGCATAAACCTACAATGTAAATGGTTAAAAATAGTTACAAAACGCCCATTTTTCAAATTCGGAATATTTTTTGACTTTCGGAGTGCTATAATCGGCTACGGTAAGAAATATAAGGAGGGACGGTAAAAATGAAGACTTCAAAAGTAATTCTTGCTTTGACGGCGCTTGTGCTTGCGGCTGCAATGCTGCTCTCGGCCTGCGGCGTTAAGGACGACAGCAAAACGACCGCTGCCGGCACTTCATCGGCAGGCGAACCCGCAATGACAGAGGAGCCGGCCACCGAGGAGCCGACCACGGCAAAGCCGAAATATTCGCCGAGCGACAAGCTCATAGCGCTCACCTTTGACGACGGACCGAGAAGCTCGACCACAAACCGTGTGCTCGACCTGCTTGAGCAGAACGGCGGCGTTGCGACCTTTTTCCTCGTCGGCTACAATATCCCCGATAATGCCGAGGTCATCAAGAGAGCCGCCGCGATGGGCTGCTCCATCGGCAATCATACAAAGGATCATAAGATCCTCACCAAGTGCAGCGCCGATACGATCAAGGCGCAGGTGAACGGCGTCAATTCGCTGCTGCGCGACATGGGCGTTGAGCCCACGCTCTTCCGTGCACCCGGCGGCGCATTCAAGGGAATAAAGGATCAGATAGGCATGCCCCTCATCCAGTGGTCGATAGACACCGAGGATTGGAAGTATAAGGACGCGTCGCATAAGGGCAGGAGCGCCGAGGAGCGCACCGCCGACCTCAACAGGATAGCCGACATGGTATTCTCGCAGGCAAAGGGCGGCAGCATAGTCCTCATGCACGATATCTATGATTTCACCGCAGACCTCTGTGAGATAGTCATCCCCGGCCTCGTCGAGAGGGGATTCAAGCTCGTCACGGTCGATCAGCTCTTTGAGGCATACGGCGAGAAGCTCGAGAACGGCGTTGTCTACTACAGCGCAAAACTCCCCGAGCCCTCCGCCCGCCCCGCAAGCGCGGAGCCGATAGCTGCGGGCAAATACACCGTGTCGACGAGCGGCAGCGTGCTCAATATGAGGGTCAGCCCCGATGCGGACAGCCAGGTGCTTGAGAAAATACCCAACGGCACGATAGTCGAGGTCACGAAATCCGTGCTCGGCTGGGCTTATGTCACATATAATTCGGCTCAGGGCTGGGTCAGCTCGGCATACCTTGTTTAGTAAGAACTTTAAGGCGGTCGGTGAAACGGCCGCCTTTATTCTTTAAAAAAGTTGATATTCCTATTGACATTTTGAATTGCCTGTGATAAAATAGCTTGCGTTCCAAATCCTGCGGGTGTAGTTCAATGGTAGAATCCCAGCCTTCCAAGCTGGTTGTGTGGGTTCGATTCCCATCACCCGCTCCAAGATTCAGGAATCATATGCGCTTGTAGCTCAGCCGGATAGAGCAACTGCCTTCTAAGCAGTGGGTC
>OIXH01003849.1_pt1 | contig 12821 bp, 9 predicted proteins | sample 1587741 | NCBI WGS metagenome assembly OIXH01 (sample SAMEA3888916, study PRJEB22519) | human gut metagenome | biome: human gut; feature: human-associated habitat; material: faeces | place: Denmark | collected 2011 | reverse complement strand
GGAGCGGGAAGCTCGCGCCGTTTTCCGGGAACCACTCGATCCCGTACGCCTTTTTCATCCGCTCCACCATGGCTTTTTTCATGATGGACTGGATGTCAGACGGGCTGAAAAGCTTGCTCTTGATGGAGGACGCCTTTGCGACCCAGAATTTCGCGTCCTTCGGGAGATATTCCTCCCACGGGATCGCGCGGGTTCCCTGGAACAGATCCTCGAAGGTCTCCGCGTGGAAGCTGCCGACTTTTAAGAGCACGCGCTCTGTCGTTCTGAGGAAAATATTGGCGCGGCAGATCGCCTCCGCATCGCCGATAAACGTCACACGGCCATCCTCCACCTGACTGACCTCATATCCGAGATCCTGGATCTCCTTTTTCATGACTGCCTCCAGACCGAAATGGCATGGGACGATTAATTCAAATGTATTCAATCTGATTTTCTCCGTTCTGATGTATCGTGTAACTGCCGGTAATCCGCGCAGTTACAATATTGTTTAGTTTCACGCCATCCGGACTTTTTCACCAGATGGCTGTATTCCATTTAATTTTAAGGGTTCGCGCTCTCTCTGTCAATCCCCGCCGGATAGATCCGCTGCTTTACGGAAATGTCTGTTACTTTTCACGGGTAGGAATTTTCTGAACTGAAAATTCCGTATGATACCGTTATGACCGCGGATGTCTTACTCTTTACACGTCACATAATATTTTCCTCTATAATAATAAAGGCCTCCAAGCGCATTCACTGTGTCATACCCGCGCCCCGCAAGTTCTCTCGCTGCCAGAAGGCTCTGACCCCCGTAGGCGCAATAGATAACCACAGGGCGGTCTTTTGAGATACAGCTCTCCACTTCGTCCAGCTCTTCATAAGGCAGGTTTACAGCCCCCAGAAGATGTCCCGCCTCATATTCCCGCTGTTCCCGCACATCCAGCAATGTGAATGTCCGCTCCCCGTCCAGAAGATGCTCCAACTGCTGCATTGATATCGTCCGAAACATATACCTTCTCCTGAAACATATCCTTAATGTAAGGTATGCCGGGCGGCCCGGACAGGTTCTATGTACACTGTTATACAAAAAGAAGGTGCCTTGGCACATTCTCGCGCCTCGCGCGGTCGCTTGCGACAATCTACATCTTCGAGCGAGTGCGCATCTTTTTCACGTTAGTGCCTTTTTATGCAACAGGGAATTTCTCGGAATTTCCGTTGCATAAAAACAGCGGCAGGTTCTATCCTGCCGCCGCTTTCATCATGTTCTGCGAATGTGTGCTGTCTTCACATCCGCATCTTTTTATCTCTTGCAGTTTCTGCCATTATCCATAGAGTCCCTGGAACTGTTTCTTGTGCGATTCTGGCTGCTGTTTTCAGAACGGTTCTGGCTGTTTCTGCTCTGATTCTTTGTCTTATCGTAGGTCTCAGACTCGCTGCTCTTCATGTTGTCGTCCATATCATAGCTGTTTCTTGCCATTTTTTCGTACCTCCTAGAGTGGTTTTCATGCCGCGGACATTTTCCGCCGCTGCATCCTCTATTATGGTCCGTTCCTTGACGATTATGCAGTTTCCCCAAAAAGAACTTTTAATTTTTTCATGCAGTGGAAAAACGCCGGGATCAGGAAGGCATCCGCGAAGATCCAAGCTAACGGGCTCGCAAAGCATGCCGGAAGGAATCCGAAGACCGGAACGAGGCAGAATCCCACGAGAGATCTCGCCGCCATCTCGCAGACACCCGCGAGGATCGCGAAGGTAGAAAATCCCATTCCCTGGATCGTAAAGCGCACAACATTTACAAAGGTAAGCGGAATATAGAACATGCTGTTTCCAATGAGGAACATCGCAACGCGCCCGATGATCTCCGTCTGATCCGCGTCCATAAAGAGAAGCGCGATATGCTTTCCGCCAAAGAACAGGATCACAAACGCGATCAGGGAGTAGACGATACCGATCAGGCTTGCCGCCTTCAGTCCCTCTTTCACACGGTCAAGCTTCTTCGCACCCACGTTCTGTCCCGCGTAAGTCGCCATGGTTCCACCCAGAGCATCAAACGGACAGCAGAAGAACATACTGACCTTGCTTCCCGTAGAAACGGCCGCAACCGCCATAGAACCCAGAGAATTTACCGCAGTCTGGAGCACAACGCTGCCGATGGCCGTGATGGAATACTGAAGTCCCATAGGAATCCCCATGCTGCAGAGTGTGCCGAGCATGCGTCCGTCCGGCTTCCACTCTTCGTCTTTCATATGAAGGATCGGATAGTGCCGGATCATGTAGATCAGACAGAGCACTGCCGAAATTCCCTGCGAGATTACCGTAGCCAGAGCCGGTCCGCCCACACCCATGCCGAGTCCCAGGATCGTAAAGAAATCAAGACCGATGTTCAGGAGGGACGATAACAGTAGAAAGTAGACCGGGGTCTTGCTGTCGCCGAGGCTGCGGATAATTCCCGCCAGCATGTTATAAAGGTAAGTGACCGGAATTCCAAGGAAAATCACAAAAATGTAATCATATGCGCCCTGAATAATATCCTCCGGCGTATTCATCCACTGTAAAATATTCATGCAGAGTGCACCTACGACCGTCGTCATGACCACCGCGAACACCGCTGAAAGCCATCCGGCATTCGCCACGAACTTTCTCATTCCCTTGTAATCTCCCGCGCCGAACTTCTGCGCCACCGGAATCGCAAATCCGCTGCAGGCACCGGTACAGAAACCGATGATCATAAAGTTGATCGACCCCGTCGATCCAACCGCCGCCAGAGACGATACTCCCAGACATTTTCCGACAATGATCGTGTCTACCATGTTATAAAACTGCTGAAAAAGAAATCCCAGCAGCATCGGAACCGCAAAGCTTAAGATCAGCTTCATTGGCGATCCGACTGTCAGATCCTTTACCTCACTTTTCTGCATATGTAACTCTCCTGTGTCATTTTACTCAGTTTTTATGTTCTGTAAATCATGGTTCCGGTTGAATCTTCCTGACTCTCTGACATACGTTTCCCATGGTCTACATGTTTCAAACGAACTTGCTGTATTATAAATCAGTGTTTTCAAAAAGTATATATATCAAAACACCGAAATTACGGAATTTTTTCCACATTCTTTCGTCAAAAAAGCTTTTCGGCCGTATCGTTTCAACCCGCCTGCGTTTTCCGGGTACATGTTCCGTCTGATTTTCGCCTTTCTTCCGTTTTTTCCTTATGCTCACTTGTAAGCACCGCACCGGCTCCTTTTTCAGCAACCTGTTCCAGAAATTTATGTGCATCTACTTTCTCGCCGATGATCGGCACGAAAAGATCTCCGGTCTCAACCTGTCTGGAATCCAGGCGGATCTTGTTTAACATGACACCGTCATCTCCGGAGAGCAGTACGCCTCCGGTGGCAAGGACGATATCCTGAACGCTTACGTTCTCCATTCCTTTTCAATCTCCTTTACTGCTGCAGTCTGCGTCCCTCTGCGGACGATCGTACATTATCCTTTTACCGCCTCTTCCACGACTTCCCGATCAAGAAAATGATGTTTCACACCTTCGATCTCCTGATAATCCTCATGGCCTTTTCCGATAATGGCGATCATGTCACCCTCCTCGGCATTCCTGATCGCGTAAAAGATTGCTTCCCGTCTGTCCGGGATCACAAGATATGTTCCGTCCGTCTTCGCAAGGCCCACCTCGATGTCCTTGATGATGTCCTCGTTTTTCTCAAAACGCGGATTGTCGGCCGTGATGATGCAGAGATCCGCCATCTTTCCACCGATCTCCCCCATTGAATATCTGCGATCTCTGGCGCGGTTTCCACCACAGCCGAATACACATACGAGGCGCTTCGGATGATAATCCCGGAGTGTTGTCAGAAGACTTTCCATGCTGACCGCATTGTGGGCATAATCCACGATCACACTGCACTTTTTCGATACGTGCGCGATCTCCATGCGACCATCCACGCGGACCTTCACGAGGGATCCAAGGATTGCCTGTTTTGTATGATCATCAAGCACACCGCTTCCACCGGAAAGCGCCAGAGTGCAGACCGCCAACGCCGCCAGAGCATTATCCGCGTTGAATTTTCCCGGCATCCCTACGCGGACTCTTCCGTCAAGCATGCCGTGGATTGAGAATTCAATTCCCACAAAATCGTGATTTGATGCATAGTGAATGTCATCACCCATGAAATCCGCGTTTCCGTTCAGGGCATATGTAAGAAGTCTGCAGGACGCATCCTTTACGACCTCATCGTAGTGGTCTGTCAGACGATTCACGATCCCCGTTTTGCAGACAGTAAGAAGCCTTGACTTATAAAAAAGATACTCTTCAAAGCTCTTGTGTTCCTTCGGTCCGATATGGTCCGGAGAAATATTTGTGAACAGACCGTAGTCGAACATGATCCCGCCGACCCTGTGAAGCATTAAAGCCTGAGAGGAGACCTCCATCACACAGCACTCACAGCCAGCTTCCACCATTTTATGGAAATAATCCTGCACCACATAGGATTCCGGTGTCGTATTGGAGGTCGGGAATTTCACATTCCCGATGACTGCGCCATTCGTTCCGATGAGACCGGTCTTCTTTCCGGCTGCCTCAAGGACCGCCTTGATCATATAGCTCGTCGTGGTCTTTCCCTTCGTGCCGGTGATCCCGATGGTGATCAGTTTCTCTGCCGGATAACCGAATCTCGCCGCAGAAAGCTCCGCCAGCGCGAGTCGTCCGCTCTCAACCCGGATCACAGTCACATCCGCCGGTACTTCCACTTCTTTTTCTACCACAAGAACTTTACAGCCAGCCCTTAATACGTCCGGAATAAACTCGTGGGAATCCCTGGTGCTGCCCTGAATGCACACGAATACGGAATCCGGTCTTGCCTTTCTCGAATCATAGATCACTTCATCTACGTTCTGGTCCAGACTGCCGCAAACCAGATCGTATTTCATGCGTTTTAACCAATCTCCAATTACCACTGTCGTCATCCTTTCTCATAACCCACACAGGCGGGAACATATGCGCCCGCCTGTGAGTTTTCTTACTGCTTTTTTAGAATAATCCTATGATCTTTCCGTTCTCGTCCACGTCAATATTGTCCGCTGCCGGTTTCTTCGGAAGTCCCGGCATAGTCATGATGGAACCGGTAAGCGCAACCACAAAGCCTGCGCCCGCGCACACATACGCATCGCGCACAGTCAGGTCAAATCCTTCCGGACGGCCAAGCTTCTTCTGGTCATCGGATAAGGAATACTGGGTCTTCGCCATGCAGACCGGAAGATCGCCAAAGCCCATCTCTGTGATCTTCGCGATCGCCTTTTTTGCCGCCGGTGAGTAGCTTACGCTGCCCGCGCCGTAGATCTCCTTCGCAATGGTCTCGATCTTATCGGAGATTCCCATCTCATCCGGATATAACGGAGCGAAATCACTCGTCTTTTTCTCCAGGGTGTTTATTACCTTCTCTGCGAGTTCAATTCCGCCGTCTCCGCCTTTTGCCCATACCTCGGACAGCGCAAACTCACAGCCCCTCTCCTCGCAGAAGTTCCGGATAAATTCATACTCTGCCTCTGTGTCCGTGAGGAAGGAGTTTAAAGTAACGACAACCGGCACATGGTATTTCTGGATGTTCTCGATGTGTTTCTCAAGGTTTACGATACCTTTCTTCAATGCCTCAAGATTCTCCTCGGAGAGCTGGTCCTTCGGAACACCGCCGTTGTACTTTAACGCGCGGACAGTAGCCACGAGAACAACGGCATCCGGATGGATCCCCGCCTTGCGGCACTTAATATCAAAGAATTTCTCTGCGCCGAGATCTGCACCGAATCCTGCCTCTGTGATCGCCACATCCGCAAGCTTTAATGCGGTTCTTGTCGCCATAACGCTGTTGCAGCCGTGGGCGATATTCGCAAACGGTCCGCCATGTACAAGAGCTCCCGTGTGCTCTAAGGTCTGTACCAGATTCGGTTTGATGGCATCCTTTAAGAGAGCTGCCATGGAGCCGACCGCGTTGAGATCCTTCGCTGTCACCGGCTCACCCGCAAAATTATACGCTACAATGATCCTTCCGAGGCGCTCCTTCAAGTCCTTCATATCCGTTGCCAGACAGAGGATCGCCATGATCTCGGAGGCAACCGTGATCACAAAATGGTCTTCGCGGACGAAACCGTCTGCCTTTGCGCCGAGTCCCACTACAATGTTTCTCAGCACACGGTCGTTCATGTCAAGACATCTCTTCCAGAGGATCTGTCTCGGGTCGATTCCAAGAGTATTTCCCTGCTGAATATGGTTGTCAAGAAGTGCTGCCAACAGGTTGTTCGCTGTCGTGATCGCATGGAAATCACCGGTAAAATGAAGGTTTAAGTCCTCCATCGGAACGACCTGGGCATATCCGCCGCCGGCTGCTCCGCCCTTGATTCCAAAGCACGGTCCGAGGGATGGCTCACGGAGAGCAAGCATCGCTTTCTTTCCGCACTTTGTCATCGCCTGTGCAAGTCCGATACTGGTTGTGGTCTTTCCCTCTCCTGCCGGAGTCGGGTTGATCGCTGTCACCAGAACGAGTTTTCCATCCGGTCTGTCCTTGATCTCCTGCCAGAGCTCATTGGAGATCTTTGCCTTGTACTTTCCGTAAAGTTCCAGATCGTCCTCAGTAATTCCATACTGGGACGCAACGGTGGTAATCGGGAGCATCTTCGTCTCCTGTGCAATCTCGATATCGGTCTTCATAATCGGTATCCTCCTTTTGTAGTAGCATATCATTTCTGTGGATCTGCGGATTCCGCAGCCGGCAGCCATTTCAATTTCAACAGCCGCAGGCTTTAGTACCCCGCTTCCAGGAATTCTTCGAACTCTTCCATGGACATTAGGATCTTCCTTGGCTTCGTTCCTTCCTCTTCCCCTACAACACCGGCCTCGGCAAGCTGATCCATGATCCGGGCAGCACGGTTAAAGCCGATCTTGAACATTCTCTGAAGCATGCCGATCGACGCTTTATCCTTCTCGATAATGAACTTGCCCGCATCGGTAAACAATGCGTCCCGCTCATTCTGTCCGCCCGCTCCTCCGGCTAAGGAGGACTGGGTCAGTTTTTTCTCGATTTCCGTGTTATATCCTGTATCCTCGTTCTGTTCTTTTAAGAACTCGGTTACATTTGACACCTCGCCGTCCGATACAAAAGCGCCCTGCACACGGAGCGGCTTCGGATAACCGGACGGGTAAAACAGCATATCGCCGTTTCCTAACAGTTTCTCTGCGCCGTTCATGTCGAGGATCGTTCTCGAATCCACGCCGGACGCAACAGAGAACGCGATCCGTGACGGCACGTTCGCTTTGATCACACCTGTGATGACATTGACGGACGGACGCTGGGTCGCGATAACAAGATGAATTCCCGCTGCCCGGGCAAGCTGTGCCAGACGGCAGATCGCGTCCTCCACCTCGTTTGAGGCAACCATCATGAGATCCGCCAGCTCGTCGATAATGATCACGAGCTGCGGCAGTTTCTTCGGAATCTGGTCCGCAGGGATATCCCCGCTCTCCGCCAGAGTCTGTACCTTCGCGTTATACCCTTTCAGGTCGCGGACATTCGAGGAAGCGAACTTATTGTATCGTTCCATCATCTCCGCAACTGCCCAGTTGAGAGCACCGGCCGCCTTCTTCGGGTCGGTGACTACCGGGATCAGCAGATGTGGGATTCCGTTATAGACGGAAAGTTCAACCACCTTCGGATCGATCATAATGAGCTTCACATCATCCGGGGATGAGCGGTAGATCAGGCTCATGATCATCGTGTTGATCCCTACTGATTTACCGGAACCAGTCTGCCCGGCGATCAGAAGGTGCGGCATCTTTGCGAGGTCTGCAATGACTACCTGTCCGCCGATGTCCTTACCCACCGCAAAAGCCAGTGTCGATTTATGATTTTTAAATTCCGGGCTCTCTAAAAGGTCACGCAGATAGACCATGCTGTTGACCTTGTTCGGCACCTCGATTCCCACGGCTGCTTTTCCGGGGATCGGCGCCTCGATACGGATATCTGCCGCCGCAAGGTTTAACTTGATATCGTCCGCCAGCGACAGGATCCGGCTCACTTTTACCCCCTGCTCCGGGTGAAGTTCGTACCGGGTAACGGTCGGCCCACAGCTGATATTCGTAACAGTGACTCCGACACCAAAGTTTCTTAATGTCTGCTGGAGCTTGATCGCCGTATCCTTAAATTCCTGTTCCGACTGCCCCGTCACGGGAGCGCCTTTCTTTAAGAGGTCAAGCGGCGGGATCATATAAGGTTTCTTCGGTTTTTCTTCCGTCTGCCGGATCTCCTTTAATACCTCGTTTCCTGCCTCTTCCCTCTCGGCTGCTTCCCGCTTTCTTATTTCCGCCTTTTTCTTTATAATCTCTTCTGTATCTGTTTCAATGACTTTTCCGGACGCGGTCACGACCTGACGGTGTTGGTGTTCTTCGGACGGTTCCTTAGCGGCAGGAGGTTCAGGGGATTTCACGTTGCTGCCGTGTGTCGCCGCATACGCGCGGCTTCCCGGCTCTGCTGCCTGAATCCAGTAGTCCTCATTTTCCACATAAGGCTCTGTGTCGAGAAATTCGTCATCTGAAAGATCGCTCATGGATCCTTCTCCGGATACAGGAATTCCGGCCGTCTTTTCATTTTCTTCCGTCTCCGGGAACTCGGTTTTTTCCTCCTCTGCCGTCTTCGAAGTCTCTGCAGTTTCGTCTGGCTCTGCAATTTCGTCTGGTTTGGCATTCTCTGCACGGAGTCCGTCCGCTCTTCTCTCCGTGTCCCTTCTCATGGACTCAAAGATCTCGTCATCGTCCACCGCGGGCTCATCTAACGGGATATCCGGGATATTGGATAGGACGGACACCTTCGGTTTTTTCTCCCAGGCCTTTGTCTCCCTTTTCTTTTCGTCCGGGAACATATCCTCATCATCAAAGGCACTCTCCCCATGACTGATAAACACGTCCTCATCCTCATGGATTCCGGCCGGGACAGCATCTTCCTCAAACGGAACGCGTTCCACATCCTTCATCGCGTCTTCTCCGGATCGGCCTTCCTTACTCTGATCTTCACTGGAAGACTCCGGATTTTCTACCGGCCTGCCTCCCATCGTGATCTTTCCTTTAAAGATATCTGCAGGATCCGGCTGCATACTTCCTGTCTCCGCCTTCGGATCCACCGTTTCTTCTTTATATGTATCGGAAACATTTTTTTCCCGCTTCGTCTCATCTACCTCAGACACGGCCTCAGCATCCACAACGCCCATATAGCCACCGGCAATTCCACCGAAATCCGGAGTTCTCGAGAGATCTGTCGCAGCAAGATCCACGCCCTGAACGCGCTGCTCTTCCCGGAGTCTGCGTTTTTCCTCCTGACGTTCCTCGTGGAGCTCTTTTCTTCTGCTGTAGTCTTCCTTTGCATACCGATATGCCTTTCCACTTCCGCTCTTAACAGCGGACACGAAGGATTTTTCCGTGATGCACACCAGTGAGATGATCATAAATACGAGAAGGACCACATAGGCCCCGATGGTTCCCACCGCTGTGTGGAGAACCATAACAAGGACACCGCCGATCACGCCGCCGCCAAGTCCACTTACTCCGGCGGACTTATAGATGTCGAGGATCGTCTGACCTTCCCGGTATCCGCCGCCGAACACAAGCTGCGCAAGACCACAGAGCACGATCAGAAGGACTTCCACCGCGATCATCTTGTAGACTGCCCGGATATTTCCCTTATTCGAAGCGTAGAATAACAGTTCTGCGAACAACAATAACGGAGCCAGATAACCGATACAGCCGAACACGCCCAACATGATCTGGCTGAAGAAATTTCCTAGGAATCCGCAGATATGGAAGTTGCTCAAGAATAACAGCACACATACCGCGAAGGTGCCGAGGATCACTGCCTCAGACTGTAAGAATCCGGTATCTTCCTCATACTGCGGTTTCGTTTCTCTTCTCTTTTCGGAAGCTCTCGCCCCTGTCCTTGTTGTCTTATTCTTAGGCGTCTGTGCAGATTTCTGCGTTGTCTTTGATGTGGTTTTTGTTCTCGCAGACGCCTGTGATTGTTTTGTCGTTTCTTTTTGTTTTCTGGTTCCAGCCAAGTGCTTTTCCCCCTTTAACTTTACGGGGCAAGTACCCCAAAATATAGTATACAAAAAAAAATGCCAAAATGCAACCGTAAGAAATTATAAATCGAACATATTTTCGGTCAGTCGTTTTTTATCAGCGCATTCAGCTTTTCGATGGCGTCCCTGATTCCGCCTTCTCCGTCGATCAGTCCGCACTCCACCGCCTCTTTTCCGACCAAAACCGTCCCGAGATCCTTCGTCAGCATCTTCGTATTGTGCATGAGCCGTTTCAGTTTTTCCCGATCGATCCTGCTGTGCTCTGATACAAAGCTTATGATCCGTTCCTCGATCATTTCAAAATATTCGTAGGTCTGTGCCGTCCCGATCACCATCCCGCTCATGCGCACCGGGTGCACCAGCATGGTCCCGGTCGGCACGATAAAGGAATAATCCGACGCCACCGCCAACGGCACCCCGATGGAATGGCTGTCCCCAATGACTAAGGAAACCGTCGGCTTGCTGAGGGATGCGATCATCTCCGCCAGTGCAAGTCCGCAGCTCACATCCCCGCCGATGGTATTCACAAGGATCAGGACCCCTCCAATCTTCTCATCGCTCTCCACCTTCGCAAGTTCCGGCAGAATATGTTCATACTTTGTAGTCTTCGTACTCCCGGATAGATTGTCATGCCCTTCGATCTCTCCGATGATAGATAAGAGATGGATCCTCTTACCGTTCTCTTCCAGCGTCACCTGTCCGTTCTCCCGGATCCGCTCCTCCTCCGCCTTTGTCTCCTTCTGTTCCTTTTCATTCATAACAAAAAACTCCTTTCTGACATGCCAGGTACACCCAGTATGTCCAGAAAGGAGTTCTCATATCCATTTTTATCACAATTTACCCGATCAGGATCTGTTTCCGATCACGTCCACGATGCAGACCGGTGTTCTGTAGTTCCAGGTAGAGATCTTGATTCCGCTTCTTCGGCTTGCTGCGTGGATGATCTGTCCATTTCCGATGTACATGGCAACATGGTTGATCCTTCCCCGGCTGCTTCCGTAGAAGATCAGATCGCCCGGCTTCATCTGACTCGACTTGATCCGTTTTCCACTGTTCGCCTGAGAACCGGAGTAATGCGGAAGGGAGATTCCGAAGTTTTTCATAACCGACATCGTAAATCCGGAACAGTCAGCGCCTCTTGTAAGGCTCGTACCACCCCAGACATATGGATTGCCCAGGAACTTCATCGCGTAGTTTACGATCCGGCTTCTTAAGGAAGCGCTTTCTTCCGTCGGTGAGAATTTGATCGCCTCAGACAGGGCATATCGTACTTCCACAAATTCTGAAGAAACGTACGCAGAAGAGATCTCATCATTTCCATCGCCTTCTCCGCTCTCATCGAATTCGATCTTTACCCATCCGTCGAGCTGCTCCGCTACATGATACCGCTCATTCTCGGAGATCTGGGTCCAGATTTTCGCGTCGGTGGACGGCTCTGTTCTCGCGTTTAAGCGGTCTGCATGGACGATCGCCATAAGCTCCGCATGACTCATCGCCGCCTCTTTCGCAGCGTCACCGGTAAGAATATACTCGCTCTTTACATATCCGGTAATTCCACCGGAACTGATCTTATACCAGCCGTTGGCGTCCTCTAAGATCTCACATCCGGCATAGCTCGGGAGCTTTCCGATGATCTTTTCGCTCTCACCTGCGCCCGCACGGATATTTAAGTAATTGGAAACGTTGGATACGCCCGGACGGTCATAGAAATTTAAGACCATCGCCTTCATATCCAGCTTGTTTGCCTCGTTCATACAGAACCGTTTTTCCGCATAATCCGCAGAGATATAGCCGCCGGAGATCTGATACCAGCCATCTGTTTCTCCGAGAAGTTCATGAAGTTCACCCTGAAGGCACTTACCAACGATGTTTCCGTCCATAGAAGGTGTCTCACGGATATTTAAATTGTCTGCGGTAATATATACACGTTCCTTTACAAGGTCTTTTGCCGCGGTCTTTGCTTCATCCCCAGTCAGGATATAATCCGCGCTGGCATATCCCTCGACCTCGCCGGAGCTGATCTTATACCAGCCCTCCAGAGTCTCCAGGATCTCGCAGGCACTTCCGTCGGAAAGTGTTCCGATCACATTCGCTGCCTCATTCGGGTCTTTCCGGATATTTAAGTAGCCTGTGACCTTCGCAATACCAAGATTCGAGTAGGAATCGATCACTTCTTTAATCTTTGCATCCGTTTCCGCCGATTCGGATTCGATCTCTGCACGACTCTCCTCCTCGGCCTGAAGGGAAGCTTCCTCCGCGCTCTCGCTTTCCGAGGCGGACTCAGATGCAGCCTGCGCTGCCGCCATTTTTCCTTTTACGGCATTCACGGCCTTTCCGCCAAATACCACCGCCACAACGATCACTGCAAGGACAGCCGCCCCGATCACAAGGATCCCGTACTGTTCCCAGAAAGACGGTTTTCTTCTCCGCTTTCTGCTCGCCTTGTTGATAGAATCCATATAGTTTACTGTATCTTTATCATCATTCATGTGTTTATCTCCATTACTGCTTTCCGTCTTCCTGTACGATACATACGAACAATAGTGTAACACATTTGTAATAAAAAATCAAAATTTTTTCTATTAAAAAAGTATGAACGGATTCGGGGCGGTTTTGTATTTTATTTAACACAATTTCAATTCATAATTGATAATATTGCCGGTTTTCTGTATAATATTTTTAAATATTTGTCCATATTGCTGTAGTTTTCCACCACCTGCAGC
>OIXH01003844.1_pt1 | contig 12837 bp, 10 predicted proteins | sample 1587741 | NCBI WGS metagenome assembly OIXH01 (sample SAMEA3888916, study PRJEB22519) | human gut metagenome | biome: human gut; feature: human-associated habitat; material: faeces | place: Denmark | collected 2011 | reverse complement strand
GGTAAAGACCCTGACGGAGCGGCTCAGCGGGAAAACGGAGATTTCCGGCGTCTACTTCGGCAAAGACGGCTATCTCATCGACGCCTTTACCCGCTATGATTCCACGCAGTTTGCGGCCAATGTAGAGGCCCTGGCGAAGCTGTCGGAAGCCCTGAAGGTCTCCGGCGTCCCCATGCAGGTGATGCTGGTCCCCACGGCGGCGCAGATTCTCTCGGACAAGCTGCCCGCCTGCGCGCCGAATCTGGACCAAAAGGCGCTGCTGGACTACGCCGGGGCCCGGGGCCTGGACACCGTGAATGTGTTCGACGCCCTCTCGGAGCACAAGGACGCGTACCTCTACTACAAAACCGACCACCACTTCACCAGCCTGGGGGCCTACTACTGCTACGCCGCCTGGATGCAGGCCCAGGGAAAGACCGCGGAGCCCCTTTCCGCCTGGCAGAGCCAGGTGCTCTGCGACAACTTCCGCGGGACCACCTACAACAAGGTAAACGACCCCTTCGCCCCCTTCGACACCATCACCGCCTACTACAAAACGCTGACCCACGCCGTCCGCTATAACGGCGGCAATTACGTGACCGACAGCATCTATGAGCGGAAATATTTAAGCGGCAAGGACCAGTACGCCGCCTTCCTGAACTCCAACCAGTCCACCACCGTGGTCTCCGGCTCCGGAGAGGGCAGGCTGCTGATTCTGAAGGATTCCTACGCCAACTGCTTTGCCCAGTTCGTCATCGACGACTACGCCGAAACCCATCTCATCGACCTGCGCTTTTTCCAGGGTTCCATGACGGACTATCTTGCGGAAAACGGCATTACCCAGGTGCTGGTGCTGTACAACATCCCGAACTTTGCAGCAGATACGGCCCTTGCAAAGGCGCTGGGCTGACGGTCAACAAAAGAAGGACAGGTATCCGGTCCGATACCTGTCCTTCTTTTCTTATCCCATCGTCAAAGGATATGTCACGGCAAACAGCGATACCTCCGCCCGGCCTCCATGGCATATCCCCGCACGGCGAACAGATTGCTCACCGTCGTCACCTGGATTCCCGCTTCCCGCAGCGCCGGAAGCCCCTGCTCCAGGGCCTCCAGCGTCGCCTGGACGCCGTCGTGGACCCGGACGATGTCCCCGTCCTGGGCCGTCAGCAGCCGGGCCAGGATTTCCTCCGCCGAGGTGCTCACCGCGTCCTGGACGTCCAGGCTCCACAGCACCACCGGGTGCCCCGCCGCCGCCAGCACGTCCCCGTTGACCCGGCCGTAGGGGGGCCGCATCAGGGTGGGCGCGGCGCCGGTAAGCTCCTCCACCAGCTGATCGGTGGACTCCACCTGGCGTTTGATCTTCTCCGGACTGAGTCCGGCCAGCTGCTGGTGGCTGTAACTGTGGTTGCCGATCTCCATCCCGGCGGCGGCCAGGGCCTCCAGGGTCTCCGGGTCGTTCTCCGCCAGATACCCCACGGTAAAGAAGGTGGCGGTGCAGCCGTTGTCCGTCAGGGCCCGGCAGTAATCCGCCGTCAGGGCCGTCACGGAATCGTCAATGGTCAGGGCGATAATGGGCAGGCCGGGGTCCAGACCCTCCACCTCCACCGGGTCGATGCGCTGAAGTTCCTCCTGCTCCGATACCCAGGAGGATTCCACCGGCTCCACGCTTTCCAGGGAGTTCCCCACGGTCTCCCGCTCCGCCTCCCGCCAGGAAAGGAGCAGGGTGTAGGCGGCGATCCCCACGGTCACGACCATGGAGACCACGCACCAGATCAGCGCCCGCTTTCTGCGGCGCTCCGACAACCGGCCCATGAAATCCCCCCTTTTCCGATTCTATTATACTCCTTTTTCCTCGGTCAAGGGGATACAGATTGGTGAAAAATCGTTACAATTCTGCAAATTCGTCATTCCGGCGAAAGACCGCCGCCGGGAGCCCGCCTCTTTTAGCGGAAACCACAGCCCTACCGCTCCTCCACCGTGGTCAGTGCCTGCATCCCGGTGCGGTTGACGTCTACGTGGACGTCGTAGACAAACTCGATGCCGTCCAGCCGCTGCCGCCAGTCTCCTTCCAGGGACTTCCACAGGTCCGGGCGGCGGTTCCGCACCCGGTCCCCCAGGGAGAACACATCGCTGCGGGCCTCCACGCCGCTTTTCTGCCAGGCTTCCCGGCAGTCGGCTTGGATGCGCCCTTCCACCTCCCGCTCCAACCCTTCCAGGGACCGGATGGAGAAGCTGCCTCCCTCCCGGAGGGCCTTTTCCACCAGCATCCCCTCCGCCCGGACCTCCACCCGGAACCGCAGCCGGTCCCCCGAAAGCTCCGGAACGATCCTCGTCCGGCTCCGGTAAAGCTCCACGGCGGCCCGTTGATAGTCCCGGGTCTCCACGGGATAGACCACGCTTTCGATCTCATCCCGGAGAAAGAGGAACCCCCGGGCGGCGGCCCCCTCCAGCACTCCCTCCTGCCGGCTCCGGGAAAAGAGTGCGATGCCGGTGAGCTCCACAGCCTTCATGTCCCGGTCCTCGCTGTTTTCCTTTTCCACCGGCTGAATCACGGGGATCACCGCCCCCCGGTACTCCCGGGTCAGGGCCTGTACGGCGTCCACCAGCAGCACCTCCGCGGAAAGGCCGCTGCGCTGGGCGTTCCGGACGGTGTTTTCAATGGACATGGCCGGGAGAATGGTCTGGGAAATCCCCACGTCCAGAATGTCCGACGCCTTTCCCGGAGTGGTCAGCAAGGTCACGTCCAGCCGGGAGTCGGGACTGTTGCCGAAGTAGGACAGCGTCTCCTCCAAAGGCCACTCCCAGGTCCCGCCGCCTAAAATGACGATGCGGTTGTGGCCCAGATAGAACTCCTTGGCCTGGTCCCTGGCCGATTCCGCCACGGCCTGGGCCACGGTGGCCCCCCGGCAGGTGATGATCTTGGCGTTTTCGTTGGCGGGGTCCACGATGGTCTGCCCGCCGGAGCCCTCGGGGCTGAACACCTGCATGGTCACGACATATTCCCCGTCGGCCCAGTCCACCCCCACGCCCTGGACAATGGCCCGGTCCGAGAGGTCGGTAATGGGGATCCACCGGCACCCGCTGAGGAGCACCGCCGCCAGAAGGGCCGCCATTGCCTTAACCCACTTCATGGAGCCGCCCCCTTTCCCGCCGCTTCTGAATCCCAAAGACCCCCAACAGCAGCAGCGGCCCGAAAAACAGCGCCGCCGCCAAAGGCCACCCGCTGGACAGCGCCTCCAGCAGCCACCGGAGAAGTCCCAGGCTCCCCATAAGCGCCCCGCCTCCGCAGACGGCCGCCGCCATGAAGAACACCAGGAGCCGCCGCTTCCCCGCCGCCGTCTCCCCTTTGGGGGAAAATGGCCGGAGCAGCTCTCCGCAGGCGCAGAAGTTGGCCGCGATCCGCAGGAAGCTGATGGCGGTCCACACCCCCAGGTGCAGGGCGTCCATCCGCTGGAACACCGAAATCCGGGACACCGTGGTCAGGGTAAACAGCGGAAACGCCTTGGCCGCCGCCAGGTCCCCCAGAGCCGCCGCTACCAGAAACGTCACAATCTCCTGCAAAACCAGCGACGCTAAGAGATACCAAAGGAATCCCTTCCCCACGCCCTTTCCCCGGGTCTTGTGGGACAGGGCTGCAAAGGTGAACACCGGCGACGACCGGGCCGCGATCTTCCACGCGCTCCGGATTACTCCCGCCGCCCCGCCGTTCAGTGGAAATGGCTGGATGTTCAGGGGGTCCAGCCGCTGGATCACCCCCAGAAAAATCGCCAGCAGCCCCAGGCTGAAGGCCACGCAGAGGATCAGCGCCGCCCGGGCGATGCCCTCCGTCCCCAGGGAGGCCGCGTACCCCGCCGCCAGCACCAGCGTCCCGGCGAAAAACAACGCGCTGGCCCCGGGAAAGGTGGTGTTCACCAGGAAATTCGCCATGCAGTACACCGTCAGCGAGGTGGTGGTCAGCAGATACCCCGCTCCCAGAACGGGAAACCACAGCCCCCACCGTCCCATAACGGCGGCCGCCGATTCCCCCAGCCCCCGGCCGGTGGCCCGGGTCAGCAGATACGCCGGGACCATCAGCCCCAGTTGAAACACCGCCGCCAGGGGAAACGCCGCCAGATGCACCGCCCCGTATCCCGCCCCCACATCGTGAAGGGTGGCCGTAAACAGGTTAAAGGACCGGCAGACATACAGCAGCACCACCAGCTGGAACACCGAAATCTGATTCTTGTCCACAAAATTCCCCCTTACCGTCCGATACTGGTGGAATCCAGGTCGCTGCCCCGCAGGTCCTGGAGCCTCTCCCCCCGCCCCAGCCGCTTCCAGCCCATGCGGACGAATACGTCCCCCATGGCCCGGAGGGTCAGCGGCGTCACCGGGGAGGTGAAGGGCACCCCCAGGTTGTTCAGCTTGCAGAGATTCACCAGCAGCACCGCCATGACCAGCGAAATGCCGTAAAGCCCCGTCAGCCCGCCCAGGAAAATAAAGGCGAACCGCAGCACCACCCCCGGCTCGTACAGCGACGGCACCACAAAGGAGCTGATGGCCGTCAGCGCCACCACCATGACCATAGGCGCGCCGATAATCCCCGCCGTCACCGCCGCGTCGCCGATGACCAGCGCTCCCACGATGCTGACGGCGTGGCCCACCGGCCGGGGAAGCCGCAGCCCCGCCTCCCGCATGATCTCGTAGATCAGATGGATGACAAACGCCTCGATAATCAGGGGAAACGGCGTGGTCTCCTCCGCCGTGGCGATGTTGAAAAGCAGCGCATGGGGCAGCGCCGCCGGATGAAAGGTGGCCACCGCCACATAAATCCCCGGCAGCAGAACGCTGACGAAGAAGGAAAAGTACTTGAGCAGCCGGATAAAGGTGGCAAAATAAGGCCGGTTGGAGTAATCGTCAAAGCTCTGGAAGTTCTCCACGAACAGATAGGGCAGGATCAGGGCGTCGGGGGTCCCGTCCAGCAGAACCGCCACCCGCCCCTCCTGGATCTTGGCGCAGAGGGTGTCGGGCCGCTCGGTGTGGCCCACCTCGCTGAACAGGGACAGGGGCTTCCCCTCCAGAAACGGCTGGAGATACCCAACGTCCAGCACCAGCTTCAGGTCCACCTTCTGCAACCGCCGCCGGACCTCCGCCAGGAGCTTCCCGTTGACGGCCCGGGGACTGTAAATGATGCAGGCGGAGGTCTTGCTCTCCGTCCCCACCTCGGTCATTTCAAAGCAGACCTCCCCGGACTTCATCCGCCGCCGGACCAGGCTCATGTTGACCTTGATAGGCTCGGTGAAGCTCTCCCGCGAGCCCTTCTCGTTGACCTCGTTTTCCGGCTGGGAGACCGAGCGGTAAGCGTAGCTCTGGGCCCCCATGACAATGGCCGTGGGCACCCCCTGGATGAGAATGGCCACAAACCCCGAGGTGATGAGCCGGATGAGCTTGTCGAACTCATACACGTCCTGGACGTCCCCCACAATGGCCGTGTCCTCCAGAAAGGAAAACACCTCCCACCCGCTGGAAAACTCCCGGAGGGAAAGGGGCCGCACCACGGCCTCGTCCAGTTTGGACAGGGCGCTCAACCCCTCGATCATCACAAAGCAGAGGGAGACTCCTCCCGCCGTCACCGGTCTCGTCACCAGGTCGGCGGAATTCCACAGCTTTTCCCGGAGAAGGATGAGATTCCGGTCCAGGTTGCAGCCCAGCCGCCGGGATTCCTCCTCCGCCGGGGGCTCCTCCACCCGCCCGGAACGCAGATTTTGCTTCACAGTCCTCGCCCCTTTCGGTATAACTTCCGCCGGGGCGGCGATACTAAAAGCGCCGGTGTTCCGCCGGATTCACGGAACAGTATGGGCACAACCCCGAAAAATATGCGCCCGGCAAGGAAAGGAAGGAGCCTCGTGATCGTCTTTATCCGCGCAATCCTCCTGTATCTGCTGATCATCTTCTGCCTGCGGCTCATGGGCAAGCGGCAGCTGGGGGAGCTCCAGCCCTCGGAGCTGGTCATCACCATCCTCATCTCCAACATCGCCTCCCTCCCCATTGAGGACAACTCCATCCCCATGATCATGGGCGTGGTGCCCATTGTGGTGCTGGTGGGCTTCGAGCTGTTCATTTCCAGCATCTCCCTCCATTCCAAGCGGTTCCGGACCCTGGTCTCCGGCAAGCCCATGATCATCGTCCGCAACGGCCGGATCGACCAGGCCGCCATGAAAAAGGTGCGCTTTTCCATTGACGACCTGATGGAGACCCTCCGGGGCAAGTCCATTTTCGACCTTCGGGACGTCCAGTACGCCATTGTGGAGACCACCGGCCAGGTCAACGTCCTCCAGAAGCACGCCGCCCAGACCGTCACCGCCCAAATGCTGGACTTAAAAGGCAAGGACGCCGACCCACCCACGGTGATCATCAGCGACGGCCAGATCATCCGCTCCGCCATGGAAGCCTATGCCCTGACCGACGCCTGGCTCCAGGCCACCCTCCGGGAAAACCGCTGCACCGAAGCCGACGTTTTCCTCATGACCGCCGACCGGAACTGCCAGTACTTCCTGGTCCCCATGGCGGAAAAGGAGGGCGGGAAATGAGACGTCTCATCATCATCGGCTCCATGCTGGCGGCCATTCTCATCGCGGGAATCTGGTCCCTGGCCTGGCTGGGCCAGTACACCGAGGACCTGGCCCAACGCCTGGAATCCGCGGCGGAGGAAGCCCTCACCGACCCCGACGCCGCCCTGAACTCCCTCCTGGCCATCCAGGAGGACTGGCATCATAAGGAGCACTGGATCGGCGTTTTCGTCCACGAAGACCCCCTCCAGGAGCTCAGCGACCGCCTGGAGGAGTGCATCGCCCTTCTCCGCCAGCGCCAGAGCGCGGACTTCCAGGTCCGCATCCGCCAGGCCGTCTTCACCGCCCGGAACATCTACCACCAGGAGATCCCCAACATCGAAAACATCCTATAAAAAATTCCCGGCCGCGTCCGAAAACGCAGCCGGGAATTTTTCCTGTCCCAACGACCGTTACGCCCCAAAATACGCCAGAATCTCCTGCATCCGCCGGCTCTGGGCCACATGGAAGGGACAGCGGCGGTCGCAGTGGCCGCAGCCGATGCAGTCCCCCGCCCGCTTTTCCAGGGTGAGGTAGTGCTCCTTGGCCAGGCCGTCCCCCAGCTTGGAAAGGTCGTAGTACTTATTGATCAAAGCAATGTCCAGCCCCGCGGGACATGGGTGGCAGTGCTTGCAGTAGACGCACTTGCCCATGGTCTCCGCCGGCGCGAAGCCGCTGATGGCCGAGTAGTCCCGCTCCGCCTCACCGGCATCAAAGAACCCCAGGACCTGCCGGAGCTCCTCCTCGCTGCCGTAACCGGGGAGCACCGTCACCACCCCGGGCTTGTCCAGAACGTACTGGATGCACTGCTCCCGGGACAGCGCCACGCCGAAGGGCGACTGGGCCGCGTCCAGCAGCTGCCCGCCGCAGAAGGGCTTCATCACGGAGATGCCCACACCCTCCCGCTGACAGCGGCAGTAAAGCTCCTGGCGCTCGGCGCTTTCCCCGATGCCGAAGTCCCCCTTGCCGTAGTCGTAAATGGGATTGACGCTGAACATCACCACGTCCACAAGCCCGGTGTCCAGAATCCGGTTCACCAACGCCGGCGTGTGGGAGGACAGCCCGATGTGCCGGACCACGCCCTTCTCCTTCAAGGAGAGCAGATAGTCCAGCACCCCGTTTTTCCGGTAGGTCTCCCAGTCGCTTTCCTCGTCGATGCAGTGGATGAAGCCGAAATCAATGTAGTCCGTCCGGAGCTTCTCCATCTGCCAGGCCACGGACTTTTTCACGTCCTCCAGCCTGGTGGTCCAGCCGTATTCCCCGGAGGTATAGTCCGCCCCGAAGTGGACCTGCAGATAGACCCGGTCCCGGATGCCCTCCAGCGCCTTCCCGTAGGCTTCAAAGATGGCGGCGTGTCCCCCGGCCATGTCAAAATAGTTGATCCCCGCCTCAAAAGCGGCCCGGACCGTCCGGATGATCTCCTCCTCGGGCTGCCCGCCGATGACCGACGATCCCATGCCGATGACGCTGATCTTGTCCCCGGTGCGGGGCAGGATGCGGTATTCCATACGGTTTCCTCCTTACGCCTTGCGTTCCGCAAGTTTGTTCGTTCTTATTATACCATACCCCGCCCCGAAACGCAACCGCCCATAAAAAAGCGGCCGGAGTCCTTCCCCAGCCGCTTTCTGCCGTTATTTCCCGAAATTTTCCGCGTAGTTCTCATAGCTGCCGTACTGCCGCCAGATGTCGATCATCATCTCGTACCGCTTCAGCGCCAGACCGGTGTACGCGCAGTTGGAGGTGGAGAACACGTACCCGTACCCCCGCTCCATCCCCTCCCGGAGGGAGCGGAGCACGTCCTGGCGGCACTCCTCGTCGGTGCCGGTCTGCAAAAGCCCGCAGTTGACGTTTCCCACCAGAGCGATCCTGTCCCCGATGAGACGCCGCACCTCCGGGATGCTGACGCCCCCCTGGGGGTCCAGGGAGTGGATGGCGTCGGGGCCGCAGTCGGCGATCTGCCTGACAATGGGCAGGATGTTGCCGTCGGTGTGCTTGATGGTGTAGTACCCCATCTCCCGGTAGCCATCGATGACCCCTTTCAGATAGGGCACGATGAGCTCATCAAACATCTCCGGGCTGAAAAAGGGGTTGACGTTGAAGCAGTAGTCAGAGCACAAGGTGAAGCCGTCCAGGAGATGCCCCCGGTCGTCCAGCTTCCGGGCGAATTCCAGACACTTTTCCACCCGCCGCCGGGATTCCTCGTTGAGCGCTTCCGGCTCCTCGTACATCCGCTCGGAAAACTCCATCATGCCGTCCCCGTCGGGAATGGCCCAGGTGGGATCCCCGTGCATCATGATGTAGTACTCGTCGCCGCTTTTCTCCCGGATCAGCTCCAGCAGCCACTGAACGCTTTCGAAATCGCTGGGATTCGGGTGGATGAAAATGGCGCTGTGGCCGTACTTCCGGGCCATGTCCACATAGAGCTGGGCCATTTCGTCCATGTGCAGGACCTGCTCCGACCGGCTCATCTGCTTCCACTGGGAATAGGCCCGCTGAGAGGGATGGACCTTCCCAAAGGCTTCCATGGTCAGAAAAAACACCAGCTCAAAGGTAGGGACCTGCCCGCCGATGGGCTCGCATTTCAACGTCTTGATGAATCGCTCCCGATTCGTCATGGGATTTCCTTCTTTCTACGCTTTGGTAAAAGAGTGATCCGTTGTACGGATTCCAGTATCAGTTTATCACACTTTTTTGTTTTTCACAAGTGGAAAGCAGTTTATTTATGTACGTGCAAAAAAGACACCCGTTCTCCCCGCCTGTACTTTTTCCCCCACCCCCTTGTAATCTTCCCCGGAGCATGGTATACTGTTTCTGTTCGCGTGTTAACGCGGGAAAGGAGGACCGAGGAACTCTCATCCAAGGAGGTGACATACCAGTTTCCCCAGCATCAAGCGCCAGAGCCGCCCACGCGGCTGACGAGGCGGGAGGTTATCGAAGTTTTCGGCGGATGCCTCCCCGTTTTGCTTCCAAGCGGAGCCCTTCCCCAAAACCTCCGGGCAACCGGACCGACAAAGGGAGGGCAGGAAGCCCACATGACATGCTGTTTTGCGCACGGATGTCTTTCTCCGCGCGGGACGGCAGCCGTGCGATCTGCGTTATGCCATTCTGATCCAACCCGCGCGGAGAAAGACAGGTTTTATATGTGTGGAATCGTTGGATATACCGGCCTTAAAAACGCCCGGGAGCTTCTCCTGGACGCCCTTTCCCGACTGGAATACCGGGGCTACGACTCGGCGGGCATCGCCGTCTCCGGCCCGGAGGGCGTCCGGGTTCTGAAAACGGAAGGGCGGCTTCAGAACCTCCGTCAGGCCGCGTCCCAGGCAGTCCCTCCCCTGGAGGGCTGCTGCGGCATCGGACACACCCGCTGGGCGACCCACGGCCGCCCCTCTGCGGTCAACGCCCATCCCCACCAGGCAGGCCGGATCACCCTGGTCCACAACGGCATCCTTGAAAACGACGGAGAGCTGCGCCAGGCCCTTTCCGCCGCAGGCTGCGCCTTCCGCTCCGAGACCGACACGGAAGCGGCGGCCTGGCTCTTAGACACTTTGTACCGCGGCGACCCCCTGGAGGCCCTCTGGCAGTTCCGCCGTCGCCTCCGTGGGAGCTACACCTTCGGCATCCTCTTTTCCGACCGTCCCGGAGAGCTTTACGCCCTCCGCCAGGGCAGCCCCCTCATCGCTGCCCGGGACGACACCGGCTTTTTCATCGCTTCTGACATCCCCGCCGTCCTCCCCCTGACCCGGACCTACGCCCTGGTGGAGGAGGACGCCATCCTCCGGCTGACCCCCGCCGAAGCCCGGCTCTTCCGGGACGGCGGCGAAGCCGAACCCGCCTGGCAGCAGGCGTCCTGGTCCATGGAACAGGCTCGGAAGGACGGCTTCGCCCACTTCATGCGCAAGGAGATTGCCGAGCAGCCCCGCGCCCTCCGGGATACGGTGTTCCCCCGGCTGAAAAACGGTCTTCCCGACTTCTCCGGCGACCGCATCCCCGCCGATTTCTGGAACCGCTTCGATTCCATCGTCATCGCGGCCTGCGGCACCGCCATGCACGCCGGATGCGTGGGCAAAGCCCTGATTGAAGGCTTCGCCCGGGTCCCGACCCGCTGCGAGATCGCCTCGGAATTCCGGTACCAGAACCCCATCCTCACCCCCCGCACCCTGGTCCTCCTGGTCTCCCAGTCCGGAGAAACGGCGGACACCCTGGCGGCCCTCCGCCTGGCCAAGGACCACGGTTCCCCCACCCTGGCCATCGTCAACACCGCCGGCTCCTCCATGGAGCGGGAGGCCGACTACGTCCTCCGCACCTACGCCGGCCCGGAGATCGCCGTGGCCAGCACCAAAGCCTACTCCGTCCAGCTGGCCATCTTTTACCTCCTGACCGCCAAACTGGCCCTGACCCGCGGGACCCTTCCGGAGCCCGCCGTCCGGCGCTTCCTGGAAGGACTTTCCGCCGCCATCGCCGCCGTCCCGGAGGCCATCGCCCTGGAGCCCGCCGTCCGGGAACTGGTCCGGGCCTACCGGGACTTAAACGACCTCTTTTTCCTGGGCCGCGGCCTTGACTACACCCAGGCCCTGGAAGGCTCCTTAAAGCTCAAGGAGGTCAGCTACATCCACTGCGAAGCCTACGCCGCCGGGGAGCTGAAGCACGGCACCATCTCCCTGATCACCCCCGGGACACCGGTGATCGCTCTGGCCACCCAGGACGCGCTGCTGCCCAAAATGCTCAGCAACGTCCGGGAGGTCCAAAGCCGCGGGGCCGACGTACTCCTCCTCTGCAAAAAGGGGACCGCCGCCGACGCCGCCCAATTTCCCAAGCGCCTGGAGCTTCCCGCCCTGGAGGACCCATTTCTCCCCCTGGCAGCGGCTCCGGTCTTGCAGCTTCTTGCCTATCACACCGCCCTTCTCCGGGGCTGCGACGTGGATAAGCCGCGGAACCTGGCCAAAAGCGTGACGGTGGAATAAAAAGGAGGATTCTTATGAAAATCCAGGACAACAGCAAGCTCATCTTCATCGGCGACTCCATTTCCGACTTCGAACGGGCCCGCCCCTGCGGCGAGGGCCTTTTCGGCGGCATCGGAAAAAGCTACGTGGGCCTGGTGGACGGCCTTCTCCGGACCACCTACCCCGCCTCTCACATCCGGGTCATCAACATGGGCACCAGCGGCAACACCACCCGGGACCTGAAAGCCCGCTGGCAGACTGACGTTCTGGACCTCCACCCCGACTGGCTGGGCATCCTCATCGGCATCAACGACGTGTGGCGGCAGTTCGACTGCCCCTTCATGACCGAGCTCCACGTGGGCCTGGAGGAATACGAAGCCAACCTCACCGACCTCATCGAGCAGACCCTCCCTACCCTGAAGGGGCTCATCCTCATGACCCCCTACTTCATGGAACCCAACCGCAGCGACCCCATGCGGGCCCGGATGGACCAGTACGGCGCCGTGGTCAAACGCCTGGCGGAGAAGTACGGCGCCATTCTGGTGGACCTCCAGTCCGCCTTCGACGACTACTTCCGCTACTACCATCCGGATTCCATCAACTGGGACCGCATCCACCCCGACATCGTGGGCCACACCCTCATCGCCCGGGAAATCCTCAAACAGCTGGACTACCAGTGGTAAAACCCGCTCCCTGATGCAAAAAACGCCTTCCGCCGCGGCTTCATCCCGCAGCAGGAGGCGTTTTGCCATATTCGCGCTTACTTCCGCAAATCCCTGGAGTACATAAACAGCTGGCACTTCATCATGCCGTTGTAGAGCTTCCTCCGCTTGTCCGCCCGCCGGCCGAAGTTCTTCTCAAACTCCTCGTCCGGCGAAATGACCGCGTAAGAAAACCCTTCCCGGCCCCGGAACACCTGCCCCATGACCCGGTAAAGCTCCCGGGCGGCCCGCTGGTCCAGGAGCCGCTCGCCGTAGGGCGGGTTGGTCACCACGATGCCGCTGTCGGTGACGGTCTTGAACTCCCGGATGTCCCGGGTCCGGATGCGGATGCGCTGGGCTACCCCGGCCTTGTGGGCGTTGTCCAAGGCCAGCTCCACAGCCGCAGGGTCCAGATCGCTGCCGTAGGCCGCAAACTTTGCGTCCCGCCGGACCAAATCCAGCCCCCGGGCCCGCTCCTGCTGCCACACCGCCGCCGGGATGCACCCCCAGCTCTGGGCCGCGAACCGCCGGGTGATCCCCGCCGGGATGTTCATGGCCTTCAAAGCCCCTTCAATGAGAAAGGTCCCCGACCCGCAGAAGGGGTCGTACAGAATACTGTCCCGCCGGACC
>OIXH01003835.1_pt1 | contig 12855 bp, 9 predicted proteins | sample 1587741 | NCBI WGS metagenome assembly OIXH01 (sample SAMEA3888916, study PRJEB22519) | human gut metagenome | biome: human gut; feature: human-associated habitat; material: faeces | place: Denmark | collected 2011 | reverse complement strand
CGCGAGTTGCTTGTCTTCCGAACATTTTTGCAGTCTGACAGCGTGTCAAAAAAGGGTTTTTGACACGCTGAGCAGGCGCAGAAAATCTGCACCTGCTCTTGGGATTCTATTCCATGTTCAGAATTCCGTCGAAGCAGACGCGGAATTCCTCTGCGGCAAAGGCGCGAACCCTCCCGCAATAGTCGTTATAGGCAGCCAAAAGCTTTTCCGCCTCGGGAGAAACCGTCGCACCTCCTCCATGCTTGCCGCCCGTCGTCGAGATCAGGAGCTTATAGCCGAGGCAGCCCTCGGCAGCGCGAATGACCGTCCATGCCTTGGAATACGCCATCGCCATCGAAGCGGCGGCGGCGCGCAGGGAATGCAGCTCCTTCACCCGGCGCAGAAGCTCCGCCACGCCCGGCCCGAAGCACTTATCCTCTGCGAAAATCCGCACGGACAGCACCGGTCTGAATGTTCGTTCCATGGTAGTATCATACCACAGACGCGCGGTTTTCGTCAAGCTTTTTCGTCCGATCGGAGCGGTTTTGCAAAAACGCGCCGGATGTCACTCCGCCGCATCTCGTTTTTTTCATATTTGGGGATTCCGTTTCGTTCCGGCTCTCCGTATTTCGTTCCGGGATGCCGTTTCGTTCCGTTTCAGATTGCCGCGTCGGGCGCAAAGGATTGCGCCCTCCTCGCAATGACAAAACTGGCAAAAAAAGGGTCGTTGACTCGTGCAAAAAAGGGCGCTGCCGAAGCAGCGCCCTGATTCCGATGCAGGGGCCGAAGCCCCTGCGCAGGTGCGGGGATCTTTGCGAAAAAGCGGGCTTGCTCAGCGCGCGAGCTTGGCGCAGTCGTAGCTGCCGCCAAGGAAGCGCATCACGATGCAGGCAAATTCCGCACGGGTCGCGGTGTCAGCCGGACGGAGCGTGCTGTCCTCAAAGCCCTTGAGGATGCCCTGCTCGACCGCCCAGGCGACCGCGTCCTTCGCGTATGTGCTGACGCTGGCGGCATCGCTGAACTTGGCCTCATCGGCGGATGCAGCGGGCTTGCCGGAATAGCGCCACAGGATGGTAGCAAGCTGTTCGCGGGTGACCGGTTCCTCCGGCTCGAAGCACTCGGTGGTCACGCCGAGGACGATGCTGTTATCCTGCGCCCATGCGACGGCGTCGGAATAGTAAGCGTTCGGATCGACGTCAGCGAAGGTGGACGGACCGGAAACGGCAGGGCTGCCGGCCAGACGGTAGAGAACGGTGACCATCATGCCGCGCGTCACGGTGTCCTCGGGGGCGAATTCGGTCGCGCTGTAGCCGACCATCAGCCCCTTGCTGCTGACGAAGTCAACGGCCTCGTGATACCACTTTGCGGTGCAGTCGGAATACTTCTCATAGAGGCACTCGGGCGCCTCGGGCGTGGGCAGGTCGACCTTGGTGGTGAAGTACTCGACCACGAAGTCCTCCTCAACGCAGCGGTAGAGCCAGAGGTAATAGAAATCAGAGGGATAGAACGGAACGCCGCTGATCTGCCCAAGCGCCTTCGAGTTGTCAAAGACGGCGAAGGTATGCTCTTTATCGTCGTAGGTGAGCAGCATGTTTTCGGCCTCGGCGTTAAGAACCGTGACATTGCCCTGATCCTCGGCCCTGACCGTCCACTTCGCGGCGTCGGTCACGGTTCCGACAGCCGCCAGCTTGATGCCCTCGAGGGCGAGATAGGTGTTGTCGACCGTGTTGCGGATGGTGTAGGAGCCGTCGGCCGTCTTCTCGAAGTCGAAGCGGATGGACTGCTCGTTCGTGGTGAACTCCAGATATTTGTCGGAAACCGTCGCGCCGAGATCGGCAACGGCATCCTTGGTCTCAAGCGCATTGTTGAGAACCTTCGGCTGCGAGGTGATGAACTTATCGTTCGAATCCACGTCGAAGCCGACGATCGCCCAGCGGCCGGACAGGTCGGTCGGCATGGTTGCGGGGGAATAGAACTCCGTCGGGTCGAGCTTCTGAACGCTGCCCTTTGCAAAGAGGGCGTAGACGGTCAGATCCTCGGTCAGGCGGTAGGTATCGCCGGCCTCAAAGAAGGTATCGAGCGTTTCGCCGGTCGGGTCGTTTTCGACTTCCTTGTCCGTCCAGCCATAGAACTCATAGCCGTCATAATCGGCGCACTCGGGGAAGGTGTAGGTATCGCCGGCCTTGTGGGACTCGGTGGTCGTGCCCTCCGGCGTGACGACGGTGACGGTGACATCCTTGCTCGTGTCGATCAGGTCAACGGTGGTCGCGGCGCATTCGTTGGTTGCGTAGTCAAGCGCCAGCACGTCGATCGACGTGTAGCCGGCCTTGATGAGCTTGGAAACGTCGAAGGTCGCGGTGAAGGACTTGCCGGCCTCGTCAGAGGAGAAGGACTGGGCGGCAACGATGGCGTCGTCACCATTCAGAGACTCGTCATAGAGGTAGATGGAGGCCAGATAGCTCTCGTCCTTCGCGGTGACGGTCAGGGTGTTCTTCGCAGCGTCAAACTTCGCGCTCTCGATGACCGGAGCGGTGTAGTCGACCTCAACGTTGAAGCTCCAGATGTTCTCCTTGACGGTGTCGCGGTAGGGCAGAACGGCGTCAAAGCGCACAGTCGCAATCGTGCCGGACGGGACATAGTTGCCCTTGCTGTCCTTGCCGGTCCAGTAGAACGCGCCGGTCGCGGACCAGACACTCTTTTCGGTGTCATAGACTGCCTTCGGCAGATACGGCGTGTTGTCCACGTAGTAGACCTCGCCGGTCTCGGCGTTGGAGACGGTCATCTTCATGCTCTTGGCATTGCGCAGCATATACGGTGTGATATAAACGCCGTTGGCATAGCAGGAGCCGTCGGTCTTGAGCGTGGAGAAGCCGTTGTGCACGGCATAGTAATCGGCATAGCCGATCTGGTTATCGCCGAGGTAATAGACAAGCTTATAGGGCTCGTCGTTCAGGAAAATCGCAGTGTAGGCCATGCTCGGGGAGGTGTAGGCAGACATGAAATCGTCTGCGGTGTAGCCCAGATCCGCATAGGTGTGGCCGTCCTTATCGGCAACAACCGTGTGGACAAGGTTGTTGGTCTCGATGTAGTCGGCGAAGTCGCCCTCGTCGAGGATGTCGGCCTTCGTCCAGTCGCCGTAGAAGGCCAGCATGGTGGCGTGGAGGGAATCGGCCACGGACAGGCTCAGATCGTCCTCGTCGCCGTTGAAATAGATCTTATTGCCGTTCTCGTCGGTCGCCGGGACATATCCGTTTTCTTCCGTGTAGGTCAGGAGATAATAGCCGGTATCGTCCAACAGATAGAGGTTGTCCGAATCGTCCACATAGACGGGAGCGCCGTCCACAACGTTCAGGTTGTCGAACATCACATAGCCTTCGACAAAGTTGCCGTTTTCAAACAGCTGGTCGAAATAGGCCTTGGTGGCGTCGGCAAGCCGGAGGTCAACGGTGACGGTCGCGGACTCGCCGGAGGCCAGCGTCAGCAGACCGTCGATCGGCTTAAGCTCGCCGCTCTCGGTCTTCACGGAGTAGGTCGCGGTGAAGTCCGTGCCCTCTTCCAGAACGTCGGAGGTCAGGGTGTTCAGATAGAGCGGCTCCTTGCTCGGGTCGTCCTTGTTGTAGTTGTAGACATAGTCATACAGCAGGTAGGTGGAGGGCAGATAGTAGCCTTCGCCTTCGCTCTCGTTGACCAGCGTCACGTCGAAGGTATAGCGGCCGGTCTTCTCGACGTCGTCGCCCAGCTCCTTGAGCGGGTCGGCGATGTAGCCTGCGTTGAAGTAGGCCTCGGAGGCATAGTAGGGGTTGCCCATGCCGGCGCCCTGCTTACGGACGGAATAGGGATAGCCGTCCTTGTCGGTGACAAGCTCGGCAGTGCTGAGCAGAAGCGCTCTTGCGCGCTCGGCCTTCTCGGCCTTGGTCAGGCTCAGCCATTCGGAATCTTCATGCTTCTGGCCGACATAATCCAGGAACTCGAGCATGGTGGCAACCGTGCCGGCCATATTCGGGGTGGCCATGGAGGTGCCGGACATGACCTCGTACTGGTCATTGCCGCTCTTGCTGGCCGAGTTGACGTTGCCGCCGATGGAGGTGATCGCCGGGTCGATCGTCAGGCTCGGGGTCGTGCCCCAGCTGGAGAAGTCGCTCATCAGGAACGCGTTGTCGTTGATGATGTCCTGCTTCTCGGTGGGCGTCGTGACGACCTTGCTCTCGGCGTTCATGAAATCGCTGAGCGAGGCAAGCGGGAGCGAGATGGCCGGAACGACGAAGTTGTCAATGGCCATGTTGATCATACCGGCCTCATTGTTGACGACGATCACGCCGATCGCGCCGGCGGCAGCCGCGTTGGTGACCTTATCCTGGAAGTTCAGCTCACCGCGCTGCACGACCGCGATCTTGCCCTTGACGTCGACCTTCGCGAACTCTTCGGGCGTGCCGATGCCGATGTCGACTTCCTTCTTGCCGGTGCCGTCGGGCACGACGACATAGTCCGTGTCCTTATCGCCGAAGGTGGTCTGCCAGAGGGTGTTATCGGAGGTGTCGGAGTAGCCGTAGTTATTGCCGTTGACGGTCACGACATAGGCCGGGTATGCGAGGTTCTCCATGGAGGCGACGGAGAAGTTTCCGTCATAGCTGGCCGGAGAGCCGGCGACGCCATAATCCTGATAATCCGGGCCGATGTAGCCGAGGGAGGAGTTCTGCGCCATGGAATACTCGTTGCCGTTTGCGACGCAGACGACGATGCCCGCGCGCTCAAGGCGCTTATAGATGTTGCCGAAGACGGCGTCTTCCAGCTCGGCGTCATAGGTGAAGCCGTTCTGCGCGCCGATGGACATGTTGACGACGTCCGCGCCGAGGCGGTAGGCGTCCTCCAGAGCGTAGAAGTACACGTCAGAGGAGGTGCCGGACTTGCTTTCGCTGTCATAGAAGATCTTCATCGCGAGGATCTGCGCACCGGAGGCAGAGCCGAGGAAGGTGTATTTTTTCGTTTCCTTATCATAAGCACAGCCGGCGGCAATGCCCGCAACGTGCGTGCCGTGCCCCTGATGATCGGTGACGTCGTTGTCCTTATCGGCGTAGTCATAGGCAAAGGGAACCTTTGCGTTGATGTACTTGCCGGGGGCGCCCGCGTCAACGAGGTCTTCCTCGGTCAGGCGGCCATTCTTGGCGCAGTTGCCGTCGGCATCCGCGAACGCCTCATGCGTGAAGTTCAGGCCGGTGTCGAGGACGGCGATGACCTTGCCCGTGCCGTCAACGCCGAATTCGTTGTAAGCGGCATCGACGCCGGTGACCCAGTTCGAATAACCCATCTTCGGAGTCTCTTCGGGCTTGACGGGCTCGGGGACGGAATAGGTGTTGGCGATGTAGACCGCATCGACGCCGTCGATCGCGGCGATCTTGTCGAGGTCGCCGTAGGCGACGTCGCAGCTGAAGCCGTTGATGAGGTCGGTGAAGTCATATTGCAGCGTATAATCGATATCGGTCATGCTCGACCGGATCGTCTTATGCTGGTTGACAAGTCTGCCGCGATAGGAGATCGCGCGCTTGTCGCTGCTCTGGGCAACGTCTGCGGTCGGGGCGGTCTTCAAAACGACGATCGCGCGAACCACATCGCTGTCCTTGTACGTATTCAGGTTGTCCTTCTGGAAGGAGGCGGACTTGAAGCCCTTCGCCTGAACATCCTTGACAGGGGTGTCGAAATCCTTGCTGACATCTGCCGTCCTTGCCTTGCGCGCCGTGGAAGCCGAAGCGTCAGCCGGAGCGGCGGAAACGCCTGCTACGCACGAAAGCAGCATGACAAGAGCCAGAAGCATTGCAAGAACACCTTTGAATTTTCTCATGGTTTCTTCTCCTTTTTTAATAGTTTCGCCGGGAAAAAGTATCGGATAATACTTATTGGTATTTTATCACAGTGATTTTCGTTTGTCCAGAATTTTTAGCGCATCAACTTGATAAAGAATTGCAAAACTTCCCCGTTTCTTCTTGTATATTTTGCACATATTCCCAATTCACGTCTGCATAATCATACGAGCCGTCTGAAATTCCGCTGTTGACGGCGTACGCCCGACGTGATATGATGAAAAAAAGAACGAAAGGAGCTGCCTATGGGGATTTTTTCCGAGGCGCTGGCAATTCGCCCAGGCGTGACGGCCATCATCGGCAGCGGCGGCAAGACGTCCCTGCTCTACCGTCTGGCAGACGAGCTGAAGGACGGCGGCTCTGTGCTCGTGACGACCTCGACGCACATCCTGCCGCCCGAGCACCTGCCCGTGCGCACCCGCACGGGGCGCGTGCGCGGCGTCTGCTGCGTCGGCGCGCCCTGCGGCATCAAGCTCAAGGCGCCCGAGCAGTCCTTTGAGGAGCTGGCCGGGCTGGCCGACTTCGTGCTCGTCGAGGCAGACGGCTCGGCGCACCTGCCCATCAAGGCGCACGCAAGCTATGAGCCGCCGATCCCGCCCAACGCGAACAACCGCATTCTCGTCGTGGGCGTCAGCGGGCTGAACCGCCCGGTCGGCGAGGCCGCGCACCGCGCGGAGCGCTTCCGCGCGCTCTCCGGCAGCGAGCTGGCGTCGCCCGAGGCCGTTGCGGCCGTGATCCGCGCCGAGGCGCTCTGCGACCGCGTTGTGCTGAATCAGGCCGAGACGAATCCGGACGCGGCGCGTCAGCTCGCGGCGCTCCTGCCCTATCCCGTTCTTCTCACCACATTAAATAAAGGGGAATTGCTATGCTCGTATTGATCCGCGGCGCGGGCGACCTTGCCTCCGGCATTGCCCTGCGCCTGCACCACGCGCACTATCAGATCGTTATGACCGATCTGCCCAAGCCCACCGCCATCCGCCGCACCGTCTGCTTCTCGCAGGCGCTGCTTTTCGGCACAGCCACCGTGGAGGACGTGACCGCCCGCCGCGCAGAGAACGCCAAGGAGGCGCTCGCCATCGTCGCCAAGGGGGACATTGCCGTCCTCGCCGATCCGGAGGCCAAGAGCAAGAACGCACTCCTGCCCGACGCGCTCGTCGACGCGATCCTCGCCAAGCGCAACCTCGGCACGGCCATCACCGACGCGCCGCTCGTGATCGGCGTCGGGCCGGGCTTCACGGCGGGCGTCGACTGCCACGTCTGCGTCGAGACGATGCGCGGCCACACGCTCGGCCGCGTAATCACGGAAGGCTCGCCCATCCCCAACACGAACATCCCCGGTCTGATCGGCGGCTTTGCCGGAGAGCGCGTCCTGCGCGCACCGGCCGACGGCATTTTCCGCCAGACGCACGAGATCGGCGACACGGTGCAGGCCGGCGACGTTGTCGCGACGGTCGAGGGCGAACCGATGTGCTGCACGATCGGCGGCATCCTGCGCGGTCTGCTGGCCGACGGCACGCCGGTTTGCAAGGGCATGAAGGCCGGAGACGTCGACCCGCGCGGCGAGGCGAGCTACTGCCGCCTCGTCTCGGACAAGGCGCTGGCGATCGGCGGCGGCGTGCTCGAGGCGCTGCTGCGCTTCAGCGAGATGCGTCCGTAACTGCCAAATACCGTCAAAACGCACGCAGGACTTGTCTTTTTCGCCCCAATGCATTACAATCAGGGCAGCACATCTGTCAAGGAGGGCAACCACATGGGAAAGGTTCGTCTCAACGAGGACCGCGAGGTCGTCGCGCTGATCCAGGAGGGTCTGAAGCGCACCGGCGGCTATTGTCCCTGCCGCCGCGAGCGGAAGGAGGAATACCGCTGCATCTGCGAGGAATTCAAGGCGCAGATCCGCGACCCGAACTTCGAGGGCTATTGCCACTGCCGCCTGTACTACAAGGAAAAATAAGCGGCCCGGAGGGACTTCTTGCGCGGCGTATCAAGGTGTCAGAAAACGGTAGGTTTTTTGGAAAACCTACCGTTTTTCTTTTTGAATTGTTCCGGATTTTCCCCGCGCAGGCTTTACAGCAGCAGGCAGATCAGACCGTTTGCGCCCTCGTTGATGATCCGGCTGAGCGCATCGCGCAGCTTGCTGCGCGCGTCGTCCGGCATCCGCGTGAGCTTGGCGGCGAGGCCGTCGCTGACCAGCTCGAAGACGGATTTTCCGAAAATGTTGCTCTCCCAGAGCTTCTCGGTGTTGCCCTCGTATTCGCCCAGCAGATAGTGGATCAGCTCCTGCGACTGCTGCTCGTCGCCGACGATCGGGCTGATCTCGGCGCGGATGTCCGCGCGGAGCAGATGGATTGACGGCGCGCTGGCCTTGAGCTTCACGCCGTAGCTGTTGCCGCGCCGGACGATCTCCGGCACCTCGAGCTTCATCTCCTCGGCGGTCGGCATGACGATGCCGTAGCCGGTGGCGTGCGCCTCGTCGAGCGCCGCAGAGATCTTGTCGTATTGCTTTTTGATCTCGGCAAGGCCGGTCAGAAGGGAGAGCAGCTGGCCGTCGTTCTCGATTTCAAAGCCCGTGCGCTGGCCAAGCACGCGATAGAACAGCCCCTCGCCAAGCTCCGGCTCGCAGCAGACCGTCCCCGTGCCGAGGTCGACCTCCGTCACGCGGCACTGCGTCACCTGCTCCAGCTCCGTCAGCCTTTGTAGCATCGGCTCGGCCTCGGCAAGCCGCGTGATCTGCGCGGCCTGCTCTTGCAGGGCGGCATAGAGCGCCGCCTTGAGCGGATGCTCCAGCTCGAGCGCCTGCACCCACGGCGGCAGGAACACCCGCAGCTCGCGCAGCGGGAAGGCATAGAGCAGCTTCGTCAGAAGCTCCTGCAGCTCGGGCGTCTGCATCCCGAGGCAGTCGGCCGCGACGGCGCTCACGCCGTAGGTCTCGGAGATGTAATCGGCCAGCGTCTGCGCCTCGGCGCTCTGCGGCGCGGTCGAATTCACCACGACCAGAAACGGCTTGCCCGTTGCCTTCATATCCTCGATGGCGCGCGCCTCGGCGTCGATGTAATCCGAGCGCGGGATGTCCGTGACCGTGCCGTCGGTCGTGATGACCAGCCCGACCGTGCAGTGTCCCTCCATGACCTTGCGCGTGCCCAGCTCGGCCGCCTCGGTCATGGGCAGCTCCTCGTCCGCCCACGGCGTGGCGACCATGCGCGGCACGCCGTTCTCCGTCGCGCCGATCGCGCCGTCGACCATGTAGCCGACCGAGTCGATCAGGCGAACCGAGAGCGTCGCCGTGCCGTCCGGCGAAATCTCGACGGCCTCCTCGGGGACGAATTTCGGCTCGGCAGTCATGATCGTCTTGCCCGAGCCGCTCTGCGGCAGCTCGTCGCGGGCGCGCTCGCGCTGATAAAGATCCTCGATGTTCGGGATGACCAGCTCCTCCATCAGGCGCTTGATAAAGGTCGATTTGCCCGTTCGCACCGGCCCGACCACCCCGATGTAAATATCGCCGCCCGTCCTGCGGGCAATGTCGGCGTAGATGTTGCTCATATAGACCCTCCCTCTGACAAATCGGGGCGGCTGCGGCTGCCCCGTCCTACCGTCTCGTGCTAAAGCCTATGCGCCTGCGGTCAAGTCTATGACAAGCCGTTGCGGACAAAGCCGGTGCGTTGCGCCCGCGCAAAATGGCGCTTTGCTCCTCGCAATGACAGAAAAATGGTAGGTTTTGCAATAAAACCTACCATTTTTGTAACTGATATATTTGAATTTTTCGCGGAGCGACACCACAACGTTGCGTTCTCAAAGCGCCATTTCACGCGGGCGCAAGCCCGCATTTCCCGTGCGGAGCATCCTTCACACGATCCATGATCGTATTTCCCTGCCCGGCTCTGCGCCTTACAGTCTCTGCATCTTTGCAAGCTGGCTGTTGCGGTAGGCGGGATCGTTCGTGACCTCGCGAAGGATCTTGACCTCCGGCGGAATGGCGATCTCGTCCTTATCTTTCGGCATGGCCGCACGCATAATGGCGCGCTCGTCGGAGAAGGGATAGACGTCGATCTCAAAGCGGTGTCCCTCGTAATTGAAGCGGTATTTCATCTTGTGCACGGCGTGCAGGCTGATGTCGCCCTCCATGAGGTACTGGATGTATTCCTTGCCGGAGATCGGGCGCTCGGTCTCCCACGTGCCGTCGCCGGTGTAGTGCTTCTCGGTGTAAAAATAGAGGTATTCGTCGCCGTTCTTCTGCTGGCGGATGCGGCGCACGATGCTCGGGCTGGTCTGGGAGAGATAGGTCTGCATCATGTCGATGCCGGCGGCGCGATAGCGCTCGACGAGCTTCGCGACGTCGGGCAGCTCGATGAGGTACTTGTGCCAGACCTCCTCGGGCACCGGCTCGCCGATCGTCTCATAGATCGCGCGCAGACCGCGGGCGATCTTATCCTCAAAATTGACGGAGTTGTCGATCACGCGCAGGTTCGGGTGCTTCGACCACGCGCGCAGCGTCAGGTCGTCCTTCTCGCGGGCGACCTCGAGCGGCTCGTAGCGCGCCTCGTTGCCGAAATTATAGGCAAATTCCGCGCCCTTGGCGCAGGAGACAAGGTGCAGCACGGCGTCATAATAGCCCATGACCTCCTCCTCGGTGCGGCCGAAGGAGGCGAGCACCTCGCGGAACTCCTCGTCGGTGATATAGGCCTTGTCGTCGAGCAACGCGCGGTCATAGATGATGAGCACGTTTTCCTCGGGCACCATCTGCGCGGCCTTGAGGGCAAGACGGTCCTTGTGCAGCTGATCCTCGATGACAAAATACTGGAAATCGTACATGGAGATGCAGTTGCCGAACGGCTTGATGCCGAAGCCGGTGATGAGGTCGGTCGCGGTCTCGGGAACGGTGATGACCTTCCAGCCGTCGTCCTGCTTGAACTCCTTGAGGATGCGGCTGATGAGCGTGGTCTTGCCGGCAGCGGGGCCGCCGGTCAGAACGATCCGGGTAATTTTCTTAGCCAACTGGGTCCACCCCTTTGCAAATTTTGAACCCGACGCCGTCCGAACGGTGCCGGAAGAATTCTCACATACTGAATTATCTTACCATTTTCTCTTCCGAAATGCAAGAAAAATCGGCCGAAGCGAAATTATTTTATATTTGGCTGCGCGTTCGCGCGCTCCGGCCGCTTCTGCGCCTCCGGCACAACGGCGAAAAAGCGCGTGTGGCGCAGCGCTGCGATCAGCGCGGTCGCGCCGCAGCCGAGCGCAAAGGACGGCCGGCCGGTCAGGATCAGGCGCGGAACGGCGTAAAGCCCGAACAGAACATATACGACGATGCTCCGCACGCGCGTCGGGCGCAGGCGGATGAGCGTGAAGAAAATATACAGTCCGGCCAGCACCAGTCCGATCCGCGAAAAGGGCAGGATCGCCAGCATCACGCCGAAGGAGGTCGCGATGCACTTTCCGCCGTGGAAGCGGTTCAGCGGCGCGACGGCATGGCCGAGCACGGGCGCGGCCATCACGGCGGCAAAGGACAGACGGCGCACGTCCAGCGCGCGCCCGGCCAGAAGCACCGGCAGGAAGCCCTTGCCGAGGTCGAGCAGCAGGCATAGCATTCCGAGCGGGATGCCGCAGAGGGCAAAGACGTTCGTCGCGCCGGGATTGCGGTCGGGGCTTTGCGCCGCAACGTCGACATGCGCGAGCTGCTTGGGCAGGATGCTGCTGAACATCACACTTCCGAGCAGGAAGCCCCCCGCCGTCCAGAACAGCCAGCGCACAAAGGCGAGGTTCATCCGCGCATCACCGCCTCGGCGATCCGGTCGGCGGCATCCGGATGGATCTCGCGGCGCTGCGCCTGCCGCATTCGCTCGGCCGCATCAGGGTCGTCCAGCAGCCGCTTCGCCGCAAGGATGGCCTCGTCCTCGCGGTCGGCGCGGACGGAAAGCCCGTGCGCCGTGAAAAATTCGACATTTTTCGTCTCGCAGCCGTTGAAGGCCAGCAGATGCACGAGTGGGATGTTCGCCACGGCCGCCTCCGTGCTGGACAGGCCGCCCGGCTTCGAAATCAGCGCATCGGCTGCGTTCATATAAAGCGGCACCTCCCGCGTGAATGGCACAAGATGCAGCCAAGCGCAGCCGCCGTATTTTTTCGACAGCTTTTCCTGCAATTCGGCATTGTGGCCGACAAGCAGGAAGGTTTCCGGCGGCGCGCCGAGGCGCAGCAGGGCGTCGCAGAGCGCGAAGGGATTTCCGCAGCCCGCGCCGCCGGTCATGATAAGCAGCATTTTGGCGTTCGCCGCAACGCCGAGCGCCTCGCGCGCCTCTGCGCGCGGCCGATGGGCGGCAAAGCGCGCGCTGACCGGGATGCCGGTGGCGTGCAGCCGCGTGCCGTCGACGCCCTTGGCCTCCAGCTCCGGGCGCAGATCGTCATGCGGGATGAAATATCCGTCAAGCTTTGTCTCGCGGAAGAACGGGATGCAGGTATAGTCTGTCAGAACGCCGTAGCACGGGACGCCCGCGCCGAATTTCCGGCGCATCGCCGTCAGCGCCTCCATGGCAAAGAGGTGCGTCGTGACGACGGCGTCGAACCGGTTCGCGTCGATATAGTCGCGCAGCGCCCCGGCGTAGCGCGCGTTTGCATAATAGACCGGGGAGACCAGCCGCGTCGAGCTATAGAGCGCGCCCGCGCGATAGATCAGGCCAAAGGCGGCAGGCGTTTTCTTGATGATGCCGTTATAGGACGCCGTAACCAGCTTGGCCGTGCGTTGAGAGCGGAAGGTCAGCGGGTCGACCAGCTCATGCGCCGCGCCCGCGCGGTCAAGCGCCTCGGCCACGGCATAGGCCGCGCTGTTGTGCCCCTCGCCGGTTCCGCTGCTGAGGATCAGAATCTTCATGCGGTTTCTCCCCCTTTCTCCTGTATTATATCCGTTTTTCCCACGCAGGTCAAGCAAGCCGAAACCTCGTAGTGAAATTTACATACCAAGGGAACCTCTGATTAAACTGCAAGAGCGGTCAGCGAGGGATTTTGTTCCAAATTGAGGTTTGGAAATCGCAGG
>OIXH01003833.1_pt1 | contig 12873 bp, 8 predicted proteins | sample 1587741 | NCBI WGS metagenome assembly OIXH01 (sample SAMEA3888916, study PRJEB22519) | human gut metagenome | biome: human gut; feature: human-associated habitat; material: faeces | place: Denmark | collected 2011 | reverse complement strand
CGTTTGAAAATTGTAAATACTTCTGTAATGGCATCTGCCACACGAAGCTTCTCCATTTTAGCATCTACCTTAGCCGGTACGGAAAGGATGAAGTTCTTCAGATCCTCGTCAACTGGCTCTGTTACACCTTTGTTTTCCACTACACCGCCAAAGTATTTGTTTGACATGGAGATAGTACGATTTACAAGGTTTCCAAGGGTATTTGCCAGCTCGGAATTCATACGCTCTACCATCAGCTCCCAGGTGATCACACCATCGTTGTCAAACGGCATTTCATGAAGTACGAAATAACGGACAGCATCTACACCAAAGAAATCTACAAGTTCATCTGCATAAATAACATTTCCTTTGGATTTACTCATCTTGCCATCGCCCTGCAGAAGCCACGGATGTCCGAATACCTGCTTTGGCAGCGGCTCACCGAGTGCCATCAGGAAAATAGGCCAGTAGATCGTATGGAAACGGATGATATCCTTACCGATCAGGTGCAGGTCTGCGGGCCACAGCTTCTTGTACTGCTCGGTGCTGTTGCCGTCTGCATCGTAGCCGATACCGGTGATGTAGTTGGTCAGCGCATCCAGCCATACATAGATAACATGCTTGGGATCGAAAGTCACCGGGATACCCCAGGTGAAGGAAGTACGGGATACGCACAGATCCTGTAAGCCGGGAAGCAGGAAGTTGTTCATCATCTCGTTCTTGCGGGATACGGGCTGAATGAACTCGGGATGCTCATTAATGTGCTTGATCAGTCTGTCCGCATACTTGCTCATACGGAAGAAGTAAGCCTCCTCCTTCGCAGGCTTTACCACACCGCCGCAGTCCGGGCACTTGCCGTCTACCAGCTGGGACTCCGTCCAGAAAGACTCACATGGAGTACAGTACATTCCCTCATAGGCCCCCTTGTAAATATCACCCTGATCATAGAGACGTTTGAATATCTTCTGTACCTGCTTCTCATGATCCTCATCGGTAGTACGGATGAACTTATCATAAGAAATGTTTAACAGGTCGCACAGTCCGCGGATCACACCGGCGATCTTGTCCACATGCTCCTTGGGTGTGATACCGGCTGCCTCTGCCTTCAGTTCGATCTTCTGACCGTGCTCATCGGTACCGGTCTGGAAGAAAACATCATAACCTTCTTTTCTCTTGAAACGTGCAATGCTGTCAGCCAGTACGATCTCGTAGTTATTACCGATATGGGGCTTGGCGGACGTATAGGCAATGGCCGTTGTAAGATAATATTTTCCTTTGCTTTCCATAAATCTGATTCTCCTTTTCTTAAAAATAAAAGCCCGTCTCCTGAAAGAACATGAAGTTCTTCAAGAAGACGAGCGTTATCTCGTGTTACCACTTCTCTTCATCTGTACCTCACAGCACAGACCTCTTCGGGTCCGTAACCCTATCCGCTGTAACAGGCGGATCCTGTCGCAGCCTTGCTTCTACCGTTCCTATTCTGTTCCGGTATCCGTTCGGTGCGCCGCTCAGAAGCCATCTTCTCTATCTGTCCGTTCCATTCCTCTCAGCCTTGCGGAATGTTCTCTGTAAAACTTCTATGATAAATACTCTCTTCCTCATTGCATTTGCGTATTCTTACAGTAGCACAGGAAATCCGGACTGTCAATGCAGTTTTGTCTCATTACTGCTCATTACAGCTCCTCTTTTTCCCCCAGTATCAAAACAGAATATGCCGGAAGTGTGACCGCAGTTCCTTCGCGTTCGGCGATCTCCTCTCCGGTATAAAGTTCTCCAAGCAGTACCAGATCCTCTGCTGCGGTGTTACCAACGGTAAGTCCGGACAGGTCCACACTTGCAGGCTCCGCAGAAGTATTGCCCAACAGTAATAAAGTACTGTCTTCATAGCTTCTTGTCAGTGCAAAGCATTGCTCGCCGGAATACTGCTCCAGATAAGTGGTGGTGCCTCTGGCAATAGCGGGATTCTGGTTCCGGATACGGATCCCCTGTTTTACATAATTGTAAATGGAATCCGGATCCTCCTGCTGTTCTTCCAGACTGTCGAATTTCATCTGAAAATCTTCCATATCCGCAGGTCCCTTGCACATACCTTCCGCTTTGTCATCCTTGCTCCAGTACATGGGAGCACGCTTATTCTCATCCTTGCCGGAGCCCTTCATTCCCAGTTCCTCCCCATAGTAGAGGAAGGCACTTCCGCCGGACAACAGATTCAGGGCATTGCCAAGCTTCGTCTGTGCCTCACTGTTCTCCCCTGCATAGTAGCCTGTGCTCCGCCCCATATCATGATTCGTGTAAAAAGGGGCATTGATGTAATCCGGATTGTATTGCGCATACATAGCCTGCTCCGCTTCCAGATTCTTTGCATAGGATGCCGCGGATGCCTTGCCGTTTACCACATTTGCGATGATTCCGGACTTGTCAGCGAAGGTAAAATCAAACATGCTGTCCACGCCGCTCGCGTAATATTGCGCATAGGTATTCTGATCTGTCCAGCATTCACACACCAGATAATTCTCCGGGTCCTTGCCATGGACATAATCGGCAAACCAGCTTAAAATCTCGACATTGTCTTCCACAGAGCCGGTGACGTATTCCTTCACCGCATCCAGGCGGAACCCATCCCCGCCCATATCCAGCCAGAAGTCCGCCACCTGCTCGAATTCCCGGCGCACCTCTTCATTCTGCAGATCCAGATCCGGCATGCCGTCCCAAAATCTTGCTTCATAATACCAGTCTGCCCCATTTACCTGCGCATATCCGCTCTGGGCTTCCCTTGAAAAATGGTAATAATCTATATAAGGACATTCTGAGGAGTCAGGCTCAGCTCCCTCCGGCAGATTTTTCAGATACTCCGTTGCCTGTAAAAACCATGGATGCCTACTGGAAGAATGGTTCATCGCCAGATCCAGGATCACACGGATCCCACGGTCATGGCAGGCTGTCAGCAGCTTTTGGAAATCATCCAGGGTACCGTACTGCGGATCAATATTCTCATAATCCGTAGTGTCGTATTTATGATAGGTCGTGGAGGGCATTACCGGCATGAGCCAGATGCCGTTGATCCCTAAGTCCGTATCCGTCGTATCGTCGCCATCATTCAGGTAGTCCAGTTTGTCCAGAACTCCCTGCAGATCGCCGATGCCGTCACCGTCACTGTCATAGAAGGAATAGACAAGAATCTCGTAGTAGGTGCGGTAGTTGTCGTCTATGATCTGTAACGCCCGGGCATCCTGCGCTAACGTTACAGTACTGCCGGCGTTGTCGATATTGCTGCCCGTGCTCTGGTTCTGTTGGGCGGCAGTCCCATCCTGGGTACCCGCGGATGCACCGCCTGCTGCCTGGTCGTTTCCTCCGCAGGCAGCCAGAGATACTGTCATCCCTGCTGCAAGTATCAATGCCCATAATTTTCTGTTCCATCTGCTCATCATTTTCTTTTACTCCTCCAATCCACTTTTTTCAAACCGGAACCATTTGAAATCAAAATTACAGCCCGGTAGGAAGACAAATGTCACCTTCTGTTCTCCCGTCACTTTCTGTATCGGGAATCGCATCTCACGATATTCCCCGCTATGCGGGAAGGGTAGTACCTGCGTCTCCCCATTACTGAATCGCAACTGTATCGTATTGTGCTGCAGAGGTGTCCTTCCGCATATGACGATACTGTCAGAAGCATCTGTTCCAAAGTCCATATCCGCAAATTCCAGAGAAACATTGTTGCCGATCTGTTCAATGGCATCCGCGGTTCTCACAAAGCTGTCTCCATAAGTAACGCCGTCTGTGAGGGCAGACAGTCTCGCATAAGCTTTCTCCTGTTTGGTAAAATGAAACTCCTTCAGGAAAAATTTATCTTCCGACACAATTGTCAGATTTACCACGCCTTTCAGTCTAAATGTCTCCGGTTGGAAGACCTCCCAGATGCCGGGCTTCTGATAGGTGACTTCTCCGACAAGTTCTCCCGTCTCTCCGAATCCGGATGCATTCTCCCCGGGTTCTCCCTCCCAGATTTGAATTCTGTGAGGGTCATTATCATTCGCAAAAATAGCCAGCGTGATCTCATCACTTCCGAATTCGCCGAAATCTACGGATCTATAAACCAGACCGGTAGGCTGTGCTTTATCCGTTCCGGCACTGTTCTCCACACCGCGGCTCACATCCCCGCCAAAACTTGTGTCATAGGAAATAGCAGTAACCGGTTCATAAGGTGACCGAAACGTCTGTCCCATTCCCTCCACCTGAAACTCCAGCTGTGAGATCATTTTCACAGAAGGGGTACCGTTGCAGGACATACATCTCACCTGGAAACTTCCGTCACTGATGCCTGTGATACGGATGCCTTCGCCGTCCGGAAGCTCTTCCGGCTTTGCGATCGGGCTGGGAATACCCGTGGCATCCGTAATGCTCCACAGAAGCTTACGGTCAGTGGCTTCCATAGGATAAATACAGGTATGCAGCAGTACAGAAGGGTTTTCCGGTGTCAGCGTCGTTGCGGCTGCGCTCAGTTCCAGCTTGCGTACCGGCACGAATCCGGGTTCCACAAAGGCAGGCGGATATTCTCTGTTTTCTTCCGTTGCACAGATACCGGGACGGATCTGTGCTTCGATAGCATGAAGCGTCACTGTCGCCGTGCGGTGCCCGGCAGCTGCCGTATTGTCCGAAGTCTCGACTACTGCCGCGGCCGTTCCGGTGACGGTTTCATCGGTCATGCTCGCCGTGGCTGTCCATGCGTCCTCCACGGTCACACGAATCTCTCCGGGGATCGTTTTCGCAGCGATCATCGCCAGAAGCTTCCCCTGGAACAGCTTGCGGACGGTTCCCTTATAGGAATCGTAGTCAGTACTATCACCGTTATCCAGTCCTATCAGTCTTCCGGCACCTTCCACGGTCACTCTCACATAATCGGAGGCATTTTCCACGGGATAACCGTCCTTATCTTCTGCCGCGATCTCCAGGAAGATCATATCTTCGCCATCGGCACGCAGAGTGGTTTTGTTTGCTTTTAATACATAATGATCGGTGTTGCCAAAGGAATGTCTCTCCTGTCTGGCAATCTCTCTGCCGGTCTCATCGTAAGCCACAGCACAGATACTGCCGGGCACATAAGGTACTTTCCAGGAAGGCTGCAACACCGTTCCCTTTTCATGATCGATCTGCCGCCTTCCCTGTGATACGCCGTTTACGAACAGTTCCACCTCCGGAGCATTGCTGGTGATCCGCACATCCACCTGCTGCCCCGGATTGAAGTCCCAATAAGGGTAGACATGAATCATAGGATCTTTTTTCACATCTGTCCACTCTGCGCGGAAGAGATAGTAGGAATCCTTCGGAAATCCCGCTGTATCCATCTGCCCGAAATAGCTGTTTTTCGTCTGATAAGGTGTCGGCTCACCGATGTAGTCAATAGCTGTCCAGATGAACTGTCCACAGGAATAGGGGGTATCTCTGTCCATAATGATACAGTATTCCGTATTTTGGGCTGCCCAGCTGGTAGTACTGTTACCCAGAGCGGAGCACTGTTCGTCTGCTTCGATCAGTGTCGCCCGATCCAGCGGGAAATGATAGATGCCGCGGCTCTGTACGACAGAAGAAGTCTCACTTCCGTAAATGATCCAGTCCGGATACTTTTTATGGTGCTCTTCATAATATTTTTCCGCGTAATTATATCCCGCCAGCTTCACGATATCTGCACATTTCTGTGCGTTTTCCCATGGCATATAGTTCGAACCGATGGTCACAGGTGCCACATTACGGTAGTCCCACTTTCTGACCGCGGCAATGAGGCTTCCGGTGATCTCCTGTCCGTGGGCATCCGCATGGGTGTCTGGGATCTCGTTACCGATGCTCCACATAATAATGCAAGGGTGATTGCGATCCCTACGGATCCAGCTGCGGACATCCTTTTCCATCCAATCCTTGAAAAATCTGGCGTAATCATATGGATTCTTGGCCATCTCCCACATGTCGAAGGCTTCGGACAATACCAGAAAGCCCATCTCGTCCGCCAGTTCCATCACTTCCACTGCCGGCATGTTGTGAGAAGTCCGCAGGGCATTGACACCCATGGAACGCATGAGTTTGAACTTACGGCGCATGGCTTCCTTGTGGAAAGCCGCTCCCAACGCTCCGAGGTCATGATGGTCACAGGTACCGTTCAGTCGGATCTTCCTGCCATTTAATAAAAAACCCCTGTCAGGATCAAATTGTATGGTGCGAAAGCCGATACGGAAATGTTCCTGCTGACATAGTTCCCGGCTGTTAGTCTCCTGCTCTCTCCACAGGCATACCTGCAGATCATATAAGTAAGGATCCGTAATGTCCCATTTCCTCGGATTATCCACAGGGATCGTCATGGATATCTTGTTCTGTCCACAGGTGAGGGGCTGTTTTACCCGGAAGAGCTCCGAGGTTTCTGTTTCTATGGGACTTTTGCTGTTATCAGTATCTCGCAGACAGTATTCCAGTTCATAATTTCCACTATCTGTTCCCCATTCCAGTTCCGTGTCGATAGTCAGGTCATAACCCTTGTTCGTCTCAACAGAAGATGTGTAGATGCCGTCCAGAGGAATATGTGTCTCCGGCAGCCGGATCATCCACACATTCCGGTAGATTCCTGCACCGCTGTACCATCTGCTGTTGGGCGCCTGAAATACAACACGCAGAACGATTTCATTCTCTCCCTCATGTAAAGCATCCGTAATATCCCAGTCAAAGGTAGAATAGCCGTATTTCCAGTCACCAAGGTGCTCACCGTTTACATAAATAGAAGAATCCATGTAGACACCTTCAAAGCGGAGGATGACACGGTCATCATTTCCTGTTTTATCCGGGGCATAGGCAAAGTTCTTCCGATACCAGCCGATGCTGTCTTCATAGAGATTCTTCGTATCATAGATCAACCAGTCATGGGGCAGATCCACCGGCTGCATTTTGGCTTCCCAGATCTGCCTGTCTTCCCAGTTCACACCTAATGCTGTTTTGGCAAAATACCAATTATCATTCCATAACGTTCTGCTGTTCATCATCGTTTTTGCCCTTTCCGTCTGATCCCGGTTTCGTCCCGTTATTTTATTTTTCCTGCACGTGTTCAGATTTATCTGCGTTCGATGCAGACTGCGCATCCGCCCAGTTCTCCAAGTGCCTCACAAGCCAGACCGCCAATAGTGCATCCAGCGTTCCCAATAAGATTCCACCCAGGATATCCGTCGGGTAATGAACGAAGAAGTAAAGTCTGGAAAATGCAATAAGTGTCGCCATGAGCAGACTTAAGAGTCCCGCTCTGCGATAATAGCAGAAGATCGTCACTGCACCGGCGAATCCATTGGAGCTGTGTCCCGAAGGAAAAGAATATTCGGAGGGAAACGGGATCTTCAATATGACACTGTTGTCGACTGCGCAGGGCCGGGGTCTGGCAATCACATTTTTCAAGAACAAATTTCCCACCAGATAAGTAATAGCCATTGCGATCATCATAGTCAGACCACATTTTCTGGTCTTCGGTATACATGTCAGGACGATTGCAATAACGATCCATACCAAACCGCTTTCACCGATCGTGGTAAAAAAACGTAAGATCTCTGTCAGCCATTCCTGATGAATTCCCTGTATTGCGTGTAGTATCTGTAACTCCATATTACTCTCCATTCCGCAGACGTCTGTCTGTCCTTCCGTCACCGTCTGTCGGCAGTCTACGCCTTCCGTAAGACGTTCCCTACCTCATTCCCGCCTATGGCTATGTTACTGCATCTTCGCAAGAAAAGCCTTCGCATTGGCTGCGATGTCATCCTTGAACACAGCAGAGCCTGCCACGATAACATTGGCTCCCGCATCAAGTGCCAGCGCTACGTTGTCCAGATGAATGCCGCCGTCTACTTCCAGATCGGTAATAAGTCCTCTGTCCGTGATCATTTTGCGGATCACCGCTACCTTGTCCAGGCATTCCGGGATCAGCTTCTGTCCGCCGAAACCGGGTTCTACGGTCATCACCAGTACCATATCCACCAGTTCCAGATAAGGTTCCACAGCCTCTGCCGGGGTGGCGGGTTTGATGGTGATGCCGACCTTTTTACCGGTGGCACGTATTTTATCAATGCATCCCTTCACATCCTCTGTGGCTTCCAGATGGAAATTCACCAGATCCGCGCCGCAGGCAGCGAACTCTTCCACATAACGCTCCGGCTTCTCGATCATCAGATGTACATCCAGGAACATGTCTGTGTGGGGTCTCACTGCCTTCAAGACAGGCATTCCGTAAGAGATCGACGGAACGAACAGCCCATCCATCACATCCACATGCAGCCAGGGCACTCCGGCTCCTTCCACAGCTTTGATATCTTCTCCCAGCTTCCAGAAATCCGCCGAAAGAATTGAAGGTGATAAATAATTCATTTTGCTCCTCATTTCTGCCCCTTAGGGCCTTGTCTGCAACACTTTTCCCTTTGAAAAGGAAATCGTATTCCGTATGCGTCTATTCTAACAAACTTGTATTCTTAAAACAAGATAAACTAAAAGGAACCTTTCCTTTTGGAAAAAGTTCCTCTCTTCGTGTCTTGTGATCACGTAATTCTCTATAGATTTTTGACATCCTCTTTTAACCGGTCCCAGGCATCCTCGTGTTCCGTATAATATATGGGACATTTTTTCCCACCGCAGTCATAATGGCGGAGAATATCCTCCGGTTCCAGTTCATAGGCATCGATCAGCCAACTCAGCAGCCTGATCAGGGAATCGTAGGTCTCCTGAGTGAACTGTCCGTTGTCCGCCTTATAGCAGCATTCGATAGAGATGGAATCCTCGTTACGGGTCTGCACCGCGTAAGCGATCTCATCCAAAGGAACACACTGGATGATCTCCCCGTTATAGCCGATGATAAAATGCGCACTGGCACTGCGCTCATGATTGTCCTTAAGCTGTTCGAAATAACTGCGGTTCTGTGCCGCACTGGTGCCGGGGTTGGCAGTATAATGCACGAAAATATTATTCACCTCCGTCAAAGGATCTCCCGGTCTGGAATATTCATTTACCGTGAGGAAATCCTCCGTCCAGTCAGGGTGCGCTGCGTAAGTCTCCGCCGACAGTCCCTGGATCCTAGTCCCCATGGTATTCTCAGTCCCTTTTCCCACCTGCTGCGCCATATCTATTGCTTCCATCGGTGTGCTGGCTTCCGCAGTACTGGCAGGCACCTTCAAAAGCTTTGTCAATGCGACGATTCCTACCAGAATTCCTGCACAAAGCAAAGTCATCCGGATATATCTGCGGATTCTTGCCCGTCTGCGGCGACGCTGTCTCTCCGCCCTCGTCAGGCGTTGTCTTGTGCGCGTGTTGTAGGTATTGTCTCTGCATACGTTTCCATCAGATACAGCAACTGCAGTTTTCTGTTTCTGTTGGCGGATTCTGTTTTCCTGCTGGGGCACTGCACTATGATGTCGTTGTTCTATGCGCCTTCCTGTATGTCTGCCCGTATTTTTCCCGGTTTGATAATCCACCAGATACGGATTTCTCCGCATCTGCGTTATATGGATCTCTGCCTGTCTGCCCGAACGATTTTCCTGCATCATATTGCCAGTCCCTCCGAATGAATTACTTTCTACGGGTTTCAATATAACGCGGAATTGTCACATTTTACGTCACATTTTTCTTAAGAAATTATAAATTTCTCCTATAACAGTTCTTGCAGATATGTTTCGATCTCTTTCGCGGTAATTTGATGGGCTTTCATGCCGGGATGCAGGCGGCTGCCTACGGTATCCGGTGTAGTGTCGGGAAGTTGCAAAAAGTGTATCCGGGAATCGGCGGTCTGCTTCGCATAGCCTTCCACAGCTTCCCGGATGGCGGACAGGAAGTTGTCTCCCAGCATACCGTAACCCCAGATGATCTGTGCTGTGGGGTTGCTTTCCCGCACTACTTTCAGGAAATCGCCGATGGCTGTAGTCAGGATTTCTTTAACTTCTTCTATATCCCTTGTTCCTGCCCATTCCTGCCCCAGTTCCGCTGCAGACTGAATCGCTGTGACATCATTGGTTCCCAGATTGATAATGACCGCATCCGGCTGCCATGCCTCGAAATCATAATCTTCCAACGCTCCCAAAGAAGCATTCCTCTCCCCGGTGAGTAAGCCACAGACCTGTGTGTAAAACGGAGGAATCTTATTCTCCACATTTCCATCCCATCCGGTGACAATTCCCCAGCCGCTCTGAGATACCACACGATACTCTGCGGATAATGCATCTGCCACCATACGGGGATAAGTATTCATTGCAGAGAAAAAGGCACTGATCCAATCTTCCTCATAGACGGCTCCCACCGTACCTTCTCCGCTGGTAATGCTGTCTCCCACAAATTCCAGCCGGTACTTCGGCTCCGGCAGCTGCAGGAATTCACCGTCTGCATATTGCAATCCCACAATCTGTAACAGATGCCCGGGATCCTGATGCATTGCCTGTACTTCTTTCAGAATCCGTACATGCTTCGGTTTTCCTACCGTCATCCCCCGGAACAGGCACACTTCGTTTTTCCCTTTATTTAACGGAACTCTACTGATCTGCACACCGTTCAGTTCCACCGCAAGCCACGGTTCATAAGCGTCGAAATCGGCATTTACCTCCACCTGAATTTCACTGCCGGTATAGATAAATTCTATTCCGCTGCCGGTCCAGAATAAGTTCACCACATCCGTTCCCGTGGTGCGTCCCAACACCCGTACCTGCGGCAATGCTGCTACGCTGACTATCTTTGTTGGCTGCTCCATTTTTCTGCCATACCTCCCTGTGCTTTGTTTTATCTGTCGTTCTGATTTTCGATGTCTCGCTCTCTTATCACCGATTCTTGGCACAACGGCTATATTCTTCGGCGATCACAGCCTCCGCAGGGCGATCGCAGACTGCATAAGGGCTCTTCCTTTCCATACTTCCCGGCCAGTCCCAGATTCCGAAGCCTTTCACCCAATCCCGTTTTTCGCAGGCAGAAAACATTGCCAGATACCAGTCTGCCTGTTCCGCATCATCCTCTTTGCCCTGCAGTTCCCAGTTATTCGGCACCAGCGCGGAACCATGGATATTCATGCATCCAGCCTCCGAGAAAATAAAAGGCTTCTGGTATTTTTTTACTACTTCTTCAATGCGATCCAACTGATTCTCCCAATCATCGATGGGATAGTATCCGCTGGAAGCGATCACGTCCACTGCATCCCACCATGTAATATGATCTTCTCCGTATTTGTCACAATTATAACCGACAGGTCCGTCATATACTGTGCGGACCTCTGCGATCAGCTTTCTCCAATCCGTCTCCCGGTGCTCTGTCATCGTCATCTCGCAGCCTGTAAGAAATAATTCACACCCTGTCCGCTGTGCGATCTGTGCATAATGCTTCTGAAAAGCAATATGGCTTTCAAACCAGTTGCCCCACTTCGGTTCACAGGGAACATCATGATCAAAAAAGCTTATCCTTGCTCTCCAGACACCATTGTCACAATTCACGGTAGGCTTTAATGCCACCTTTAATCCCAGACTCTGCGCATATCGGATCATATCACACAGTTCTTCATCCGTGCAGCTTTTCTCCCCATCGAAACGAATTTCTTCGCTATAAGGGGTTTCCTGCATCCCCGAGGGAGTGAGTATCACCCAGTTCGCGTGGGTCTTATGCGCCATTTCCTCCATACTTTTTCTGGCTTCTCCAGATCCCAGTACGCCTTTGTGCGGAAATACCGCAAAATTCACCCCATGAAATTTTTCTGTACCAAATTTCTGCATCAATAGTTTTCCTTTCCATAATTGTTTTATCGTAAAGCTTTTCCAATCTCCGTTCTTGTATTGTATCATTATTATCTTTATTTAGCCAGCTATTTTAGCTTAATTTTAGTTAAAATTATTTTTGTTTTCTCACTTTTCCTATGTTAATATAAAAATAAAGTTATACAATCAAATGAGGGAGAATATTACCATGCATTTTGTCCAGGCGAAGGGGATTTTATCTCAGAATAACGGAATGAATATTTACCGCGGATGCTCCCACGGCTGCATTTATTGTGACAGCCGCAGCAGATGTTACGGTTTTACACACGCCTTTGAAGATATCGAGGTCAAGAAAAATGCTCCTGAACTACTGGAGCAGGCATTACGTTCAAAACGTCACAAATGCATGATCGGTACAGGTGCCATGTGCGATCCGTATCTTCCCGCTGAAAAAAAGCTTCAATTGACCAGAAAATGTCTGGAACTGATCGATCGGTATGAATATGGCGTTACGGTACTCACAAAATCCAATCTGGTGCTTCGGGATCTCGATCTGCTGCAATCTATCAATAAGAAGGCCAAAGCAGTCGTGCAGATGACGCTCACTACTTATGATGAGGAGCTGTGCCGTAAGATTGAACCGCATGTATCTACTACGAGAGAGCGTTTTGAAGTGTTGATGAGATGTAAAGAGTTGGGAATACCGACTCTTGTGTGGATGACACCGATTCTTCCTTTTATTAACGATACCAGGGAGAATATAGAAGGCTTGCTTGATTATTGCCTGCTGGCAGGAGTTCAGGGGGTTCTGGTGTTCGATGTTGGTGTCACGCTGCGGGAAGGCGACCGGGAATATTTCTATCAGGCGCTGGATCGTGATTTCCCCGGCATCCGGCAAAAATATATCAGCACCTACGGAAATGCCTACGATATTCCCAGTCCTTATGCAAAAGAGCTTATGGCACTGATTCAAAATACCTGCGTAGCGAATGGTATGCTGTGTTCCCCAAAGGAATGCTTTACTTACCTGCATGAATTCCCCGAGAGATACGTGCAGCAGACATTATTTTAAATTGAGAGTTAGTGAAATAATCCCGTAGCCCTTGGCAGGGTATAAGAAACGCGGCACGCTCGCGCTCTGTCGCAGAGCGTAGCGGTACATAAG
>OIXH01003831.1_pt1 | contig 12873 bp, 9 predicted proteins | sample 1587741 | NCBI WGS metagenome assembly OIXH01 (sample SAMEA3888916, study PRJEB22519) | human gut metagenome | biome: human gut; feature: human-associated habitat; material: faeces | place: Denmark | collected 2011 | reverse complement strand
GGAAACCAAAATTGGTTCCAAAGCCTTTTCTTTCTTCCATTGTTTTCTCTCCTTATAACAGATTTTTCCCTCCGTCTCTCGTCGGAGTGGCTGTTTTCTGCTTCTTGTCTACCGACAAGAAACATCTTGAGGCGCCGCCACGCCTCTCAGCTCCCCGACAGCAGTTTCTTGCTGTCGGTTTATAAAAAAAGTATACAGGAAGCAAAAACCAACCGCAATTAGGAGTATTGATGAAATTTTCGCGCTTTCTTGTACATTATTAACATTCTATGAACGGAAGGCTTTTTGTGCTTTATAAATTTATAATTACTTTTTAACATCTATCCGCGGAGCTTTTCGCCGGTTTTTCTGACTTTTTTGCCGCGATCCTGATTTTTCGTTTCAAGAAACATATTGTGAAAGAAAAGACAGGCTGCCGCCTGCCTCTTAGTCGCCGCCTGGCACCCGCCGCCTCCGGTAGCCGGTGCTTCTGAGCTGCCCGCCGTTTCCTTTCGCCATCCTCCGACACGGCGCACCTCAGTCGCCGCGCGCCGCCTCCCTCTGATGCGGCGCACTGCCGCCCAATCAAACAGCGCCCGCCGAAAACGGCGGGCGGGATATAAGCGAATATTACTCGGCGAACATGGGGCTGGAAAGGTAGCGGTCACCGGTATCCGGGAGAAGGACAACAATGGTCTTCCCCGCGTATTCCGAGCGCTGGGCCAGCTGGATAGCGGCCCATACGGCAGCGCCGGAGGAGATACCCACCAGCACGCCCTCGCTTTGGCCGATCTCCCGGCCAGTGGCAAAGGCATCCTCATCGGCGACAGGGATAACCTCGTCATAGATCTTGGTATCCAGGACGGCGGGAACAAACCCTGCGCCGATGCCTTGGATGCCATGCTTACCGGGGACGGCGGAGGTCTTAGGCTCGACGGCGACGATGCGGACGGCAGGATTTTTCTCCCGGAGGTAGCGGCCCACACCGGTGATGGTACCGCCGGTGCCGACCCCTGCCACAAAGGCATCCACCTGCCCATCGGTATCCTGCCAGATCTCCGGGGCGGTAGTGGCGTAGTGGGCCTGGGGGTTGGCCTGATTGACAAACTGGCCGGGGATAAAGCTGTGAGGGATCTCACGCGCGAGTTCATCCGCTTTGGCGATGGCGCCTTTCATGCCCTGGGCGCCAGGGGTGAGGACCAGCTCCGCGCCATAGGCTTTCATAAGCTGGCGGCGCTCCACGCTCATGCTATCCGGCATGACAATGATGATACGATAGCCCCGGGCGGCGGCCACCGAGGCCAGGCCGATGCCGGTATTGCCGGAGGTGGGCTCGATGAGGACAGACTGGGGGGTAAGGAGGCCCTTCTGCTCGGCATCCTCTATCATGGCGAGGGCAACGCGGTCCTTGACGGAACCGGCGGGATTGAAGTATTCCAGCTTGGCCAAAAGGCGGGCCTTGAGGTCATACTTTTTTTCAAGATGGGTGAACTCCAGCAGGGGGGTGTGGCCGATGAGCTGGGCGGCGGAAGTGTAGATATTCGCCATAGGAATGCCTCCTAACATGAAATAGACTAAAGCGGTAGATTTACTATGGGAATGTTATACACCCTGGGCGGGGATTTGTCAAGAGAAAAGCTCCCCGGGAGGGGAGCTTTTTGGTGGGGCAATTAATCATGCTTGCGCAGGAGGGCGGCGGAGCCGAGGGCTGCGGCGACGGCAGCGGCGACGGCCAGGCCGACCAGGTCATTGGCGCCGGTGGAGGGATTGGGCTGCTGGGCCGGTTTCTCCTCTTCGGCGGGGCGGATGATGACGATGGTGCCGGGGTTATCGGGGGTGGGAGGGACGATCTCGCCGGTACCGGTCTTGGGGATGGTTGCGTTCTCCTGATACTGGCAAACAGAACATGTTCTATGCTTGGAACCATCTGTGGTATCGGTTGCAGGGGTATCGGTGATCCAGTCGCCAAAGGTATGAGCTACTTCACCCGCATGGGCTCTGCACAGTTTACACTCGTGCCAGTGGGTATTCCCATTGGCAAGCCAATCATTTGTGTATTCATGGTTGCAGGGTGCACCGGTAGTGTAAAAGAGCAGCATCATGTAGGTACTATCTGACTCTGTATAGTCCAATGTTATTCCTGCGGCCGGAACTATATCATAATCGCCTGCAACATACTCATGTGTAACCCTGACAAAATATGTTTTGCCCGCTTCGAATTTATCCCCACTGGACAGAGCTTCTCCTGGCGTTATACTCCCATCGCCATTGGGCACATAGGACTGCCAAACCACATTACTAATAGTGAGATTCTTACTGATCGATTTGTTGATGTCACTATAAGTAAGAGTAATATTGCTTGCGGTTGCGGGTGTGTTGCCAGCGACAGGGGTAGGCATGGAAACTGTGATGGTGGGCCTTACCGAAGCCGCGGGAAGATTAATGGTCACATCACTGGTGGGGGTGCCGCTGATGATAAGGTACCAGCTATTCTCTCTAATTTCTGCCGTAAGTCCGGCGGGGAGGTTCATTTTGCTTACATAGTCAGCAGGGAAATAATGGCCAGATGCAGCCATAAATTTTACCTCCGTAATGGCCGCGCCTTTGGTCACTTCTTGAGTGAGAGCACCGCTTTCGTGCTTCATGTTATCACCAGCAGTGATGGTGACGGTGTAGGTGGTGGGGGTGGTAGGAGCAAGGTTTTCCTTGGTAATGCGGAGGTACTTATAGGTGCTGTAGTTTTGGGGGTTATACACTTCCAAAGGAGAGCCAGAAGCTTCAGTACTAGCGTAGGCATTGTAACCCGTATAGCTAAAGGTGCCGTTAACATACATTAAGTAATCGGCTCTTTTGGTATTGACCATCGTTACATCGGACTGGATATTGAGACCACCAATGGAACAAATCACCATCCAATTGCTAGTCAATGTCAGTTTTGCGTTTTCTGCCTCAGCAGCATTTTTGATCGTAAGAGTTCTGTCCGGCCTGTGGCAGTTGATAGCATAAGTATTCGTGCTGGAAATGGTATTTTCGCCGCTCAACTCAATAAAATAATTTTCAAATTCTTTGAAAATGATAGCCCCGTCTTGTCCACCGCCATCTTCATAAGCAAAAGAATGACTGATTTTCGCATTGTTCAGCTTGAGGGTCTTGGTTTCGGAATCGTAGAAGGCATTGTAGTTGCTTTCAGTTCCCTCGGCTACTGTGCCATTGGTGATGGTATAGTAGGTGTCATTCAGCAGGGTGGTGCCATCAATGACAACAGGGGACTGGGTACTGGTAACTTCATCGCCGCGGGTGATGGTGACATTGTAATAATAAAGGGTGGTCTGCTCCCCGGGAGCGAGGGTAGTTTTAGGCACTGAGGTTCTACTATGCTGTCCTTCAAACTTGAGGCTATAATCAGTGTTCTGATTTACAATTTTGCCTTCGATTGCCGGGAAAGCTAAATACGAATCCTTGTAAGGGGGATTTTTATTCAGGTTGTTTGCAGTAATTTTGGAGTCCCCACTGACATAAACATTCTCTGCTATAATCGTGGTGAATTTCTGGCCCTTATTTACTGCGGTCACAGTGGAGCCATTGACGGTGATATTGCCAACCGCACCGATGGCGTTGCCGCCGCCGTTTTCCACCTTTGCTGTAACATTTGCATTATCAGTATTGATATTGCCTTTCACATAGAGAGCACTGGAAACAGAATCACCCTTGATTTTGTCTGCTGCATCTTTGTGCAGCGCAGTGCTGTGATTGGTGATGGTGACGGTGCTGCCGGTGAAGGAGGCATTGCCGCCGACCTCGATGGCAGGATTGGTAGCAGCGGTGCATTCCGCACTAAGCTGAGTTCCGTCACCAGTCACAGTGAGGTTACCGCTGACCTCAACAGCGGGTTTATCCTCGCTACTGGGTCTATTGACGGTAACATGAGCGCCGCCATTGATGGTGAGGTTGGGTTTGTCATCAGAAGAATTCTTTTGGTTATGCACCTTGATGGAACCGACGGTAAGGGAGCCGGAGCCGGAGATGGTGAGCTTCTGATATTTAGTCTCGACTGCGGAAAGGGTGCTATCTCCTATGAGGGTAATGGAGTTAGGTGTGAATTCCGCATTGAATACGAGGGCTTTATCGCCTTTGAAGTTATTCAAGGTGATGGTATTGTTTTTCCTGTCTACGGTAGCGGTGCCGCTGGTTTCACCATAAATGGTTTCGCCCTGATTTAGAGTTTTGTTGCCGTAGCTGATGGTGGAAGGCTTGGCGGCGGCAGGGGTGATGGTGATGGTCTTGAAATAGAGTGTTGAATCAGTGCCCTTGAGGATAGTGTCAAGATTCGGATTGTCACTAATGTTCTCGCGTGTTCCCTCAATATCTTGTTTTACACCTACTATGTCATACTTGGTTTTATCAATGGTGACATTGCCAGCTACATGGAGGGCGTTAAGTGTACTAGCCGGATATGTATAGCCGGTTGTTAGCATTATCTTTCCGGTATTTTCAAATTTGAGCTTGCCCACCTGCATATCGATGGCATATTGATTAGCGGAGATATCAAGGCTGCCGGAGCCGGAGAGGACAACCGTGACATTATTAACGCCAGAATCATTAGGAGCAACAATGCCACTGCTGAAACCGCTTATTTTGTTTTCGCCTTCCAACTTGATGGTGTAGTAACCGTTTTGGCCGAATCGAATTGCTTGGACAGCTTTAATGCTATCTGTTTTATTGATGGTAGCATCCTTGAGGGTGAGAATGTTACCGTCGTATCCAGCATCAACATAAAGGTAAGTCCCAGAGCCACCGGGGATAGGCGTTTCCTGGCCCATAATGGCGGGTTCACCGGCGATGAAGACATAAGGGTCGGTGGGGGCTTGGGTAATTTCTACATACTTATATCCGAGAGCTTCGTCCATTGGTTTTTGATCCAATGTCGAACTAGCTAAATAAAGCTGGACTTTGAAGGTAAGTTTATCACCATTGCTTACTGTGCCGCTGATGGCTTGTTTGCCATTGCTGGTTTTAGCGGTGACTTGTGTTTTATCGCCAGAGATGGAGAGCTTGCCACCACACTCAATGGCATAGGCCTTCTTACTGGTATAGCCCGTAACTTTACCACTTTTATTTTCAGCTTTGAGTTGTGCACCATCGGAAACGGTGATGTTGCCATTTACTTTAACTGTTGAATCATAAGTCTTATTTACTACATTTACCTTAGTATTAGTGCCGGAAATGGTGAGATCGTGTCTATTACTTACTTGGATGCCATATACAGATGCATTGTTGTTATTGTTGCTGTATTGAGATGTAGCGTTTACAGTAACACCGCCATTAATCGTGATAGAGCCTTCATAGGAATAGAGAGGGTGACTATTATTCTTACAGGTAAGATTAAGTGTGCTACCCTTTGCAGCACCGGTAATGATAAGATTGCGTTCGTTCACGCCATTTGAATTAACACTAATACAACTATTTGTGCTGCTTTCATTTTCGGTAAGATTCACAGTGCCATAGACTGTGATAGTGATTTCCTTTTCACCGGTTTTTTTAATTTCGAGATAGTTACTTCCAGTTGGTTTGCTTTCTTGGAAAGCAGTGCCATTACTCCGGAAATAAACAGGAGCATATTCTCCTGATGTACCTTTGTTACCAAAGTTCCAATATTTCCCTGAAATTGTTATTTCGCTGTCTGAATAAGTTGTCTCCCCCGCCAGGGCGGTGGTGGGGAGTAGGACAAAGACTAAAGCCAGCGCGAGCAGGGCGCTGAGCAGGCGTTTTTTCATGGGGGTGGGCCTCCTTTTCATTTTTCTTAAAATTGTGGTTTTACTGGGCGCAGAGGCCCTACTTTCAACCCCCATAATACCCCCTAAAAGGGGGTATTTTTCGCCCAGGGGGCGAAATGCGGGCAAAGCGGTGTGAATTGCAGAAACGCCCTAAAAAGTGCACAAAAAGCCCCCGCGATGGAAGGCTTTTTGCTAAGAATGGGAATATATGGCATCCCCAAATATTATTAACCGTTACATAATGCCGCCGGCGGTGGAGGTATAGACGCCCAAGATGAAGGCCACAATGCACAGCACGGCGCAGACGAGGGTATCGGTTTTCTTTTGGCGGGCCATCAGCTTGGCCAGCAGGGCATCGTAGTTTTCGCGGTTTTGGTCGTAATCCGGCTGGGCGGCCAGGGTCTCTTCCATCTTTTTGCCGTACAGGCGGTAATCCGCATAGGTAAGGGCGGGCATAAGCACGATGAAAAGCAGGAAAAACAGCATGGCTGGTGCCTCCGTTCTATTGGGATAAGATGCAGGGAAGCTCCGGCCGGAAAACCGACCGGAGTATGGCCCGTGCTAAATTCCGGAATCAGTGCAGCAGTGCATTGGGCAGCACGGTGACGATGCCGGGGATGTAGGTGAAGAGGAACAGATCGACGATGAGAACCGCCAGGAAGGGCAGTACCTGCCGGATGACCTTCTCCAGGCGAACTTCGCAGATGCTGGAGGAGACGAAGAGGTTCATGCCGATGGGCGGGGTGATCTGGCCGATGGAGAGGTTGATGATCATGATAATACCGAAGAAGGTCTTATCGATGCCATAGGCGCTGATCAGCGGGACCAAAACGGGGGTGAGCAGGGTGATGGCGGCGACATTATCCAAGAGGGCGCCGGCCACAAACAGCGCCAGGTTAACGAGCAGCAGAACGACAGCGGGGCTATTGGTAATGCCGCCGATGGCAGCAACGATCTGATTGGGGATCTGCTGCATGGTGAGCATCCAGCCGAATACGGCAGCCGCACCGATGAGGAACAGGATCATAGAGGTGCTGACGCCGGTCTTGACGCAGGCCTCATAGGCTTTCTTGATATTGAGCTGCTTAAACACAAAGTAGCCAATGATGAAACCGTACAGAACGGATACGCCGGCGGCTTCGGTAGCGGTGAACTTGCCGCTGTAAATACCGCCCAGGATGATGACCGGGGACAGCAGCGCCAGGAAGCTCTGAATAACGATCTTGGCCTTGCTCTGGGTATGGAACTCAGCGATATCCAGCTCGGAGGTGCCGTAGCCGTTTCTCTTGGCGCGGAAGTACTCGACGACCATAAGGCTGAGGCCCATGATGATGCCGGGGATGATACCGCCGGTGAACATCTCCAGGACGGAGACATCGGCGACGATGGCATACATGAGCATGGTGCCGCTGGGAGGAATAATGAGGCCCAGCAGACCGGAGGAAGCGATAACAGCTGCGGTGTATTCTTTCTTATAACCGGCTTTTTCCATGGGCTCTACCATGATGCCGCCGATGGCAGCGGCCGTAGCGGTAGCGGAACCGGAGATAGCGCCGAAGAACATGCAAGCCAAAGTGGTGACCATGGAAAGGCCGCCTTTGAACCGGCCTACCACACGGTTGGCCAGGTAGATGAGCTTATCGGAAACACCGCCCAGGGTCATGACTTCACCGGCCAGGGTGAACATGGGAATAGCCAGCAGAGAGAACTTGCTGACGCCGCTGAGGAGCTTCTGGGTGATGATAAGCGCATTGAGAGTGCCGCCCTGCAGAATGGTGAGCAGAGAGGCGGTGCCCATCGCCATGCCGATAGGAACAGCGATAAGGAGCAGAATGCCGGTGGAAATCAACAGGAATGCAGTCATGCGGTGACTTCCTCCTTTCCTTTTTTGGCAAAGAGATCAGCGAAGCGGTCTACAATGAGGAGGATGAAGTTAAGGATCATGCCAACGGCACCAATGCCTACCACAAAGTAGTACCAGCCATAAGTGATGGGAGAAGAGCCAACAATAACATGCATATTCTCGCCTGTCATCTGGAAGGCCTGGGAGGTAACGACCACCAGGAACGCAATGCTGATGAGATCAGCAATGATGAGGATGACTTCGGTGAGCTTTTTGGGCAACAGATCCACGAAGAATTCCAAGCGGATCTGTTTATTATTGGCCGTAGCAGTGCAGGCCCCCAGGAACACACTGCAGATTAGCAGGAATACGATGAGATCCTGCGACCAAGGCAGTGGAACGAACGCGATAAAGCGGGAAATGATCTGCAGCAGCAGAACCAGGAACATGGCGACCATGACAATGCCCAAAAGGAGATTGCACACCTTGTTGAAGGCTCCGACCGCAGCTTTCAGCGTTTTACGGAACATAGAATTACTCCTTTACTGATAAGAGAACTTGAGGAGGGGCAGAGTCGGGCGGGTGTGCCCGGCTCTGCCGTGGAGATGACTCAATCAGTTAGCCTTTCAGCTGGTTGTACAGAGCGGTGAACTCATCACCGTACTGCTTGCAGTAGGACTCGGTTACAGGAGCCAGAGCCTCTTCGAAAGCGGTCAGATCGGGATAGGTGATGGTAACGCCCTGCTCCTCGATGAACTTGAGGTCGGAAGCTTCGGACTCGGAAACGGTCTTAACATCAGCAGCGCAGACTTCCTTGGCAGCATCCAGCAGGATCTGCTGCAGCTCGGGAGACAGGCTATCGAACTTGGCCTTGTTCATGATGAGGGGCTCGGAAACATACTGATGATGGGTAACAGCTAGATACTTCTGAACCTCATAGAACTTACTGCCGATGATATTGGAGGTGGGGTTTTCCTGAGCGGAAACGATGCCAGTCTGCAGACCGCTGTAAGTATCACTCATGGAAAGGGTGGTGGGGTTGGCGTTCAGGGCGGTCAGCATATCAGCGATGAGCTTAGCGGAGCCGACGCGAACCTTCAAGCCGGAGAAATCGGCGGGGCTGTTGATCTCGTTATTGGAGGTAACAACACGGAAGCCATTGGCAGCCCAGCCCAGGATGGTCATGCCCTGCTTTTCGATAGCGGTATTGAGGGTGGCAGCTACATCGCTATCAGCGAAGGTGAGAACATGATCCCAGGAAGTGAACGCATAGGGCATAGCGATAACATTGAACAGCGGATCATAGTTGGCGAGGTAAGCATCGGGATCCAGAACCATATCCTGGGTACCGGACTTAACGGACTCCAGCATCTCGGAGCCGGAACCGAGCTGCTCGGCGGGGAAGATATTGATGATGAGCTGTCCATTGGACTTCTCTTCAACGATCTTCTTGAAGGATTCAGCGAGGACCTGATAATGGTGATCGGTGTTGTTGGTGTGGCCCAGGCTCAGCTGAATGGCCTTAACATCGTTGCCACCATTGTTGTTGTCGCCGTTGCTATTGCCGCAGGCAACCAGGGTCAGGATCATAGCCAGTGCCATAATCAGTGCGATGATACTTCTTTTCATGATTTTCTTCCTTTCTTTTTTGTCCGAATTTTTATCTCATGTGATCTCTCACATATGACCTAATTGTACCGCAACCGTGCGGGAAGGAAAGCCGGGAATTAACGGCATCTTAGCCGTGGCAGGCCAGCGCCATACTGCCGCCCAGATGGGCGTGGATCTCCTCGCACATATCGCGGGCGGTCTGGGTGAGCATTTCCAGATTATAACCGGTGTGAATGCCCATCTTCTCGCACATATTTACGAGGTCTTCGGTGGCGATATTGCCCTTGGCGCCAGGGGCGAAGGGGCAGCCACCCATGGCCGCCAGGGAGGCATCAAAGTGGGTGACGCCTTCTTCCAGGGCTACAAAGGCATTGGCAATGCCCATGCCGTGAGTATCGTGCAGGTGCGCACAGATGTGATCTGCGCCGACCAGGCCGATCATGTGGCGGAGGACTTCCCGGGTGTGGGTGGGGGTGGAGATACCGGAGGTATCGGCCAGGCCAAAGTACTCCACACCGACGCTGTGGGCCTCTTCTACGATCCAATCCAGACGCTCCAGCGGGATCTCATCGCCAAAGGGAGAACCGAACACGCAGGGCAGAGCCAACTGGATGCGAACATCGCCGGTCTGCTGAGAAGCCAGCTCCTTGAACTGAGCCATGCTCTCCTGAATGGTGCGGCGGGAATTGCGGAGGTTGTGCTCCTCGCTGGCGCTGACCACGAAGGACAGCATGTGGGAGCCGGCCGCGACGGCGTCATCGGCACCGCGCTTATTGAGGGCCAGGGTGCTGAGGGTGCAGCCTTTTTCAGCAGCGTAGGGCTTGATCGCCTCGAACACGGCGGCCGCATCGGCCATCTGGGGCATGACCTTGGGATTGACGAAGCTGGTAACTTCCAGCTCCTTGGCGCCGCAATCGATCATACGACAGATGTACTTGATTTTAACTTCGGTGGGAATGAACTCCGCGTGGTTCTGCCAACCATCACGGGGGCAGCATTCCTGGATATGGACCTCTTTAGGAAGTGACATAAACTTGTACCCTCCTTGTCAGTTATCAGTTGATGACGCCTTCGGCACGGAACGCTTCGAGCTGTTCCTTAGTGAAGCCGAGGGACTCAAAGATCTCTTCGTTGTTTTCGCCCAGATCCGGAGCGGCCTTGTAATAAACGCAGGGGGCTTCCTCCATCTTGAGGGGGTTACCAATGACGGTCAGCTCCTTGGGAGCATCGGGGTGCTTAACCGGCGCAGGGACCTTGACGAGCATCTCACGCACTTCCACGATGTCCTTATCGTTGGCGGCCTGCTCGCAGTTATAAATGGGCGCTACAGGGATACCTGCCTCATCGATGATCTTGCAGACCTCGGAAACGGTTTTATCGGCGGTCCACTTTTCGATGATCTCCTTGAGGGAATCCGCGTTCTTCTTGCGGGACTCGGTATCGCAGTACAGGGGATCCTGAGCCAGTTCCGGCATACCCATGGCAGCGGAAAGCTTCTCAAAATGCTTATCGGTGCCGGAGGCGATGACGAAATAATCGTCCTTGGCCTTGAAGGAATCATAGGGGGCGGAGGTGATGTACTTATTGCCGGTCTTGACGGGGCTGACACCAGTGTAAACATACTGCATCATCTTGGCTTCCATGCCGGAGAAGATGGAATCGACGAGGGCGACATCGATGTGGTTGCCTACGCCGGTTTTTTCACGGTTATACAGAGAAGCGCAGATGGCGAAGCCAGCGTTCAGACCGCCGAACAGGTCACCAATGGCCATACCGGCACGGGTGGGCTCACTGCCCGGCCAGCCGGTGATGCTCATGCTGCCGCCCATAGCCTGGCCGATGAGATCGTAGCCGGGACGATTGGCATTGGGGCCATACTGACCAAAGCCGGAGATAGAAGCATAAACCAGGCGCGGATTCAGCTTTTTGCACTCTTCATAGCTGAAGCCCAAACGGCCCATAACACCGGGACGGTTGTTTTCCAGCAGTACATCAGCGCTCTTTACCAATTCGCTGAACAGTTTTTTTCCGTCCTCTGTTTTGAGGTTGATGGCAACACCGCGCTTATTGCGGTTCAGATTCTGGAAATACATGCTCAGTCCACTATTTTTTTCCAAAGGGCGCGCGTTGCGGACGAAGTTGCCGCCGGTGGTCAGGTTTTCCACCTTGATAACATCGGCGCCCATATCGGCCAGATACATACCACAGTAGGGACCTGCCAGGAAGTCGGTGAAATCAAGCACACGGATGCCCTTGAGAAGCTGTCTAGTCATGATAAATCCTCCTGCGGCGCGATACTTTCGCGCCAGAATCATTTTTCGCGCTCCGGGGGCGGCCGACCCCCAAAACACACAAGATTCGCTTCCGGAAGCTTAATCTACGATTCCATGATAGCCAAGTATGTCGAAATTGTGAAATGCCAAGAAACGAGCTTGATTGATGCTGTTTTTGCATAACAGTCAAAGTGCTGTGATATTGTTTTTGATATTTGTGCAAAAAGCACATGATTCCAGCGATTTGACGGTTTTTTGTATATTGTATTTGGTTGCTTTCCTCTTACTCGCATGGTAAAATATTAAGGAAGGCAAAGAGAATACTGTGGCCCAAACGAATGGAGGACACGCAAAACCATGACGATCTTTCAATTGGAATGTTACTACGCGTTAGCTCAGTCGCTTAATTTTACCCAGACGGCCAGCCAGCAGTATATCACCCAGCCAGCCCTAAGCCGAAGCATCTCCTCGCTGGAAAAGGAGCTGGGGATCAAGCTGGTGAACCGCACCACCCACACCGTTTCTCTGACCCCGGCGGGGCGGGTATTTGCCGAAGAGTGCCGCAAAATCATAAGCACCTACCAGGATGGCGTACAGAATGCCTTGACCGCCTCCCAAAGCATTGTAGGACGGGTACGGCTGGGAGTCCCTATCGATTCCTTTGAGCCATTGGCGGTAAAGCTGGTGCGTGCCATCACTGAAAAGCACTCCGGTATTCATATTGAGCTGAAATTTAATACCCCGACCCGGCTGCTGCGGGCGCTGGATGACGACCTGGTGGATGTAATCATTGCCAGCGGCCGCCCCAGAAGCGCCGAAAGCAAGTATCTGCTGGTGGACCGCCGGATGGACTATGTAGTGATATCCTCCGTTCATCCTCTGGCGGACCGGGAGGAAGTCTCCTTTAGCGAGCTGCGGTATGAAAACTTTATCGCTATCTCCCGTTCCTCCTCCATTGCCGGGTATCAGTCCATTATTGACCACGCCTCAGCCGGCGGGTTTTCTCCCAATATCGTGGGAGAAGCGGAGACGGTTTCCTCCCTGCTGATGATGGTGGCCTGCGGTGTAGGCATCACCGTGCTGTACAAGGAACACCAGCCCATTTCCGCCACCGACGCGGTGCGGTTTATCCCACTGAAGGGCGAAAAATACTTTAACCGATATCTCATTTGGAACCGGCTAGATAATTCCTGTCTGGATTCGGTACTGGAGGTCGCGAAGGGGCTTTTTACCCCCGAAGCAGAAGATGAATAAATAAAAAGCCCCCTGCGGGAGCGTAATATGCAAAAAAAGAACCCCCCAAGGGAGACGCTCCGTAAGGAAGTTGTCTCCCTTGGGTTTTGTCGTCAGCCGGAATTTGGATTTATAGGAAAAACAATCATATTGAAGGATT
>OIXH01003829.1_pt1 | contig 12875 bp, 10 predicted proteins | sample 1587741 | NCBI WGS metagenome assembly OIXH01 (sample SAMEA3888916, study PRJEB22519) | human gut metagenome | biome: human gut; feature: human-associated habitat; material: faeces | place: Denmark | collected 2011 | reverse complement strand
TGCGTCTGACGAAGTAGATGAGGGTTTATCGACGGTCTGTAGTCTTATCGGTCGGCGGCAGGAATATTTTTCGCGGTTATGCGCAAGATAGTTATGGCGGGATTTTTGCGAATACTTCTTGACAAACGAGCGTCGGCGTGTTATAATTAAGTTAGCCTAATCTAACTCGCCGACAGCGGCGAGCTGCAAAATATGTCGGCGTTAGCCAAAACTAACCGAATGGAACGGAGGAAACTATGAGCGAAGAACAGATCATACGCAACTGCTCGCCGACGCTGGCGGGCTTGAAAACGGGCAGCCTTTTTGCGGCGGAGTTTGCGGACAAGGGCGAGCGTGTTGAAACTCTGCGGGGCTGGAACGCAATGCTGCTCAAAAAGGGCTTGCGGGCAATGCCGCTGGGGGAGAAAAAGGGGCGGACGCTGGTGTATATCTATCGGATATCGCGATTGAGCCGCGATCTGCAAGACCCCGCCGCCCGCCTTATCCTGAATCGGCGCGGCTATGACTGTGACCGCCCGGAGCTATGCATAGTCCGTCTTGCAAAGCGAATAGAACGCGGCGCGGAATTTCCGCACGAAATAGGTCTGTTTCTCGGCTATCCGCCGGAAGATGTAAGCGGATTTATTTATGGAAAGAAGTGCAAAATGACGGGAGCATGGAAAGTATACGGCGATGAAGCGAGCGCCGAAAGGATGTTTGCGCGGTACAAAAAATGCTCCCGCATTTACGGGGAGCTGTACTCTTCCGGGCACTCGGTGGAGCGGCTTACGGTGGCGGGATAAGCGAAGCCGGACGGAACGGCGCCGATGAGATATGAGGCGATAAGTCCGAAGTTTGCAAACGGTACAACAGCGCGGAGCTTGAAGCGAATTGTTTTATAGCCGTGCTGTGCGCATATTGCAAAAGACGGTTTTAGGGGAGCTTGAAGAAACTCCCCTGTTTACTTATATGGCATTTTGTTGTTGGTCAGACCGAGGATATAGTCCACGCTCACACCGTAGTGCTGCGCCAATTTTATAAGCACCTCAGTCGGTATGTCAAGATCGCCGCGCTCGTAGTTGCTGTATACGCGCTGACTGCACCCAAGTATTTCGGCAAGCTCCCGCTGTTTGAGATCGCTGTCCTCGCGGAGATCGCGTATTCTCCTATAAAAATGTGTTGTCATTCGGTCTGTCCCCTTATTTAATTATACAATAATTAAAAAAACCTATTGACTTTTAGCGGGAAATCCGCTATAATATACTTGTGTTCGGCAAGCGACGTTTTCGGCATAATGTACATCGGTTTGCGCTGCCGCCGTTAAGGAACTGCTGATTAAATCGTTTTTGTGCGGTTTTCCCCGCCTCCGGCGGGGAAAATGTAATTAAATCAACATTTCCCTAAAAATGTTTTACCTCATTATAGCACATTCAGCGTATAAAGTCAAGTAGTTGTATGTTGACAAATAAAAAGGTGTCAATTCCTTTTACAGGCTCAACACCTTTTTAATATGTGATCGCTGGTTTATGATCTTGCTTCCATTTGTTCAAGCTTTTCTATAAGTTCGTTGATGACTGCTTTTTCGTCGTCATTTGCCGCGGTCTTAATTTGTTCCAAATAATCTTTTATTTTCATAACATCGCCAACAGTCAAAGATTTTTGAGACATATTATACACCCCCCCTTATCATCGTCTTTTGTAATGATATTATATCATATTCAAAAACATTTGTCAAGCCTGTGTTCGGTTTTCAAAGAGCTTTCTACTAACTAAAAACTACTCGAACAGCGCATTGACGTAATCCTCGGGGACAAACGGCTGGAGATCGTCTATCTTCTCGCCTACGCCCACAAGCTTTACGGAAAGACCAAGCTCGTTCTTTATCGGGATTATAATGCCGCCTTTTGCCGTGCCGTCCAGTTTTGTAAGAACAATTCCCGTAATATCGGCGGTCTCGTTAAAAAGCTGCGCTTGATTTACCGCGTTTTGTCCCGTGGTCGCATCAAGGACAAGCAGCGTTTCAACGCTTGCCTCGGGAAGCTCCCGCGAGATAACTCTCGCTATCTTTTTAAGCTCCTCCATAAGGTTTTTCTTATTATGGAGCCGCCCCGCCGTATCGCACAGAACGATATCCGCACCGCGAGCCTTCGCCGCGCTTATCGCGTCAAATATGACCGCCGCGGGATCGCTGCCCTCTCCGTGCTTCACGATATCAACGCCCGCTCTGTCCGTCCAGACGTTCAGTTGGTCTATCGCCGCCGCTCGGAACGTGTCCGCCGCCGCGACTATCACCTTTTTGCCGCGAGCCTTGAAATTCGCTGCCATTTTTCCGATAGTGGTGGTCTTTCCCGCGCCGTTTACTCCGATGACCATTATCACGGACGGCTTAGTCAAAAGATTAAGCTCGTTGCCGCCCGTAAGTATCTCCGAGATGATGTTTTTGAGCATTTGCTTAACTTTGGCGGGATCGGTCGTGCCCGTTTTCTTTACCTGAGAACGCAATTGATCGCAGATATCCGCCGATGTCTCCGCGCCGATATCCGAAAGAATAAGCGTTTCCTCCAGCTCGTCGAAGAAATCCTCGTCTATCTTGGTGAAAGAGTTCAGCACCTGCTCGACCTTTGCCATAAAACCGTCCTTGGTTTTTTTCAGTCCCTCTTTCAGCTTGCGGAAACCGCTTTCCTTGCGCTGTGACTCCTGTTCCTCGTATTCCGCGTTATACTCAACGTCGCTTTCGTGGTCGGTAAAGATAGGCGTTCCGCTGCCCAATCTATCCAGCAGTGACGGGCGCGCGCCGCCCTCGTCAGAAGCGGAACTTTCTTCGCTCTGTTCCTGCGCGGCAACGGACTGTTCGCTCTGCTCATCGTCCTTTTTCTTTTTTAGTTTATCAAATAATCCCATTGATATTCTCCTTTGTTCACACGGCGTCATTTTATCCCGCAGAGATAACTGTCAACTAATTCGTAACGCCGTCCAGATCATCTGTAAGCTCTTGTCTTAACAAGCGCGACACGCCTTTTTCCTGCATAAACACGCCGTAAAGGACTTGGCAGCCCTCGATAGTGCCGCGCCTGTGCGAAATTATCATAAGCTGTGTGCGCCGGCTGAAGCGGTTCAGATAGTTGATGTATTTTTCAACGTTCACAACGTCCAACGGCGCGTCTACCTCGTCAAGCATACAAAACGGCGTGGGACGGTGCATAAGTATCGCAAAGTAGATGGTTATTGCCACCATTGCCTGCTCCCCGCCCGAAAGCGAGATGAGGTTTTTGATGACCTTGCCCGGCGGCGCGGCTTTTATCTCTATTCCCGAAGCGAGAACGTCCTCGGGATTTGTAAGCTCCAGCTCCGCGTGAGCACCATCGCCGAATATCTGCACGAAAATATCCTTGAAGTGCCGATTGATGTCGTTAAACGCGTCAAGGAACTGTGTTTTTATGCTCTCCGTCATCTCGGCGATAAGTTTTTCAAGCTCGCGTTTGCTATCCTCGATGTCTTTAAGCTGCTTTGACTGAAACTCGTATCTCTGCGACACAAGCTCGTATTCCTCGATAGACGCCATATTTACGATACCCAGCGCGTTTATCTGCTTGTTGAGTTCGGTAAGGTCGTTCTCGGCGGCAAGAAGATTTTCCGGAACTGCCGCTTGTTCGGTCGCCTCGGAAACGGTGAGCGTGTAGCTGTCGTACAGCAGTGCCACTATCTTGTCGTACTCCTTTTGGACGGTGACTTGGCGCTCGTCAAGGCGCGCCACCTCGCGCGAGAACTTCTCTTTGTCGCGGTTGAACTCGTTTATGCTGCGGTGCAGCTCGTTTATCTTGCGGTCGAACTCGTTTATATCGTTGGAAAGCGCCGAGATCTCGTCATTCTTATCGGAAATCTCGCCTGCGCCCTGTTCAATCTCGCGCTTTATGCGTTCTATTTTCTCGCGTATCTCGCGATCGGAATCGTCCAGATCGCTCATCGCCTGCTTATAGCCGTCGCTGTTCTCGATCAGAGTGCGGCGGTTTTCCTCGATGTTCTTTATCTGCTGTCTGAACACGTCTATATCGCGTTCGCGATCCAGCTTTTCAAGGTTGAACTGTTTTATCTTCTCGGAAATTTCGCGTATCTTGTTTTCCGCTTCGGTGCGCTCGCCGCTTTGCTCCTCGTGCTTCTTTTCAAGCTCCGCGATTTTCTCGGTGAGTTCGCCTTTCAGCTTTTCCGCCGCCGCCGCGATGTCGTTTTGCTGCTTTATCTGAGCGTCAAAGCCCTCCAAAGTCTTGCGGGCGCTTTCGCCTTGAGTTTCAAGCTGCTCGATAAGGCTTTGCAAACGCGATATCTCCGCGCTTGATTTGATGTCCTCCTGCTCCAGCTCGCGGATACGGTCGCCCATACCCTCGCTCTCGATATCGAACTTCGCTATCTCCGCCTTATAGCGCTCGAACTCCTCGTTTTGGGACTTCGCGTTCTCGCGCAGCTTGGATATCTCGGTATACAATGCGTCAAGCTCCTGCTTGCGCGAGATTATTCCCGCCTTGCTTATTTTGGAGCCGCCCGTAAACGAACCGCCCGCGTTGACGAGCTGTCCGTCAAGCGTCACTATGCGGAATTTGTAGCCGTATTTCTTGCCGATTACGGTCGCGGTGTCGATATCGTCCACCACTGCTGTAAGTCCCAGAAGATATGAGATAATCTGCGCGTACTCATCGGCGCACTCCACAAGCTCGCTTGCAATGCCCTCAAAGCCGTCCTCGTGCTCCAGGCGCGGCTCGTTAAGGCGGCGACCTTTCATAGAGGTGAGGGGATAAAACGTGGCTCTGCCCGCGTTTGCTTCTTTCAGAAAGCGTATGCAGCGCGTAGCGGTCTCCTCGTTGTCAACGATTATATTTTGCATAACGGAATTAAGCACGGTCTCTATCGCCGTTACATATTTCTCGGGTACGGTGATAACGTCAGCGACTATTCCGTGTATGCCGTGAAGTCTGCCCTGCTCGCCAGCGTTCAGCACCTCTTTTACCGCGCGGTTATAGCCCTCCTTGCTCTTTTCGATGTCGGAAAGAACACGGTAGCGCTGCTGCTTCTCGCCAATCTTGCCGTTGACTTCCTCCAAAGCTCTCCGCGCTTCTTCGTAGCGCTTGCGCTTGCCCTCGGCAAGACGCTCCATACCCGCCAGCCTGTTTTTCGCCGTATCCTTTTCCTCGGCGTTTTTGACTGCGGCTTTGCGAACGCTTTCAAGTTCCGCTTTGTATTCGTTTATCTTGCCCTCGCCGCTTGCAAGGTCGTCCAGAAACACCTTTTTCCGACCCTCGGTCTCCTCCGCGGAACGCTTCGCCATGGAAAGCGCCAGCTCTTGCTTTGCCTCTTCCGCGCGAAGACCCGCTATCTCGCTTTCCAGCGCGGAGTACTCCTCGCTTGCGGCGGAGTTTCGGTTTGATATCTCGTCAAGCTGCTTTTGGAACTCCACAGCCTGTTTTTCATTATCCTCAGCAGCTTTTTCGGCTTTCGCTATCTCGGCGTTCACAGCCTTTATCTGCTCGTCAAATGTCGCGGAGTTCTCACGGGCGCTTCTTAACTGCTCGGTAAGCTCCGCGCGGCGCTCCGTATTGTGCTTCAAATCGTTTTCCGCAACGGAAATATCTGACCTCTTCTCGGCAAGCTCGTCGTTCGCGGACTGTATGCTTGAACGCATACGCTCCAAACGCCCTTGCGACGCCATTTTGTCATCCCCGAGATTTTCTATCTCGGTTTCAGCGTTCTTGATATCCCGTTCGAAATGCTCGCACTCGCCGCGGTTTATCAGCAGATCGTCCTCTATTTTTGTGAGCGCGTCACGCTTTTCGTTCAGCCGCGCCACGGATACCGATATCTCCAGCTCCTTTTTTTGAGCCATAAGCTCGGAGGCTTTGACCGCCTTTTCAGACTGCTTTTTGAGTATCGGCAGACGCTCCTCGTCCACGCGGATAAGGTCGCGCTGGCGCGTCATGTTCTCTTCCGCCTGTGCAAGCTGCTTTTCAGCGTCCGCTTTCTTGTGCAGAAACAGCGAAACTCCCGCCGCTTCCTCAAATATCTCGCGCCGCTGAGTATCGCGGGCGTTTACTATCTCGGCAACGCGCCCCTGCCCGATGATCGAGTAGCCGTCGCGCCCCAGACCCGTTCCCATAAGCAGCTCCTGAATATCTTTAAGCCGCGATTTCTTGCCGTTTATCAGATACTCGCTCTCTCCAGAACGGTACAGCTTGCGCGATATCACTACCTCGTCCGCGTCCACCGAGAGCGTTCTGTCGGCGTTGTCAATAGTCAGCGCAACGTGCGCGAAGCCCATAGGTTTGCGCTCCACCGTGCCGTGAAAGATAACGTCTTCCATTTTCTCTCCGCGCAGAGTTTTAGCGCCCTGCTCTCCCATTACCCAGCGCAGCGCGTCCGAAATATTGCTTTTGCCGTTGCCGTTAGAACCTACGACCGCCGTCGTTTTCGTATCGAACGTTAAGACGGTTTTGTCGGCAAACGACTTGAAGCCTTGAATTTCCAGTGTCTTAAATAACATCTATCGTCCTTTATATTATCCAAATATACACGCCCGCGCGCGGCTTGAACTCTATTTCATAACCCAATTCCGCAAGAGCGTTTATATTGTTTTTCTTTTGTCCTATTGCCTTTGAGAGATTTTTCGGATCGGTGTACACGAGGTATTTGCCCTTTGGCATATTCAAAAGCCGCCCTTTCAGGTCTTCAAGAAAGATCCTGCTCTCAACGATCTCCCGCAGTGCCGGGTGATAAACTCCGCCCAGCATATTCCGTTCCACATCGGGGCTTGCGTGGAGACCCAAACGTATCACGCGCACTCCCTTTTCGGTGAATTTCCGCAGCAGAACGGCACACAAGTCCACCGTTTTCTCAAACGAAAACGACTTGTATTCTCCGCTTGTGAAAAGCTCTCCGAGCCGTGTATTTTTCAGTATCACGGTAGGATATATCCGCACGGTTTTCGGATAGAGCTTGATGAACTCGTCCGCCGTGTAAAGGCAGCGTTCGGGCGTGTCGCGGTAAAGTCCCGTCATCATCTGAAGTCCAAGCTCTATGCCGCTTTGCCTTATCAGAGCGGCGGCTTTGCGAACATCCTCCGCGCTGTGTCCGCGGTCATTCGCTTCCAGTACCTCGTCGCTCATTGACTGCGCGCCAAGCTCCACCGCTGTCACACCGTATTTTTTCAAAACGCCAACTATTATTTCATCTACACAGTCGGGGCGTGTGGAACAGCGAATTCCCGTGTAAACGGGAAATTTTTTCATCGCTCTGCTTGCGATCATAAGCAGACTTTCCATATAACCACGTTCTATCGCCGTAAAGCTCCCCCCAAAGAAAGCTATCTCCGCCAATATCCCGCGTTCCTCAAGGCTTTGCGCCTGTGTTTTCAAAAGCTCCCAAACCTCATCCGCAGAGGGAGTTTTCACGCTGCCGGATATCGCTTTCTGATCGCAAAAGCTGCACAAATGCGGACAGCCCGCGTGCGGCACAAATATGGCGATATTGGTTTTCTTATTCGGTGTCATAGCCCATAAGTCCTACGGCTTCCTTCGCCGCCGCCTGCTCCGCTTCCTTTTTCGACTGCCCCGAACCGCTGCCGATAGCTTGTCCGTTCAGCAGCACATGCGCATTGAACGTCTTGTGATTATGCGGCCCGTCAAACTCCTCTACCTCGTATGAGATATGCTCCTCCGGGTTTTGCTGTATGATCTCCTGAAGTATCGTTTTGTAATCCCCAAGACGCACCTTGCCCGACTTCAGCGCTTCAATGCTCGGCACGAACGAGAGTATCATCTTTGTGGACTCCTCATTGCCGCCGTCAAGATACACAGCCGCTATCATCGCCTCAAACGCGTCCGATAGTATGGATTTGCGGTCTCGCCCGCCCGACTGCTCCTCGCCTTTTCCAAGCAGGATATATTTGCCGAGATTGATACGCTTCGCAAAAGCGTACAGCGAATTCTCGCAGACTATGCTCGCACGGAGCTTCGTCAGCCCGCCCTCGGGAACGGACTTCATATTCGTAAACAGATACTTTGACACCGTAAGCTGCAAAACCGCGTCGCCCAAAAACTCCAAACGCTCGTTGCACTCGTAGTTCTTGCCGCCCGAATAGCTGGAGTGCGTCATTGCGTGGTGGAGAAGCTTGATATCCTTGAACTTGTAGCCGATCTTTTTTTCAAGCTCCGAAAGCTCCTTGAACTCACTCATCTTTCGCGACCTCCTCGGGCGCTACTCTGGCGATAGCCTCCGTCATTTTTGCGATGGCGTTATTCTCCACGAATATCTTTGCTTGTCTGAACGCGCCGAAAAACGCTTTCGCGTCGCTTGCCCCATGCGCCTTAAACACGGGCTTTGCCGTGCCGAGCAGCGGCGAACCGCCTATTTCCTTGTAATCCAAATGACGCATAACTCCGCCAAGCTGCTTCTTTACAAGCGCCGCGCCAATCTTTGTTTTGAGATTCGCAAAGAACACCTGTTTCAGCGAATCCTTCATCAGCACGCCCATGCCCTCGCACGCTTTGAGGAACACGTTCCCCGTGAAACCATCGGTAACAAGCACGTCCACCGCTCCAAGCGGAGCCTCACGCGCCTCCACATAGCCGAGGAAATTCAGCCGAGCCTGCTCGATAAGCGCCTTTGCCTCATGCTCCAGCTCCCGTCCCTTTTCATCCTCCGTACCTATATTAAGCAAGCCCACGCGCGGATTTTCAACGCCCATCGTCGTTTCCATAAAGCAGCTGCCCAATATAGCGAACTGGAGCAGCATATCGGCGCGGCAATCGAGGTTCGCGCCGCCGTCTATAACCGCGTACTTCACTCCTCCCGCAGCGGGCATAAGCGGCACAAGCGCCGTTCTCTTCACGCCCTTTATGCGCTTTTCTATCATTGTTCCGCCCAGCACCAGCGCCGCTGTGCTGCCCGCGGAAATAAACGCGTCCGCTTCGCCGCGCGAAAGCACATTCAAAGCCACGCCCATCGACGTTCCCGCATTTGCCTTCAAGATCGAGCGGGGGTTGTCCTCCGTTGTGATAACGCCCTCTGCCGCGATAAGCTCTATTCCCTTTTCCGGTATCTCAAGCTCCGCCATACGCTTTTTCAGAAGCTCCACGTCGCCTGTTACCGCTATCTCCAAGCCCATATCCTTTACCGCGAGAGCCGCGCCTTTAAGTACCTCGTCCGGCGCGTTGTCGCCGCCGAAACCGTCTATTACAATCTTCATCTTAACTCCAATCACACATATAGTTGACAGTGTACAGTTGATAATGTACAGTCAAGGTGCGACGCTTCGCGCCGCAAGATTTTAAATATGCGCGCAAAGAGCACACCTTAATTGTGAATTGTACACTGTACATTTTAAATAAACTATAATTTTGTTCGCTCCGCTCATCACGGCTGTTTCATGACCTCTTCAAGGTCTTTCAGCGAACGTTCCGCAAGCCTTTGATATTTCAGCTTTTTATCGCGAATATCGTCCTCCAACGGCGGAAGTATTCCCATATTGCTTCCCATCGGCTGAAAATTATGTGTCCACGCGTTCGCGACATACCACGCAAGCGCGCCTGTCATAGTCGTTCTCGGGAGCGAGAGCGGCTGTTTTCCGTCCAATATGTCCGCAAGCGCTCTGCCCGCCATAATTCCGCTTGCCGCGCTCTCAACATACCCCTCTACGCCCGTCATCTGACCCGCGAAAAACACGTTCTTGGAGCCTTTTAGCATAAAATGCTCGTCCAAAAGACGCGGACTGCATAAAAATGTGTTGCGGTGCATTACTCCGTACCGAGCGAACTCAGCGTTTTGCAGCCCGGGTATCATCGAAAACACCCGCTTTTGCTCGCCGAACTTGAGGTTGGTCTGAAAGCCCACGATATTGTACAGCGTTCCCTCAAGGTTCTCTTTCCGCAGCTGAACCGCCGCAAAAGGACGTTTGCCCGTCCGAGGGTCGGTAAGCCCCACGGGCTTCATACAACCGTAGCGAACGCTGTCATAGCCGCGCTTTGCCAAGACCTCCACGGGCATACAGCCCTCATATACGCGCAGTCCCGCGCTCTCCGTGGGTCTGTCGAACTCGTGCAGCGGTGCGCTCTCAGCGTTTATCAGCGCGTTATAAAACGCGTCGTATTCGTCCTTGTTCATAGGGCAGTTGACATAATCCGCGCCGCCTTTGTCATAGCGTGATTGTTCAAACGCTATTGAAAAATCTATGCTCTCGGCGGTGACGATAGGCGCCGCCGCGTCGTAAAAGCTGAGATAATCTCCGCAGCGTTCGCGTATTTTGTTGGCAAGAGTGTCGCTTGTCAGCGGTCCCGTGGCGATTATCGCGTTCTCTTCGGGGAACTCCGTAACTTCCTCGGATATCACCATGATATTCGGATTAGAGCGCACTATCCGCGTAACCTCGTCCGAAAACGCCGTGCGGTTTACCGCAAGCGCTCCGCCCGCGGGAACGGCGGTCTTTTCCGCCGCCTCGCAGATCACCGAACCAAACCGCCGCATTTCCTCTTTAAGAAGACCACAGGCGCTGTCCACCCTGGCCGCCTTCAAAGAGTTAGAGCAGACCAGCTCGGCAAAGCCCTCGTATTTGTGCGCGGGAGTAAACTTCACGGGCTTCATATCATAAAGCTCGACCTGTATTCCACGCCGAGCAAGCTGCATTGCCGCCTCGCACCCCGCAAGTCCCGCGCCTATGACGCGCGCCGTCATTTGCCCTCCTTGTCGAGCGGTCTTTCGTAACCGCAGCCGTCCTTGGCGCAGTATATCTTCCCAAGCTTGCCCGACTTTTTGAACAGGCTTGAACCGCATTCGGGACACTTTTCCTCAAGCGGCACATCCCACGTCATAAAGTTGCAGTCCTTGTAGTTCTCGCAGCCGTAAAAGGGCTTGCCCTTCTTCGACTTTTTAAGCAGCATTTTCGCTCCGCATTTCGGGCACAGACCCTTTGTTTCGGTAACGATCCTTTTAGTGAACTTACATTCGGGAAATCCCGAACAGCCGAGGAACTTTCCGTACGGTCCTATCTTGATGACCATGGGCTTTCCGCATTGTTCGCAGATAACGTCGGTAGGCTCGTCGGGGACTTTAAGATGCTTGCCCTCCATATCCTGCTCCGCCTGCTCCAGCGACTTTGCAAAGCCCTTGTAGAACTTATCCAGAGTCTTTACCCAGTCCTTGCCGCCCTTTTCGATATCGTCAAGCTCCGTCTCCATTTTCGCCGTGAACTTCACGTCAACAATATTGTTGAACTTGTCTTTAAGAAGCCCCGTCGTCACCTCTCCGAGCGACGTCGGCTTCAGTTGATTTCCCGCTTCGCGCTCAACGTAATGACGGTCGAGTATCGTTGAAATGGTCGGCGCGTAGGTGGACGGTCTGCCTATCCCGTTCTCTTCAAGAGCCTTTATAAGCGACGCTTCGTTGTATCGAGCGGGCGGCTGTGTGAAGTGCTGATTTCCCGCAAGCTCGACGCATTTCAGCTTCTCCGACTTCTCGATAACTGGCAGCGCGCCGCTCTGCTCCTCGTCGTCTTTGGACTCCTCATAGAGCTTGGTAAAGCCGTCGAATTTCACCGAGTATCCGCTGGCTTTAAACAGGCAGTTTTTCGCGGTGATCTCGGCCGACACGGTATCCATTATCTCGTTTGCCATCTGGCTCGCCATAAACCGCTCCCAGATGAGCTTATACAACTTGAACTGATCGCTTGTAAGCGATTTCTTCACCTTTTCGGGCGTGAACTCCACATTTGTGGGGCGTATCGCCTCGTGAGCGTCCTGAGCGTTGCTTTTGGACTTGAACGTGCGCGGCTTTTCGGGAAGATATTTCTCGCCGTAAACGTTTTTTATAAGCTCGGCGGCGGCGGTTTTCGCCTCGTCCGAGATACGGAGGCTGTCGGTTCTCATATAAGTGATAAGACCTACCGCGCCCGTTCCCTCAACGTCGACGCCCTCATAAAGCTCCTGCGCCGCTTTCATAGTTCTTCTGGCTTGGAACGAAAGGCGGCGGCTTGCCTCCTGCTGCAATGTTGAGGTAGTAAACGGCGGCGCGGGCTGCTTCTTTCGCTGTGATTTTTTGAGGTTCGTAACGACAAATTCCGCGCCGTCTAAATTCGCAAGGATTGCGTCCGCCTGCTCTTTGTTGTCTATTTTCGCCTTTTCGCCGTCTATCTCAGCGAGCTTTGCCGCAAACGTTTTCTTTGACGATGCCGCGGAGAGCTTCGCGTCTATGCTCCAATACTCGGTAGTCTTAAAAGCGCGTATCTCCTCCTCGCGGTCAACTATCAACCGCACGGCAACAGACTGCACACGCCCCGCCGAAAGTCCTCTGCGCACCTTTTTCCACAAAAACGGCGAGAGCTTATAGCCCACTATTCTGTCAAGAATACGGCGCGTCTGCTGCGCGTTCACGATATCGGGATCGATAGTGCGCGGGTGGCTCATACCATATTGTACGCCTGTTTTTGTGATCTCATTGAACGTCACGCGCACCTTTGATTTCTCGTCGATATTCAGCAGATGAGACAAATGCCACGCGATAGCCTCTCCCTCTCTATCCGGGTCGGTTGCAAGATATACTTTGTCTGCTTTCTTTGCCTCTTTTCTTAAAGCAGCAAGAATATCGCCTTTTCCCCTTATTGTTATATACTTAGGTTCATAATCATTATCAACATCCACGCCAAGCTGGCTTTTTGGAAGATCTCTTATATGCCCCTGTGATGCCATTACTTCATAATTAGAGCCCAGAAACTTCTTAATTGTCTTTACCTTAGCAGGCGACTCTACTATAACAAGATACTTTGCCATTTGTAATATCCTCCCCTTAAATCTGTCACTTTATTCTGATATAACAGTTTTTCGCCACTTCCTCAACACACCCCTCCAGCTGTAATAAAAGAAGCG
>OIXH01003828.1_pt1 | contig 12881 bp, 11 predicted proteins | sample 1587741 | NCBI WGS metagenome assembly OIXH01 (sample SAMEA3888916, study PRJEB22519) | human gut metagenome | biome: human gut; feature: human-associated habitat; material: faeces | place: Denmark | collected 2011 | reverse complement strand
GATTTGTGCTTACGCACAAACGTAAGATGCGCTGGAGGACAGCGCAAGAATGGAGATAAAAATGGGACAGGTTTATTTTGTCCGCCATGGACAGACAATATGGAATGTGGAAAATAAGATCTGTGGAGCAACGGATATTGCACTCACGGATCTTGGAAATAAACAGGCGATCGAGACAGGAAAAAAGATTTTAGAACAGGGAATCATGGCAGACGAAATCCTGTATTCCCCGCTTATCAGGGCGAAAGATACAGCACTTCACATTTCGGAAATCACCGGGATTCCTGCAAGGGAGGAAGCGCGGCTGAAAGAGCAGAATTTTGGCAGATATGAGTCGACACCGCGGGACGGCGCCGAATTTCAGCAGGCAAAGAGAAGCTTCATCTGCCACTATGACGGCGGAGAGACGATGTTGCACTTAAGCCAGCGCATTTATAACCTGTTGGATGAAATCAGACAGGATGAAAAGACATATCTTTTAGTGGCGCACAACGGAATTTCAAGAATTGTGCAGTCCTATTTTTATGATATGACAAATGAAGAATTTGCAGCCTTTGGAATCAAAAACTGTGAGATTTTAAGATACGAATTTTAACCCGGTGTAAAAAGAAGGGGGAATACGACAGATGGATAACAAAACGATGATGCAGTACTTTGAGTGGTATCTGCCCGCAAACGGATGCCTGTGGGAGCGTGCGGCTTGGCAGGCGAAGCAGTTAAAAGAGGCGGGAATCAATATGCTGTGGCTGCCGCCGGCATACAAAGGGGCAGCAGGGGCAGCAAGCGTCGGCTATGACGTGTACGACACCTATGACCTGGGAGAATTTGACCAGAAGGGGCAGAAAGCCACGAAATACGGAACCCGGGAAGCCTATTTAAACGCAGTGAAATGCTTACAGGAAAACGGCATCGAGGTCCTTTCTGACATCGTTTTAAATCATATGATGGGTGCGGATGACACGGAGACAGTGTTAGTGGAGGAGGAGCTTTCCACAAATCGCAACCAGGACATCAGCGGCAAACAGGAGATTACCGCATGGACGCGTTTTACATTTCCGGGGCGTGCAGGAAAGTATTCGGATTTTACCTGGAGCGCAGAGAATTTCAGTGGAACCGACTGGGATGACAAGGCAAAACGCGGGGGAATTTTCCGGTTTGACGGGAAAGTGTGGAACCGCGAGACGGACAGCGAGAACGGAAATTATGATTACCTGATGGGCGCGGATTTGGATACGGACAATCCCGATACTGTAAAAGCCGTGACCGACTGGGGAAAATGGTATCTCGACACGGTAGGGATGGACGGATTCCGGCTCGATGCGGTAAAGCACATCGGCTTTGACTTCTACAGAGAGTGGTTAAAGGAGATGCGTGCCCACGCCGGAAAGAATCTCTTTACGGTGGGAGAATACTGGTCGCCAGATACGGGCAGGCTCACGCATTACCTAGATGTGCTTGAAAACAGTCTCTCACTGTTTGACGTGCCATTACATTTCCAATTCTCTAAGGCGGCAGCCTCCAACGGAAATTTTGACATGGCACAGATTTTTGGCGGAACGCTTGTGGCGGCACGACCGGAGCAGACGGTGACATTTGTCGATAATCACGACACGCAGCCGGGACAGGCACTTGTTTCGTTTGTGCCGGCATGGTTTAAGCCGATTGCCTATGCACTGATTCTTCTTAGAAAAGAGGGAATCCCCTGCGTCTTTTACGGCGATTATTATGGAATCCCGCACGACCACATTGCACCGGTGGAGGGACTGAAAAAACTGCTGTTTTTGCGCAAAAATTATGCTTACGGGGAACAGAGAGAGTACTTTGACCACCATAGCCTTGTCGGATTTACCAGAGGCGGGGACGATGAACACGAGGATTCCGGGCTTGCGGTGCTGCTGACGGACTCTGTTGCAGGAAAAAAATGGATGCAGGTGGGAGAACGGTTTGCCGGATGTGCGTTTTATGATGTGATGGGACATTTTGATGCGCCGGTAGTATTAGACGATTCCGGAGCCGGGGAGTTTGCCGTGGACGGCGGCTCCGTGGCGGTGTGGGTTCCGGAGAAGGTTTACCGCAGAATCAGAACAGAAGTGGAGTAGTGTTATGGATTTAAAACAGATGACAAGGCATCTGATTTATGACAACAAAAATCAGCATATTCCGGGTATTTATGCGCGTTTCCGGATTCTCTGCCCGGAGTATTCCGCACATGAGGAGGAACGAAAGCCTTATCCTCTGCCGGAAAATGAGCATATGTTTGCACTGTTTTGGGATATCCACGATGGAAATCGGCTTTCTGCGACGATTGTGCCCTCGGAAGTACCTTTTTTATATGAAAAAAGTTTTGAGCCGGGGATGCGGACGCAGATGCACTCCCATGAATATCTGGAATTTTTCTATGTTGTGGACGGAGAATACAGACAGCGGATTCTCGGAAATGAGTATACATTCCACAAGGGGGAACTGTGCCTGATTGACAGAAACTGTCTGCATCAGGAAATTTTAGATGGAACATCGGCAACGATTCTGTTTTTCGGAATTACAAATGTCATGTTTAACGATATCATGGACCGGAATATCACGACTGACCGTATCGCTTCTTTTTTCAATATGGCGCTCTTAGAGCAGAAATCCTTACAGCAGTATCTGCATTTTAAACCGCAGGGAGAGGATTCCGCCGAAATTGAGGAAGCGCTGATGGCACTTGTGAGTGAACTGCAAAAGCATGATATCGCTTCGACGTACATCTGCAAAGGACTGCTTCTTCGGATTTTCTGGATTCTTGGGACACGCTATGAATATTCGCTTTCCAAGCAGTTACGCAAGAAGATGAACTGGATGCTGTTTGAGGAGATTACGGACTATATGGGAAAGAATTTAAACAGGATGTCCGTGGGACTTCTCGCGGAAGAATTTCATTTTCAGGAAGACTATTTTAACCGTTTCCTAAAGGCACAGACCGGAATGACCTACACAGAATATCTGCAAAATCTGCGCTTAAAGCGTGCGGAGATGCTGCTTTTAAACTCGGAGTACACGATTGACGATATCGTCAAGGAAGTGGGATACAAAAATAAGGGATATTTTTATAAAATATTTACGGAACGGCACCAGTTGACACCGGCGCAGTTCCGTAAGAGAATGTTTGAATAAGAACGGGAAAGCCCCGGCTGGCGGAGACTGGCCGGGGCTTTCTATTTATCCAAAATTACTTGTTTGTCCATTTCCAGTCACGGATTTCCGGCATATCAAGACCGTACTCATGGATGTACTGTTTGTGCTCAACCAGCTTGTCGTTCATCTTCTGAACCAGGTAAGAACCACGGTTTCCTAACTGCGGCAGATACTTGATTGCATTCTTTACGAGATGGAAGCGGTCGATTTCGTTCTGTACACGCATATCGAACGGTGTTGTAATCGTACCTTCCTCTTTGTAACCGTAAACATGAATGTTGCGGTTGGTACGACGATAGGTCAGCTCGTGAATCAGTGTGTGGTAGCCATGGAAAGCGAAGATAATCGGCTTATCCTTGGTGAAGAGTGCATCGTACTCTGCATCGGTGAGACCGTGCGGATGCTTGGTGCTTGGCTCTAACTTCATCAGGTCGACAACGTTGACAACACGAATCTTTAACTCCGGCAGAGCCTCTCTTAAGATGGTAACAGCAGCCAAAGTCTCAAGGGTCGGTGTGTCACCGCAGCATGCCATTACGATATCCGGCTCTTCACCCTGGTCGTTGCTTGCCCACTCCCAGATACCGATACCCTGGGTACAGTGCTTTACAGCCTGCTCCATGGTCAGCCACTGCTGTCTCGGATGCTTGGAGGTTACCAGTACATTTACATAATCACGGCTTCTGATGCAGTGATCGAAGCAGGATAACAGACAGTTGGTGTCTGGCGGCAGATAAAGTCTTACGACATCTGCTTTCTTGTTAGCAATGTGGTCCAAAAATCCCGGGTCCTGATGGGTAAATCCGTTATGATCCTGCTGCCATACGTTTGAGGAGAGAATCAGGTTTAAGGAAGCAATAGACTGTCTCCACGGAAGCTGATTGCAGACCTTTAACCATTTTGCATGCTGTGCACACATGGAGTCAACAACGCGGATAAATGCCTCGTAGCTTGCGAAGAAGCCGTGGCGTCCGGTGAGAAGATAACCCTCTAACCATCCCTCACACATATGCTCGCTCAACATGGAGTCCATAACACGTCCATCGTTTGCCAAAAATTCATCGGTGTCATATTTTTCATTATTCCAGTCGCGGTTTGTTACCTCGAATACCTTGCCAAGACGGTTGGACATTGTCTCATCCGGTCCGAAGATACGGAAGTTCTTTGCGTCCTCGTTTAACTTGAAGATATCTCTGACAAAGCCACCGAGCTCAATCATATCCTGTGCCTCGACAGCACCCGGGGTCGGAACGTCGATACCGTACTCGCGGAAATCCGGCAGGCGCAGGTCACGTAACAGCTTACCACCGTTTGCATGCGGGTTAGAACCGATTCTTCTGTCTCCGGTAGGAGCGAGAGCCTTTAATTCCGGAATCAGTCTGCCGTTCTCGTCAAACAGCTCTTCAGGATGATAGCTTAACAGCCAGTCCTGTAACATCTGAAGATGTTCCGGCTTATCCATCATAATCGGAACCTGATGTGCACGGAAGGAACCTTCAATCTGGTTTCCGTCTACAACCTTCGGACCTGTCCAGCCCTTCGGGGTGCGCAGAACAATCATCGGCCACTTCGGTCTTGTGGTGTCGTTGTTTTCGCGGGCATTTTTCTGGATTGCCTTGATTTCATCCATTGCCTCGTCCAATGCAGCAGCCATCTTGCGGTGCATATCCATCGGCTCGTCGCCTTCTACGAAAATCGGTTTCCAGCCGCATCCGTCGAAGAAATGCTCTAACTCTTCGTGGGAGATACGTGCCAGTACGGTCGGGTTGCTGATTTTGTATCCGTTCATGTGAAGGATTGGAAGAACCGCACCGTCAGATACCGGATTTAAGAATTTATTACACTGCCAGGAGGTTGCAAGAGGTCCTGTCTCAGCTTCGCCGTCGCCGACAACGCAGGCAACCACTAAATCAGGGTTATCAAATGCAGCACCAAAGGAGTGTGCGAGAGAGTAACCAAGCTCACCACCCTCGTTGATGGAACCCGGAGTCTCCGGAGCAACGTGGCTTGAGATTCCGCCCGGGAAAGAAAACTGCTTGCAGAGTTTCTTAAGACCGTCCATATCCTCGCCGATGTTCGGGTATACTTCACTGTAGGTTCCCTCTAAGTATGTATTTGCGACGAAGAAGTTTCCGCCGTGACCCGGACCGGAAATTAAAATCATATCCTGGTCATATTTTTTGATGACACGGTTTAAGTGTACATAGACAAAGTTCTGTCCCGGTACGGTTCCCCAGTGTCCGACAATCTTTTTCTTGACATGGTCTAAAGACAATGGTTCGCGGAGCAGCGGGTTGTCTAACAGGTATAACTGTGCTGCGCCAAGATAGTTGGCTGCACGCCAGTAGGCATCCATTTTCTTTAAATAGTCCTCGGTGATGGGCTGTTTTTCCACAACATCTGCCATGATAATCCTCCTAATGTTTAAACTTTGTTAAAATAATTTAGATATCACAAAAACATCTAACTTTGTTATATTTTAAACAATCTTTTCCGACTGGGCAATTCCCGAGGGGGATTAAATTTTTGAAAAGTTACCTGAGACGACTTTTTAGTTCTTCTTTCATCAGCATCACATAATGTTCGGCATTTTTGTGGTTCGCCTCGATTTCATCTTCGGTCAAGGGGCGGATGACCCGCGCCGGATTTCCGAGAGCAAGGGAGTTGTCCGGGATGTTCATTTTGCCGGTGACAAGAGAACCAGCACCGATGATACAGTTTTTGCCGACGGTGGCACCGCTTAGGAGAATACTTCCCATTCCGATAATCGTGTTTTCCCCGATGGTACAGCCGTGGACGATGGCGTTGTGCCCGATGGTAACACCTTTTCCAATATGGACATGAAAGCCCGGGTCGGTGTGTACGGTACAGTTGTCCTGAACATTTGCATCATCGTCAATTTGGATGGGACCGGAGTCACCGCGCACGACGGCGTTGTACCAGATTCCTACATTATTTCCAAGTGTGACATCGCCGAGTACATGTGCACCCGGTGCAAGAAATTGATTTGTCATGAAAACCTCTTTTCTGCGCACGTTTTTCATACATAATGAGTTTGTGCCTGCGACTTTTTCTATATTAATTATGCACTTCCGGGGCAAAAAGGCAAGGCTGCAAAATAGTACAGGAAGAAGTCCGTTTGTGACATTGACTTTCCACTGCCCCTTGGTTAGTATAATTAAGAATAACAGGAAAATACAAACGAAAAGGAGTTTGTTTATGGAAATCAAGGGTTACACGTACGGCTATCATGCCGAAAAGGGGCTTTATGTATCAGAGGAGGGAAAACGCAGCCAGGATGCACTTATAGATATCGGCATCAACTGGGTCTGCCTGGCATTTCCGGTGGAGCAGAAGACGTTTACTTCCACAGAGATTTTGTTTGATTACCGGAAAAATGTGCCGGATTTGGAGATTATCAGCACAATTAAGAGGTTTCATGACAGGGGCATCAAGGTGTGCTTAAAGCCGATGATTAACAGTGCAGACGGTGTCTGGCGTGCCTTAATCGACTTCCCGGACCAGAATATGTTTGAGGAAGATAACTACTGGAGCCGCTGGTTTGCAAGCTATCAGGCATTTTTAACCCATTATGCAGAGATTGCAGAGTATACGGGCTGTGAAATGTTCTGTCTGGGCTGTGAGATGCTTGGAACGGAGCGGCAGGAGACTTACTGGAGACAGACGATTGCGATGGGGCGGGAAATCTATCACGGACCACTTGTATACAATACAAACCACGGCAAGGAAGAGCTGGCAAAATGGTATGATGCGTTAGATTATCTGGGAACCTCTGCATATTATCCGGTGGGGGATGCACCGGGTGCCTCCGCCGAGCAGATGAAGGAAGAATGGGATAAGATTGCAGAACGGTTAGAAGGGGTGAGTAAGCGTCTTGGCAAAAAACTCATTTTCATGGAAATTGGCTGCCGCAGTGCATTAGGCTGTGCGCAGATGCCGTGGGATTTTACCCATACGGAATTCCCGGTAAATGAGGATGAGCAGGCGAATTTCTTTGAATCTTCCATGGCAGCGCTCTCTGACAAGGAATGGTTTGCCGGTTATTTCTGGTGGGACTGGGGAACCATTGTCTACCATACAAAAGAAGAAGCGGCAGTAGACGATGGATTTAACATCCATCTGAAGAAAGCGGAGGATGTTGTGCGCAAATGGTATCAGAAGTAAAAGTACAGACAAGGCGCCACATGGTATTTCTGGTACTCGCGGCGGCAATCTGGGGAATGGCGTTTGTCGCACAGCGAAAGAGCAGTGATGCGATAGGACCGTTTACATTTAACGGCATCCGTTCGCTGCTAGGCGGCGTGGTATTACTTCCGGTGATTGCGCTGCTAGACAGGGCAGGGCTTTCCGGGAAGGAAAAGAGTTCCAGAACGGCTGAGTCAAAAAAGAAGCTTGTGGCGGGAGGCATTTTCTGCGGGATGGCATTGTTTGCGGCAAGCTCTTTTCAGCAGATTGGAATCTATCAGGGAACGGCTGCCGGAAAAGCCGGGTTTCTCACCGCCTGCTACATCCTGTTAGTACCGGTGTTTGGACTTTTCCTGGGACAAAAGAGCAGCTACAGAATTTGGGCTGGCGTGGGGCTTGCGGTTCTGGGACTTTATTTTCTTTGTATGAATGATTCCATGAGCATCCAGAAAAGTGATGTGTTCGTGTTCCTTTCTGCGGTTTGTTTTGCGGTACATATTCTTGTGATAGACCATTATGCGCCGTTTGTCGACGGCGTGCGGCTGTCCTGCATACAGTTTTTTGTGTGTGGAATCTTAAGCGCGGTTCCGATGGCGGTATTTGAAACCGGACATTCCGCAGCGGAAATCATTGCCTGGGCAGGCACGCTTTCCGGTTTGGATGCATGGCTTCCGATTCTGTATGCCGGTATCTGTTCCTCGGGGGTCGGCTATACCTTGCAGGTGGTCGGACAAAAGGGCGTGAATCCAACCGCAGCGTCCATGCTCTTAAGTCTGGAATCCGTCTTTTCTGTGCTCGCAGGCGCACTTTTTCTCGGAGAGCGGTTGACTGGCAGGGAAATCTTCGGCTGTGTGCTGATATTTGCCGCAATTGTGTTCGTACAGCTGGTACCGTCTCAGGCGTCAGAAAAAAGATGAGTGTAGTTTGACGAAATGCTATAGACAGACGCAATAGACATGCGTTATAGTAATAGAGAAGCTTTCACCAAAGAAGGACTTTTACAAAGGAGGGTTTTGTTATGATTAAGGACAAAAACATTGCGGTCTGCATCATCTTATGCATTGTGACCTGCGGCATCTATGGAATTTACTGGTTTATCTGCCTCACCAATGACGCTAACACGGCGTCTAATACGTTTGGCACTTCCGGTGGCGTGGCATTTTTACTCACGCTTATCACCTGTAATTTGTACGGATTATACTGGGCATATAAGCAGGGCGAGAAGATTGACGCTGCAAAGACACAGCGCGGTGTTCCGTCAAGCAGCAGCGGAGTACTTTATCTGATTCTGTGCCTGTTCGTACCGATTGTGGCATGGGCACTGATGCAGAACGAATTGAACCAGATGGCAAACTAAGATGAAAAGACGGGTTTTTAAGGCGGCAGGGATTCTGTTTTTGTTCTTGTGTGCGGGACTTTTGTATGGATGGTTTTTCCTGCGCACTGGAATCGGGATTCCCTGCCCCATCCGTCTTGTGACGGGCTTTAAATGTCCCGGCTGTGGGGTGACGCATATGTGTGCGGCACTGCTTCGGCTTGATATTTCTGCGGCGTTTGCGGCAAATCCGATGATTTTGCTGCTAAGCCCGGTGCTTGTGGCAGTTTTTCTCCCGGCATTTTGGGGATATCTGAAAACCGGACGCTTTTGCCTTGGACATGTGCAAAATATCGTGGTGTGGATTTGCATCTTTCTGCTGCTGGCATTTGGAGTCGTGCGAAATATTCTGCCGGGGCTTTGAGAATAACGCAGGCATGCCATGACGGTATGTTTTAAAAAAGAAAACTGTGGGAAATACAAAAATGTGTTTCCTGCGGTTTTCTTTTTCTTTACGTGACAGAGGGATGTTGCTATAATAAGAAGAATCGGAAAACGAAAGAAAGAGAGATGCCAAAGATGACGTTAAAAGAACTCGAAATAGGGCAGTCTGCCAGAGTAACAGTTGTAGGGGGCGACGGTGCATTGCGCCAGCATTTCCTTGATATGGGCGTTATTCCAGGAGCAGAACTTACACTTGTAAAATATGCCCCTATGGGAGACCCAATGGAACTGCGGGTGCACGGATATGAATTGACACTGCGTCTTGCAGATGCGGAGAAAATCGAGATCTGTCCTGTGGAAAAACCAGAAGAGACAAAAGCAGAAAAACAAACGAAAAAGAAACGGGTGGCAGAACATCCAGGACTTGGGGAAGGCGGAAAATATCACGTAAAGGCGGAGGAACACCCACTTCCGAAGGGAAGTATTCTGACATTTGCACTGGCGGGAAACCAGAACTGCGGAAAAACAACACTGTTTAACCAGCTTACCGGGGCGAGCCAGCATGTGGGAAATTTTCCAGGTGTTACGGTGGACCGCAAGGACGGTGTTATCCGTGGACATGAGAACACGCTGGTGACAGATCTGCCGGGAATTTATTCAATGTCGCCCTACAGCAGTGAGGAGATTGTGACCAGACAATTCCTTTTAAAGGAGAACCCACGAGGAATTATCAATATTGTAGATGCGACAAATATCGAACGAAACCTTTATCTGACCATGCAGCTTATGGAGCTTAACATTCCAATGGTGCTGGCACTTAATATGATGGACGAAGTGCGGGAAAATGGAGGTTCCGTCTTAGTTAATGAGATGGAGGAAATGCTTGGGATACCGGTTATCCCGATTTCTGCGGCAAAAAACGAAGGAATTGACGAGCTTGTGGATCATGCGATTCATGTGGCACAGTATCAGGAATGTCCAGGCAGACAGGATTTCTGTGATGAGGAAGAACATAATGGAGCAGTGCACCGTGCAATTCATGCCATCATGCATCTGATTGAGGATCATGCTATCCGTGCCGGGATTCCGGTCCGTTTTGCAGCTGCAAAGCTGATTGAGGGAGACCAGCTGATTCTTGATGCCCTGCGGTTAGAGCAGAATGAAAAAGAGACCATCGAGCATATTATTGTACAGATGGAGCAAGAGCGTGGACTTGACCGTGCAGCATCGATTGCGGATATGCGTTTTGCATTTATCCAGAAAGTATGCGACCGGACGGTGGTAAAGCCAAAGGAAAGCAGGGAGCATGCGAGAAGTCGTAGAATTGACCGGATTCTGACCGGAAAATATACAGCAATTCCTGCATTTATCGGAATTATGGCACTGGTATTTTTCCTTACTTTCAATGTCATCGGAGCGGTACTGTCGAATCTGCTAGATATGGGAATTGCGTGGGTGACAGATGTGACGGATAGGGCACTCACAGCAGCAAATGTAAACGGTGTGCTGCATTCGCTCATTATAGATGGTATTTTTAATGGCGTTGGAAGCGTCCTGGGATTTCTTCCGGTCATTGTGACGCTGTTCTTTTTCCTGTCCATGTTAGAGGACAGTGGTTATATGGCGCGTGTGGCATTTGTGATGGATAAACTGTTACGTCGGATTGGACTTTCCGGCAGAAGTATTGTTCCGATGTTAATCGGGTTTGGCTGCACGGTTCCGGGTGTCATGGCAAGCCGGACGCTGCCGTCTGAGCGTGACCGCAAGATGACGATTCTTTTAACACCTTTTATGAGCTGTTCGGCAAAACTGCCGATTTACTCCTTCTTTACAGCGGCGTTTTTCCCGCAGTATGGAGGACTTGTAATGGTGCTTTTATACTTTACGGGCATTGTAGTCGGAATTTTGATGGCGTTTGCCATGCGAAAGACCGTATTTCAGGGGGAACCGGTTCCATTTGTGATGGAACTGCCGAATTACCGGATGCCGGGAGCTAAAAACGTGGCACAGCTTCTGTGGGAAAAGGCGAAAGACTTCTTACAGAGGGCATTTACCATTATTTTCCTTGCAACGATTATCATCTGGTTCTTACAGACCTTTGATTTGCACTTAAACGTTGTGACAGACTCGAAGGAGAGTCTTCTTGCGGCCGCAGCAGGACTGATTGCGCCGGTATTTGCACCTCTTGGATTCGGAGACTGGCGGATTTCAACAGCACTCATTACCGGATTTATGGCAAAAGAGAGCGTTGTGTCTACTTTATCAATCCTGTTTGGGGATACTGCAAATCTTCTGGCTGCGATTACACCGCTTACGGCAGCGGCACTTTTGGTATTTTCACTCTTATATACACCGTGTATTGCTGCAATTACTTCTATCAAGAGGGAGCTGGGAGGAAAATGGGCAGTGGCGGTTGTCATTGGACAGTGCCTGGTTGCGTGGATTATGGCATTTTTTGTGCATGGAATAGGTGTATTGATTGGCTTTTAAACGTGGGAGGGACGTATGACACTTCAACAGATTAAATATGCACTGACAATTGCAGACTGCGGTTCTATGAATGAGGCGGCAAAGGAGCTTTTTATTTCGCAGCCGAGCCTTTCTGAGGCGGTGAAGGAACTCGAACAGGAGATTGGACTTGAAATATTTCTGCGCTCAAACCGGGGAATCATCATCACGCCGGAGGGGGAGGAGTTTTTGGGCTATGCGAGACAGGTCAGCGAGCAGTTCGGTCTGTTACAGTCCCGCTATATCGAGAAAAAGAAAAAAGAAAAATTCAGCGTTTCCATGCAGCATTACACATTTGCGGTGAAGGCATTTGTGGAGACAGTCAAACGCGCTGGGATGGAACAGTATGAGTTTGCCGTTCATGAGACAACTACAAGCGACGTAATTGGAAATGTGAAGAATTTTAAGAGCGAAATGGGGGTGCTCTATCTGAATGATTTTAACGAGAAAGTAATGACGAAAATCATTCATGAGAATGGTTTGGAATTTGTCGGGCTGTTTGACTGTGATACCTATGTCTATCTGTGGGGCGGTCATCCGTTAGCTGAAAAAGAAAAGATTTCCATGAGCGAGCTGGATGCCTATCCGTGCCTTTCGTTTGACCAGGGAAAACAGAATTCTCTTTATCTTGCAGAGGAAATGAAAAGTGAGTATGAATATAAGCGTTTGATTAAGGCAAATGACCGCGCAACGCTTTTGAACCTGATGGTGGGATTAAATGCGTATACGCTCTGTTCGGGAATTATCTGTGAGGAGTTAAACGGCAGTGATTACCGTGCGGTGCCGCTTGTGGAGACAGAAAAAATGCGCATTGGCTATGTGAAGCGCAAGGGGGCAAAGGTCAGCCACATCGGGGAGATATATATCGAGGAATTGAAAAAATATAAAGAGAATGTCATGTGACAGAAAATTTAGATGAGGATAGATAGAACGTGGAACGGATGAACGGAAATACATCGGAAACAGACCAGAATATGGAGGAACTTGAAAAAAGGTTTCTACAGACGTTAAAACAGAATAACATTACCGTGTGGGATTACGATATTTGTAATAAGAAAAATATTGAATACCATATGGGACAGGGAAGCGGCGATATTGCAGCGATGCTTGAAAATCCTGAAATGATTCACGAGGAGGATGCCGCAAAATATCAGCTGCTTTACCGACGTATTGATGAAGGGGAAAAACAGGTCAGTGCGGAAATCCGTGTCTGGTCACAGACCAAGCAGGAATA
>OIXH01003824.1_pt1 | contig 12892 bp, 5 predicted proteins | sample 1587741 | NCBI WGS metagenome assembly OIXH01 (sample SAMEA3888916, study PRJEB22519) | human gut metagenome | biome: human gut; feature: human-associated habitat; material: faeces | place: Denmark | collected 2011 | reverse complement strand
GTCGAGCACGATGGGGCCGACGGTGTAGACGTTCGGCTTCTCCTCTTCCTTCTTCGACCCCAGCTGCGTGTAACGGCGGAGCTGAGACCTGACGCGCGCCAGCACCTCCACGGGGTCAAAGGGCTTTGTGATGTAGTCATCCGCGCCGATGTTCAGGCCCAGGACCTTGTCGCTGCTCTCGCTCTTGGCCGTGAGCAGGATGATGGGCACGTTGCTCTTTTCGCGCAGCTTCGCCGTCGCGGCGATGCCGTCGAGCTGGGGCATCATGATGTCCATCAGGATCAGATGGATGTCGTTCTTCTCCACGACCTCCAGCGCCTCGCGCCCGTTGCTCGCCTCAAACAGGCAGTAGTCCCCGCCGGAGAGATAGATCTTGAGCGCGTTGACAATGTCCTGTTCGTCGTCACAAATCAGAATGTTGTACATTTTCTCACCTCATGTTGGTCATTGTATCAGCCGTTTTCAAACAAAAACAGCGATTGTTTCTTAATTCTTACATAAGCTTCATTGCTCAGTCATGCCGAGATTCGCATATATTCCGTTGTAATGCGTGTGTTTTTTGCCATTTTTGGGTCTTTTCTCAACCTGTCATAATGCACAGCCTTAGACCGTTAGTATCAATTTCTTCCTCTTCGCGGCAGATGCCTATTCATTATACTGCATGACCGGCAATTTGACAAACCGCAACTTTTCCGATATGGAGACGATGACCTGCATGAAGTCATGTTTGACAACTGGCATGATTATCTCGATGCGGTTGCGCATGACCTTAATTGAACCGCCGAAAAGCAAAAGGGCGAGGCCTCGCGGCCCCGCCCTTTACTGTTCCGTTGTCTTGTAGTAATATTTTACATATTCCCGCTCAAGCAATTTGAAGTCGCAGCACACCCTTGTGAGAAACGGATTGCGCCCGCCTGTTGCGCCGTCGTATGTCTTTCTCGCGTGCCGGTATACGTCCTCTTTGTGGTCGTTGCAGAATTCCAGTTGATTCCGCAGCAGGTTCTTGTAGCGCTCGTCTGGCTCTTTTTCGATATCGAACGGGACGAGGAAAAAGTCTTTCGCCGGAACCATATTGTTGAATCCGAGAATACCATATTTCCCGCCGTCAATGCGCATAATATGTACATTGCTTTTCAGCTTTTCGTGGTTCGGCTTCGGCGATTCCATCGGGACGAAGTATTTGTGCCCGTTGATTTCCAGAACAACGCCGATGTAGGGGCGGCGTTCCCTTTTATTAAACTGCACGCGGTGATCCTTTTCGTGCAGAAATTCGATAAATCCGTCTCTGATTCTATATATTCTCAGCTTTTCCATGGCAATCTCTTTCTGTAAAAAAGCGGGGCAACTTGCGTTGACCCGCTTTTTAGCTCCTCACTTAAGGCAGAGGCTCTCCTCTTTTTTGGCTCCCCACTCAAGGTAGGGGTTCTCCTCTTTTTTAGCTCCTCACTTAAGGCAGAGGTTTTCCTCTTTGGGGGCGGCAAGAACTGGCGACCGGGTATTGTTCTTGTCAGCAGAGCGTCTCCCATGGGGTCCCGCTCTGTACTGTTATTATATGCGATTGTTTCAAAAAGTCAACATTTTGCGAACATTTCTTTTGCCAGTTGTTGCCAGTTACGGCCAGTTACGGCCAGTTGTAGCCGTTTTCGGACAAAAGGGCGAGGCCTCACGGCCCCGCCCTTCTCTGTTCTTTCCCTCATGGCGTCGGCAGGCTCAGGCCTTTCGGCGCGTCCTCGTCCGCAAGCTCGCTCACGATCTGCACCGCGACGGTCAGTCCGTGCTTTGCCGATTCGCTGATCTGCTGCGTGGACTTCTTCGGCTCGTACTCGCTGAATGCCGCCGCCTTTGCTACGTCTCCGGCGTAGGTGTAGAGCTTGTTCAGCATCTTCTCCCGCGTCTCTTTGCTGGCGTTACGGAAGGCGTTCAGCGTCACCATTTCGTCCAGCGCCCCACCGACAGCCTTGCGCCACGCTTTCTCATATACCTGCGTCTGATAGGCGCTCAGCTTATGTGTCTCGCCGTCGATCGTCACTGAGTTCGGCGTTGCGCTCGGCAGCACGCCGGTATAGCCGTCGTCGTACAGGCTCGCCACAGCGTCCGCCGTCGCCCTTTTGCCGCTGCCGGTCCGGTCTTTCAGCAGGTCGCGCGTCTTCGCCTTGAGCGTCCGTCCGTGCGTGTGCGACAAATCGCTTTTCTCCACGCGTGCCGCCGCGTCCTCGTAGGCGGCCGCCGCCTCCGGCGAGATCGACCGCACAATGCCCAGCAGGTACGCTTCCACATTATTCGCCGGGATTCCGTAGCCGTATGTCGCGATATCTTTCGCAACGTCCTTGAGCCAGCCGACAAGGTCATTCCCTTCACGGCGCATGTATTCACCGAGGTCTCCGCCGTTTTTCAGGATGTCGATCATCTCGTCGCCATGTTTTTTGAGTGACCCGCCGCGTTTAATGATTCCCTCGATCAAATCGTCCAGCTGCTCAAGCCCCGGCGTCTCGATGCGGTACCATTGATCGCCGGAGAGCATATTGCCGAAGATGTCAGCCAGCTCCTCGCCGCCTGCCATCACGCCCGCAAGGTCCCCGACAAGGCCCGTGCCGTACTTCTTGAGTACGCTTTCGATCGTCAGCTCGTCATCATCGTCGCGGTAGCGCTTTGCGCCGTTTTTCAGCGCCGCGATCATAAACGTCACCGTCTGGCTCCACACGGCGTTGACGATTGCCGCTGTCACAGCCTCGCCGAGGCTCTTCTTTGCCTTCTTGACCGTCTCCTCGTTCGCGCCGCTGTTCTTGTAGAATTGCAGTTCGCCGTATTTCTGCCGGATGGCGTTGTACGTCTGCGACGAATCGGACTTGAACAGCGTGAAGGCTCTCGCGATGGCGCTCTTGCTCCTGCGCAGCGTGCCCTGGTGGATGATGTCAGAGGTGGACTGGCTGCGCGCCACGGCGTCGTTGAATTCCTTGGCGACCTCCTGATAGAACGGGCTTTCGCCGCTGTCGATCTGCTCCTTTGTTCCGGCCTTCAACTCCGGGTGCTCGCGGCGCACCTTGTTCTCCGCCTGCGGCCAGAGGATAGACGCCGCCCAGCCGTCCATGGCGGTGATCGCGCCGCCGCCGAATGCAAAGTTCGTAAATCTGTTCGTCTCGGTCCAGTTGGGATTGTCCTTTAGCTGCTTGGTCTCCGGCATCGAATAGCCCATCGTGCGCCATTGCAGTTCTTGCGTGTACTTGCTGATGAGGTCTGTGTCGATGCTGCGGATCTGCTTGACCGACGGAAAACTCTTCGCGCCGAGGTAGGCGCTGCCCATCGGGATGCTGCCCAGCTGCTTGAGCACGATGCTCGGATTGAAGCCGAATACGGCGGAGATGTAATTGCTGAACGCTTTTTCGGGAATGATCTCCGCCACGGTGCTCTTTTCGCTCTTCTCCCCCTGCATCTCCGTCACAAGGTTCGTGATGTACTCGTTCGCCGCGTCGCCCCACTCGTGAGCGATGGTGTCCTTCATGCTGCTGCCGTCGGTCCCACCCCAGTTCATCAGCGTGTTCATGTTGTGCGTCGGGATCGCCATACCGGTATAGCGCGCCGTCTGGTCGACGTGCCGCTCGAAGGCGTCAAAAGCGCTGATGTTGTAACTCGGATTTCTGGAATATTCGCGCGGCTTCAAGTGGCCGACGCCTTCCGCCGTCACGTCAAACTTGCCGAATTCGCTTTTCGTGTAGTTCTGGTTCGAGAAGATCGGCGCGTAGTCCTTTGTGATGGCCTTGTCGTAGCCGAGCAGTGTGTTCGATACCTTGTTGATCGCCTTCGGCGCAAAGTCGTTGTAGTAATTCCCGAGGATCTTCGCGAGCTCCGCTTCCTCCGGCGTCAGGTCGCTCACGATCTTCTTCACCGTCTCCGGCGCGAGCTTGACCGTCTTTCCGCCCGCCAGCGCCTCGGCGCGCTTGCCCTTGCTGTACAGCTCCTTGTCAACAAACGTTCTGCCACCCGCCATGTGCTGCAAATTCGCGTAGTTCTTACTTTCAAGATACAGGTGTACCTTCTGCGCGGGCGTCATGTAGACCTTCACCGTCTCGCCGAAGATCGGCTTGTCTCCCATGCGCAGCTCCGCAAGCTCCGGCAATTCCAGCTCGTACCAGACGGCATCCTTGCCCTGGCCGTCCGCTTTTTACACCCAGTCCTGATGTTCATTCAGGAAGTTTTCTAACAGGCGGTTTGCCTTTACAGTGTAGTCGCGAACGTTGCGCTCGCCGCTTTCCAGCTGCTTCGCCATAGAGTAGAACGCGCCGTTCGGATTCCAGCCACCCATGCGCTGCAAGACGTTCATCGGGCTCAGCTGTTGGTCGTTGATGAGCTCATCGAAGAGCTCCCCGGGCTTGCTCTTGTACTTTTTGCCCTTCGGCGCACTGCGCAGCTCCCGTGTCGCGTCTGTGTAGATCTCCTGAAACATGCGCCCCATGTCATCGTTCAGCACATTATTTCGGTTATAGAATTCCGTCCGCAGGCCGACCGCCGCCTTGTAGAGATCGGTGAGCGCGTCGATGTCCATGTCGCCGATCTTGTCGTTATCAAGGCGTTCGACGATGTGCTTCAAATCTTCGCTCGGCAGGAAGTTCGGGTCCTCTTTCTCCGCCCTCTTGTACATCTCGCCCAGGCTGCGCCATGTCGCCTTATATTTGTCGCTCCAATGCAGCTCATCCGCCGCGCTGATGGCGTAGATGTCGATGTCGCCGAGCACGTCGTCCCATCTCTCTTTCAGCGCCTCCGGCGCGCGGTTGCGGTTCTTGCTCAGCCATTGCAGTTGTTTGAGTGTCTTCTGCTGCATCTCGCGCAGCTCGCGGTTTTCCCTCCTCCGGCGTGCTTCCTCGGTGCGGCGTTCCCGTGCTTTTGCCTCGCGGATCAAATCGCGCTCGCGGGCCTTGCGCTCCCGTTCCTCGTTTTCGGCCTGCTTTTTCGCTTTTGCCTCTGATTCCCATTCTTTCTGCTGTGCCCGCTGTTCCTGCTGCCGCTGGTTGAACTGTTCTCGTTGCTGCGCGAGCTTCATGTTCGTGCGGTCGCGGAGCTTGATCTCGAGGTCGGCCTTTTCCGCGAAGGTTTGCAGCGCATTGTCCATTTTCTGCTCAAGCTCCCGGTATAGCTGCTCACCTCTGACGCTGTCCTTTCCGGCAATTTCTGCAATGTAGTCGCTCAGGCTCACGCGCTCGGCCTGTCCTTCTTCGGCCATCTGCACGATGCGCTCAAGGACCTGCTTGCCGTCGGTCTCGTTCCTGTCGAAAACCGTCGGCAGCTGCTCGGAGAGCTCGGCATTGAATGCGTCCACGCCGATAGCGCTCTTGTCGTTCGTGAGGTAAACGTCTGCCGCGTACGCTCTCTTGCGGAAGCCGTTCCAGTCTTGGCCGAAAAGTGCCTTGACCTCTGCCGGGACGTATATCTTTCTGTGAGCCACGTACTGCCCCATTGACCGCATCGTTTCATCCGCCGTCGTTTTGATAATGCCGGATTCATACATCTTATCGAAGAACGCGTCGCGCTCCTTCTCGGTCAGCTTTCCGTTCTTGATGACGCTGTCGGCATATCGGTCGATGGTCGTTCTCAGCGCGTCTCTGTCCTCCGCCGGCACCGAGAAAGAGTCCAGTATTGCTTTTTGCAGGTCGCGCTTTGCGATGGTGGGCTTGCTCTCCTCGGTGGGCTTTGTCACCTTTCGCGCCGGTTTGAGGTTCCCCGCGTCTTCGCGCTTGGCATCGCGCTCTGCCTTGGCATAGGTGCTTTCCTGCTGGCGCTGGCGCTTCTCTTCCTCTTTCGCCTCCTGGCGCTGGCGCCTCTGATCCTCTTTTAGCGCGCGGTCGGCGAGCTTTTCGTCTTCGGCCTCTCTGGTCTCCCGCTTGCGCCGGTCGGCCTCGTCCTGCTGTGCAAGCAGGTCCTCCTCCGTGTCGTCGATAGAGAATTTCTCTTTCATCTGCCGCCGAATCTCGTCGCCCAGCGTCTCCGGCTTGACGTTCCCGTCACTGTCTGATACACTGCTGTCATCGAGCTCAGCCTTTGCTCGCAGCTCCGAGGACTTTAATACTCGGTTGCCAGGCGGCGTTTGGCTTGGCTCGTTTTCTTCGCCTGTGATCTGCCGCCTGATCTCGTCGCCCAGCGTCGGTGACTTGACATTTTCGCCGCGGCCTGATATATTGTTATCCGAAGAGACCCCATGTATGGCGCTAAGAGCTTCATCGCTCGAGGCGGCGGTTGGGGTCTCTTCTTTTTTTGCAAAAGAAGTCGGCTCCATATCCACCACATCGTAAAAGACGTATTCGCCGCCGTCCGTAATACCGACTACGACCTTTGCGTCGTACCGGTTGTTCCCTGACTGGATCAGCACGTCGCCGTGCGCGAAGTCGACAAGGTTTCCTGTTCTTGGGTGTGTGAGCCCACCGTCTTTTGCCCAATCTGTCGCCGCTGTGATGATGTCATCCGCGTTGGCGGCAGCGCGCATCTTGTCCGCAAAAGCGTCCTTGTTCTTGCGATATAGCTTCTCGGTCTCATTAGAGCGTGTGAACTCGTCCCTCGACCGTTTGCTGACCTTGTAGTCAATTCCGTTGACTTGAATTCCGTCCTTGAACGTAAGCAATGCCGCTTTCGCAGCAGCCTTTGCTTGCGCTTTTTTTGTTTTATCCCATGTTTGCGTGTCAATGCCGCTCAGGATGTCATCGTCCACAACAGCGACGGCTCTGCCGTCATCGGTTTCTTCCACACTATATTTCTCAGGCGGCCCCGTTCTGCGTTCCGTCGCCGCCGCGGTCTCGCGGCCCGTGTCTGCGATGCCGCGCTCCTCAAGCGTCCGCTGCACGTCCTCCTGATACTTTCCGGCCTTTTTGCCGAAGGCGTTGATATCGGCATAGGCGTCGGCAAGAATTTCATTCTTGACGTCCAGCAGGGCTTGCTCGACCTCATAGTCCGCCGCGTTCTCGTCGATGTCGATAATGCCGCGCAGGTTGCGGATATACGATTCGACGATGCCGTCGAATTCCTCGTCGCCGTACTTCTCGCGGATCGACCGCTCCACCGCCTGAATAAGCCCCGGATTCTGGTCCGCGTACTCGTGGAAAATCTCATGGCTCGCGATCTGCTCGGGGCTCACGCTCATGTGGTCGGCCTGCACGATGATCTGGCCGCGCGCCCACACGCCGCGCACGCGCATCACGCGCTCGCTCCCGCGCACGGGGATCGAGCCGAGCACGAATACCGGCGTCTTGCCGGTCTCGTACTGAATGCGCTGTGCTGTTTCCTGCAATCTCGCGTCCCACGCGCTCTCTGGCAGAACCGTTACGCTTTTTGTGTCCGTTCCGGCGCGGACTCCCAGCTCAGCAGAGCTTATCGGCTCGAGCCGTAAATTTCTTGCAAGATTCTGTCTTTCAATCGCTGCTCCGCTTTGTTCAGCGGCGCGCTGTGATCCGCCGCGGCCCAGGCGTCCGCTTTGCTCTCCGGTACGCGCACCAGCGTCCCGTCGTCCGCTTCGCTCAGATACGCCGCCTCTTTCTCCAGTGTCGGCAAGCTCAGCCCCCGCGGCATCGTTCCGTGTTTCTTGTCCTGCATTGTCAATTCCTCCGTTCCGCCCCTCCGGCATGTCGTAGATCGGGAGCTCTTCGTGTGTCCGCTCGCTCATGTCCGCGCCGGGGATGGCTTTCTTTGCTGCAATGTATTCTTCGTTCGGCGCAACGCGCTGCCCGTGGATATCCGTATAGCCGTTTGTCAGCATGTCGTCCAGCAGCAGCTCCACGCGCTTCGCCGCCGCGAAGTTTTCCTGCCCGTGGTTGTGGATGATCGCACTCAGCGAGCGGTCGATGTCATCGTAGCGCACGCCCTCGTCATCCAGCAGCCGTGCGATGCGCTCGCTCACGCCGCGCTTGGTGCGGATGTATTCGTCGTCGCCCGCCTCGCGGCTCGTCCGGCGGATGAGCTCGCCGCCCTTTTGGGCGAAGCTCATCTCCTCCTGTAGGACTGCCGCCGCGTCCGCGTAATAGCTGTGCAGCTCGGGGTGGTCGAACTGAAAGGCGTTCACGCTCCGCTCGCCCACGCTCGCGCTGTCGCGCCGGTCGATGTGCTGATCCTCGTCCACACGATAGATATTGTGCTCTGCATCCACGGCCAGCGTGCCGTCGTTGATCTTCTGAGATACCTGCTGCACGTTCTCCTGCGTCGTGTACTTGTCGAGCGCGACGCGCTTGCCCGCGTCCAGCGCGTCCGCTTTGCCCTCTGCCGCGCCCTGTGCGGCGTTCGGCTGTGCGGGCGTCAAATTACCCCCACCCGTGCCCTGCGCGCTCTCAGGCGTCACCGCAGACTGTGCGGGCGTGGTGTTCTGCTGCCAGACGGTTGGTGCGGGTGCCGGTTCGGTGTTCTGCTGCTGCGCCGGCTGCTGCGCTGTCGGTGCGGTCTCTTCCGGCGTCATCGCTTCCGCCGACGGCGTGGCCGTTTCCGGCGACGGCGTGGCACGCTCAGTCTCGATTTGTGCGCTTCTTCGCTGAATTCCCTCTACGCCGCTGCCCAGCAGGCCGAGCGTGCCGCCGACGAGGAAGTCGTTCAGGATCTCCGCCGCGTCAAGCTCGCTGAGGTATTCTCCGAGGTTTTCGTGCCGCTTCTTGGTGTAGATTGTCTGCAAGGCTGGCTGCACGATGTCCTCAATGACCTCCTCGCCGCCCTCGGACAGGAACGACAGGGCGAGCCGCCCCGCCGCGTTCCCGTTCATCTTGGCGATCGCGCCGTCAATGGCTTTGTCGAGGAAGCCGCCGCCGAACGCTTTCTTGAACGGCGCTGCGACGTTGCTGATCTTTTCCGTCGCAATACTCACCGCGCCGCTCGCCGTACCGTACAGCAGCGCCCGGTTCTGTGCGTCCAGCTGTTCCGCCGCGCTCATGCCGGGCTTGTCCGCCGCCTCCGCCGCCTCCTGCGAGTTTCCGCCGAATACGCGCAGGAACATCGGGCCGAGCGCGCTACCGCCGCCGAGCGCCGCGTCGGCGACCATCTGCGCGCCTGCCACGCCGACGTTATTGAGGTACTTGCCGACCGGCGTGAGCCCTTCGTTTGCCTTTTCCATGTTGTCGGATGCGGTCTTGCGCAACTTCTGATAGGTGCCTTGCAGCATCTCCTGTGCACCCTTCGTCGCGTCCTGATAGTTTTTCACCCGCTCGCCCGCGGCCTTGCTGTTGATCTCGATGAGGCGCTTGTTGCGGTCGATAAGTGTCTGCCACTGCTGGCGCTCCTCCTCGGTCTTCGCCGCCTTGAGCTTTTCGGTATAGGCGGCGATGTTCTTTTTTGAGGCTTCGATCTCTCCGCGCTCCTGGCTCGCTGCGTAGTTCAGGCCGCTCGGCGCACGCAGCAGCGTGTCCGCCGCGCCGACCATGTCCGCCGCATAGCCCGCCGCCGCGCTCTTGATGATCGGCGTAATGCTCTTTTTTGTCTTGTCACCGGTGATCTCGCGCACCTCCTGCGCGTGTGTGCGATTGTAGCTCTTGCGGCCGCGCTCTTTGTTTTTCTGATCCGCCGCCGCGCGTTTCATCATCGCTTCGTCCAGTGCTTTTTGATAAACGCTCTGCGCTGTCGGCGTCTTCGCCGTATTCGCCGCAGGGGATGTGCGCTGCACATCCCCTGTTTTTACAAGCCGACCGTGCGCGCCGGTGCCGACCACCGTGCGCTTTTCTTCCTGCTGCTCCTGTGCCGCAGGCGTTGTCTTAACAAGTCGTCCCATTTAGCCCTCCTCGTAGGAATAACCGTACTGCTTGAGCAATTTCTGCATTTCTGCTTTCTGCTCGCTCGTCATCATCGGCCAGCTCTTGTCGAGCGTCGAAAGGATTCGCTCGCCCTCGCCGTTCTTGAGCGATGTGTTGAAGCCAGACAGCAGCGCAATGAACGGCCCCTGTGCCATCGTCTTACTGCTGTTCGACACGCCGCCGTTTTCCAGCCACGTCTCATAGTCCGAATACAGCCCGCTCGACGAGGTGAAGCCGAATTTCTGATAGTTTGCCTTCTGCGCGAGCCAGCTCTTGGGATTGCCGCTCTTTTTCGCCGCCTCGAAAAGGCCCTGATAGTCGAGCCCGCTTTCGTTGCCGTCGGTCGTTTTTCCGCCGCTCGTTCCGCCGGACCGCCTCGCGGTTCCGCCGCTTCTGCCGCTCGTCTTCGCCGCGGCCTGCGCCGCCTGCTGCTTGTAGTAGTTCTCGAGCGCCTTGACGTACTCGCTCTCGTACCCGCTCTTGCCGATGAGCCCCGCGCTCGGCGAAACGCCTACTTGCAGCATCGCGTCGACCTGCGACCGGCTGAGCTCCTGATCCTGCTGCTGCTTTTCCTTGATCTCGTCCAGCACGCCGAGATAGCGGTTGTACTCCGTGTTGTCCTGCCCCTGCAAACCGCCGAGGTAGTCCTGCAAGCGGCCGTACTCGCCGAGGTAGTTGTTGTAGTCGAAGTTCCTGTCGGTGTTGAACTGGTTCAGCCGGTCGAGATACTTTGCGTAGTCCAGCTGCTCCTGATTGTTCACGGCCTCAAGGTCACTGAGCTTCATCTGGTAGTCCTTGAGGTATCTCTCGTAGGCCTGCTGGTAGAGCGTCGGGATCGCGTCGGAGAGCTTCGTCGCGTAGTAGTCACCCGCCTGCGTCGCCGCGTTCACGGCGAACGAGCTCGGCCGCCCGCCGCTCGCGGCGCTTGCTTTCGCCAATGCGTCCGCCGTCGCCCGCTCGCCCTCGCGCAGATACGTCTTTTTGTAGCTGCTGTACTGCGGATCCGTCTCCTTGCTCCACGAGAACGGATCGCGATCAAGCGCCGCGTCCAAAAGCTCCTGCTGCTTCTGCTGGAAGCGGTTTTCGTAGCTCGGCGCGCTGCCGTATGTAAACGGCTTGAACGAGCCGATCTTGTCGAGCGTCTCGTCGATCTTCGGCGCGTACTTGCCGTCGCTCACGTACTGGCTGCCATCCGCGCCGGCAGTGTAATTGCCGTAGCTGCTGCGCAGCTGGTTCGCCTTGGCGTTGATGAGCGCGCGCTGCTCCGCCGTCGTCGCGCCCGCGTACTGCTTCTTGAGGTCGAGCACGCTCATGCCGAACTCAGGGTACTTTTTCGCAAGGTCGAGATCGTACTGTGAAAAATTCACATTGCTGCCGCTCGCCGCCTTTTGAAAGTCATCGTATGTATACGCCATTTTCTTCTCCTCTCTGCTTGAATTTTACTGTGGTCCGCGCGTGCTCTTGAGCTCGCTGCCCGCGTAGTATTCGCGGACCATCGAATAGACGCGGCACTCGCCCTTGCCCTCGATGCGGATGCGGTAATGGTCCGCGCGCCGCGGCACGATGGGCAGGTAATAGCTGCGCTTTCGTTCCGGTTTCAGCGTTTGCCCGGCCTGCACCCACTTTCCGTCGGAATCAAACTGCATCAGCACCTTTGCTTCGGCCCCCGCCGCGACCTCGATGCGCACCCACAGCTTGGCGATGCTCTTCTTCACGCCGTCGTAGCTCGTACTTTGGCTCGAGCCCTTTTCCGTGAAGTCGCCCGTCTCGGCAAACCACGTGAAGTCTTTCTCGTCCGTGCAGCCCTCCGGCGCGTCGAGGATGTTGCCCGTCAGCGCGATCTCGCCCTCCGCCGTCAGGAAATAGGTATTCCCCTGATAGCGACAGAAGTGCGTCGCGTGCGTCTTGTCCTCGATGTGCCACATGCCCTTGCGCGTGTCGTAGACGCAGAGCTTCCACTCCCCGCTCTCGTCCTGCGCGCTCAGATAATACTTGAGGCCGTCGCTCCCCGCGCGTCCGTTCCGCAGCCTCGTCATGCCGAAGGCATCGTGCAGGCTTTGCGGGATGCCGCCCGAGTAGATCATCACGCCCGAGGACGAGAGGTACAGCAGCCGCTCGCCCGCAATGGCAAGGCTTCCGCCGCAGCCCTCGGCGACGCCCAGCGTGGCCGAGCCCATCACCTCAAAGTTGGACGGGATGCTGCCGTACACCTTGTAGATGTGGTCCTCCTTAAAGAACACCGGATAGCCGAGAAAACTCACGCACCCCGTGAAGTCGCCCGCGCTGCCCGTGTCCACGGCGTAGCTGTCGGTCTCAATGCCCTCGAACACGTTCCAGTTGAAGGGATCGCCGAGCTTGCTTGCGTAGATCGTCCGGCCGTCGCAGCCCCACAGCCGGTTTTCGTTCTCACACAGGTATTCTAAGTCCGGCACCGTGCGCCGAACCGTCAAGTTTCCCGTCTCCGTGTACTCTGTCGTGCCGTTGTCACCGTCCAGCTTGAAGACGTTTTCATAGAAATACATCTTGTCGCCGTCGATCTCGCGGATCACCGGCGTTTTGTTGTTCTCCGCGTGCTTCGTGCAGCCCGAGATCGTCACCGCATCGCCCGCCTTGAAGTAGTTGCCCCATGCGACGCCGCTGCACTGAATGGTGTTCGCCTCCGCGGCCTCTTCATAGAGCTTCCCGTTCGTGAACGTCAGGCTATTGCCGCTCCACGCGCTTTCAAGGCTGCCGAACTCGCCGGAAACGGTGTTGTAGTACTTCTTGTCCGGCAGAATGATGATATAGGCGCCGATGGCGGCAAAGCGTTTCTCTCCCGCCGTCACCGTCCCCTTCTTCTCGCCTCCGTAGTAGAAGCCCGTTCCGTCCACCCACGCGAGCGCATCCCACGCGAAAAGCCCGCCCGGATTGACAAGATTCTTGTAAATTTTGCGCTTTGCGCGCGTCGAAAGCACAGGATAATAGTCGCTCGTCAGGTTTTGCATGTCCCACAGCCCGCCGTCCCCTGCACCCAGGTTGTGGTCAAGGCCGTAGAATTGCAGCTGCCCGCGCTTGCCGATGCCGTCGGCATACGGGACCTCCGGCAGCTTCATTTGGCCTCACCGGCCTTTTTCGGCTCTGCCGCCTGCTTGTCCTGCGTGTCGCCCTGC
>OIXH01003823.1_pt1 | contig 12897 bp, 9 predicted proteins | sample 1587741 | NCBI WGS metagenome assembly OIXH01 (sample SAMEA3888916, study PRJEB22519) | human gut metagenome | biome: human gut; feature: human-associated habitat; material: faeces | place: Denmark | collected 2011 | reverse complement strand
CGCCCTCCTGCCGCGTCCGCAGTTCGACCTGCGCCACGGCGGCGATCGAAGCCAGCGCTTCGCCGCGGAAACCGAAAGTATTGAGTGCGTAAATATCGTCCACGGAGGTTATCTTGCTCGTGGCGTGGCGGTCGAAAGCCATGCGCGCGTCGATGGGCGACATGCCGCAGCCGTCGTCCACGATCTGAATCAGGTCCTTGCCGCCGTCGCGGAAATTGACCTTTACGGTGCGTGCGCCTGCGTCGATCGCATTCTCCATCATCTCCTTGACCACCGAGGCGGGACGGTTGACGACCTCGCCCGCCGCGATCTGATTGGCTACGACCTCCGGTAATAATCTGATCTTATCTGCCATCTACTCCTGATAATCGTTGGGTACCACCGTGATAGGCTGCTCCTGCCACTCGACGTCGGAAATGCCCGACTGATCAAGCCCGTTGCGCCGCACCGTCTCTTCGGCACCCACCGCTTCGGTCTGCGCCGGGGCCGAGGTCCGCGCCCGCAGGAAAACGTCGGCGAGCCTCGGATAGAGAATATAGATGAACAGCAGCACCAGAACCGCGCCCACGGCCATCTTCCAAATGCGGCCGCGACCCGTCTTCTCCTCCTTGGAACGGCGTGCGGCACGCGCATCGCGCTGGGTGCGGATATATTGTCCGGGGCGGTATTCGCCGCCGGCGTCTTCGGCTCTTTCGCCCCGAAGCTCGGCACGGCGCTGTTCGCGCGCCTCCTTTTCGGGGTCGTAATAACGCGGTATGTAATTGAATTTGTTCGCGTGCTTCTTGAACGGGGTGAAACCTAACATGGCGTGTCCTCCTATTTTTTTGTAAAGATACGAATTCTTCCGCAATTTTATTGCCCCGAATTCCTTTTTCCGGCACGGACGCATGCGTCCGCCGCGCGCGGGAAGCGGGTTGCGGCCGGGGCGGCTCCCGATCTGCCAATACGGCGGAATGCCGGAACCCGCAGGGGTATTCAGCACTCCGCCGTAGAGACGAAACCGTATCGTTTCCTAACGGAAGAAACTCTTCATCCGCTCGAAAATATTCTGGTTTTTGACCGAGTCGGCCTTCTGGAAACCGGGCTGCCGGGACAACTCCTCGACCAGCCGCTTCTCCTCGGCATTGAGTTTCGACGGAATGGTGATGTCCACCACGATCAGCTCGTCGCCGCGGCCGTAGCCGTTCACGTCGGGCAAACCCTTGCCGCCCAGACGCAGCACCTTGCCGGCATGCGTTCCCGGAGCGATCTTGATCTTGGCGCGGCCGTCTACCGTCGGCACCTCGACCGTACCGCCCAGCAGGGCCAGCGTCACGGTGATATTGAGGTTGTGAATCAGGTCGTTGCCGTCGCGCATCAGTTCGGGATGCGGCTCCTCTTCGATCAGCACCTGCAGGTCGCCGTTGACGCCGCCGTGGCGCGCGGCGTTGCCCTTGCCCGTAACGGTAAGCATCATGCCCTCGCCCACGCCGGCCGGAATCTTGATCTCCACGACCTCCGAACCGCGGACGGTGCCTTCGCCCTTGCACTTGTCACAGGGCGAAGTGATGACCTTGCCCGTACCGCCGCAGGTCGGGCACACGCTCTGGGTCTGCATGCGGCCGAAGAAGGTGTTTTCGACGCGCGTCACATGGCCCGTGCCGTTGCACGTCGAGCAGGTCGAATAGGAATCGGCATCCTTGGCTCCCGTACCGCCGCACTTGTCGCAGGCGACGGTCTTGTTGATCTTGAGCTTCTTGGTGACGCCGTTGGCGATCTCGGCCAGCGTCAGCCTGACCTTGATGCGGATATCGGAGCCGCGGTTCACGCGCCGGCCGCCGGACGACGACGAACGGAACCCGCCCCCGCCGAAATGTCCGCCGAAAATATCGCCGAACTGCGAGAAAATATCCTCCATCGAGAAGCCGCCGCCGCTGAAGCCGCCGAAACCGCCTCCGCCGCCCGCCGCACCGCTCATGCCGGCATGGCCGAACTGGTCGTAACGGGCACGCTTGTCGGGGTTCGACAACACGTCGTAGGCTTCTGCTGCCTCCTTGAACTTCTCCTCGGCCTGCTTGTCGCCCGGATTCTTGTCCGGGTGATACTGAATGGCAGCCTTGCGGTAGGCCTTCTTTATTTCGTCGGCGTTAGCGTTCTTCTGGACGCCCAGCACTTCGTAGTAATCCCTCTTTTCAGCCATCTTCTTACTCTCCTACAACGACTTTTGCAAAACGCAGCACCTTGTCGCCCAGCATGTAGCCGGTCTGGACGACGTCTACGACCTTGCCCTGCATATCCTCTCCGGCGGCGAACTTGGCCACAGCCTCGCATAGGTCGGCGTCGAACTCCCGGCCCTTGACGTCGATCTCGGTCACGCCCTTCTGACGCAGGGTTTCGGTAAATTTCTGCGATATCAGGTTCACGCCGGCACGCAGCGCTTCGATATCGTCGCTTTTCTGCATGGCATCGACCGCCCGCTGCACGTCGTCGCGCACGGGAAGCATCGCCAGCAAGACGTCGCGGCCTCCGGTCTGCACCAGATCCATCTTCTCCTTGAGCGTACGCTTGCGGTAGTTGTCGAACTCGGCCTGCAGACGGATGTATTTATCCTGCCATTCGGCGGCGGCCGCCGCAAAATCGGGTGCGGCGCCGCTGTCGGCCCCGTCTGCCATTGTGTCAGTCTCCTCCTGCGGCTCGTCTGACACATTGGCACAGGGTTCGCCGTCGCACGAGGGATAACCGTCGCCCGGCTCGAACCCTTCGTCGCCGTTAATGGCTTCATTATAAGCTTTTTCCTTTTTCATATATAGTTGTTTTTCAGATTTTCCGTCTTATAGTCGATCAAATTGTATACCAACCTCCGGAAGGGCCTATCCGATGATGAAAATAGCAGGGCGTTTGTTCATCGCGGGCAGTTCGGCGGCACGCCATTCGCGGACGCGGAGCGTGCGGATGAATTCGCCGGGAGCCGTGATGTCCATGGCCACCGTCAGCCGCGTTTCGGGCGCAAGGGTCTGCAACAGCTGCTCCATCAGCTTGACGTTGCGGTACGGGGCCTCGATGAAGAGCTGCGACTGGCCTTCGGCGTGCGCGCGGCGTTCGAAACGGCGGATCGCCTGCACCCGTTCGGGCGGTTTGACGGGCAGATAGCCGTTGAAGGCAAACGACTGTCCGTTAAGCCCCGACGCCATGACCGCCATGACGATCGACGAAGGTCCGACGAGCGGCACGACACGGATTCCGCGGCGGTGGCAGGCTTCGACCACCAGCGCCCCCGGATCGGCGACGCCCGGCACGCCCGCTTCGGAAATCACGCCCGCCGAACGCCCCTCGACGAGCGGTTTCACCAGCTCTTCGACCTCACGCCCGGCGACGGTATGTTCGTTCAGTTCGCGGAAGCAGAGCGTGTCGATCGGGCGCGCCGCGCCCGCTTTCGACAGAAACCGCCGCGCCGTGCGGGTATTCTCGACGATAAAATAGTCGAGCGAATCCATAACGGCGCGGTTGGCTGCGGGCAGCACGTCCCACGGCGCCGTTTCGTCCGAGATCGGACACGGGATCAGATAGAGTGTTCCGTACATTTTTTCAGTTCAGCGATTTTTCGTTCCAACAATCCGACACGGTTCGTAATGCGGACATACTGCACGGCGAACCAGAGACTCAACGCCATGGCCCCGACGATCACCAGACCGGGCAGCCCGCCGAGACAGAGCCAGCTGAGCAGAAATCCCGCGATCGAAAGCGCCAGCGGAGCTTTTCGGACAAGAAAGGCCAATGCCGCGTAGACGCATGCCAGCGCAGCCATGAAAATCCCGACGGCCAGCATCGTCGCGTCGCCCCCGGCATGCACCAGCACGACCACGCCGCCGACAAGCGCGAAAAACGCGGCGCAGAGCATCGCGACCTTCGCCCGGCCCAGCTGGTCGAGGGCCGACTCCGCTTCGACGCGGGCCGTCAGCAGGCGGGTTTCGAGACACTTCACGGCCTGCGCCCTCTCCGCCGGACAGTTGCAGGCGGGACATTTGTCCGCTCCGGGCGCGATCAGGCCGCCGCAGTCGTAGCATTTCATCCCGTTATTCCTTGAGATAGATGCGTTTCACACGCCCCGAAACCGAGGTCATGATTTCATACGAAATCGTATCGAGCACGCGGGCCATCGTTTCGAGGTCGTTGCCCGGCACGGGCGAGAAGACCGACACTTCGTCGCCCTCCTTCACGCCGGGAATGTCCGTAATGTCGATCATGCAGCTGTCCATGCAGACCCGGCCGACGATCGGCGCAGGCTGTCCGGCCACGAGCACCGACCAGCGGCCGCAGCCCAGATGCCGGTCCAGCCCGTCGGCATAGCCGATCGGTATCGTGGCCGTAGTAGTCGGCCGCGTGAGCTTCCCGGCGCGGCCATACCCCACCGCATCGCCCGCAGGCAGGCGTTTGATCTGCACGATGCGGGTTTTGAGCGTCGAGACGGGACGCAGGGCGTCGTTGTGCCGGAACCCGAAGCCGTAAAGCCCCAGCCCCAGACGGCACATGTCGAACTGCGCTTCGGGGAAGCGCTCGATGGCGGCCGAATTGGCCGTATGGCGGATGACCGGATAAGGCAACGAGGCGGCGAGCTGCGCGCTCATACGGTCGTAGAGGGCGATCTGCGCCCGCGTATAGGCATCCTCTTCGGGCATGTCGGCGCAGTTGAGGTGCGAGAAGACCGAAGCCGCCTTGACCTGCGGCGTCGCGGCGAGCGTCGCGCACAACTGCGCGATCTCCTGCTCCACGAACCCCAGCCGGTGCATGCCCGTATCCAGCTTGACATGAATCGGATAACGGGTTTCGCCCGCGTGCGTCACGGCGTCGGCGAAAGCGCCGAGCGAGTGGAAACTGTAGATTTCGGGTTCGAGCCGGTTGGCGATCATGACGTCGAAGCTGTCAGCATCGGCGTTGAGCACCACGATCGGCATCGAAATCCCCCGCTCGCGCAGCAGTACGCCCTCGTCGGCGAACGCCACGGCGAGATAGTCCACCCCCTGATGCTGAAGCATCTGCGCGACTTCGAAATCGCCCGCGCCGTACGAACCGGCCTTGACCATCGCCACGAGCCGGGTCCCGAAGCTCAGCTTCGACCGGAAATAGTTGAGATTATGGATCATGGCGTCGAGATCGACCTCCAGCACCGTCGTATGGCTCTTGCGGGAGAGCAGGTGCACCAGTTTCTCGAAACGGAAATCGCGTGCGCCTTTCAGCAGGATCGCACGCCCGGCCACGGCGTCGCGGTTGATGCGCGCGACGCATTCGTCGGTAGCCGTAAAGAACTCCTTGTCGCAGGCGAACAGCGCGGCATAGCGTTTCAGGCGGGGACCGATACCGATCAGGAAGTCGATTCCGGCGCGTGCGACCATGCCCGCCACGCGGCTGTAAAGCTCGTCGTCCGAGAGACCGCTCTGCGAAATGTCCGACAGCACGAGCGTACGGCGGCGGCTCAGCGCCACGCTGTGCAGGTAGTCCAACGCCAGCGCCAGCGAATTGAGGTCGAGGTTGTAGGCGTCGTTGATAAGTATCGAGTCGTTGATGCCCTCCTTCACTTCGAGACGCATCGCCACCGAAGGAGCCGCGGCGAACGAAGGGGCGGGATAATGCATCGCATCGCAGAACGCCTCGACGATCTGGGCGTTGCGGCGCGAAGCGGCGTTGCCGATGACCGATTCCGGCACTTCGGGATACGCGGCGGCATCGACGGGACGGCGGTCGGCGAAATGCGCCGCGACCATACGGCCCAGCGGCTCGTAATAGCTGTGGTAGATGATTTTGGAAGCGCTGCGGGCGAGAATCATCTTCTCGTCGCATTTCTGTTCCAGATTGATGAAATTCTCCTGATGGGCGTCGCCGATCGAAGTGAAGATCACCGCGTCGGGGCGGATGATGCGTTCGAGCCGCTCCATCTCGCCGGGTTTCGAGATGCCCGCTTCGAAAATCGCCAGTTCCTCGTCGCCCTCCAGCATCAGCACTGAAAGCGGCACGCCCAGCTGCGAATTGTAGCTCTTCGGCGAACGGTAATATTTCATGCCTTCGGGCAGCTCCTCGGCGATCCACTCCTTGATGACGGTCTTGCCGTTCGAGCCGGTGATGCCGACCACCGTGCCCCGGAACTGCGCCCGGTGATAGGCCGCCAGCCGCTGAAGGGCTTCGATGGCGTTGTCCACCTGCACGAAACCGCACTCCCCGGTGCACGAGGAGGCTTCGACGCCCCGCTCGACGAGGAACGCACGAACGCCCCGGCTTTGCATGCCGGCGATGAAATCATGCGAATCGTGGTTCGCGCCGCGCATGGCGACGAACATCGGGCGGCACCCCAGCTCGCACGAAAGCGAACGGCTGTCGGTAACGACCGACCGCACCTCGGAATCGCAGCCCGAAAACTTTCCGCCGCAAATGGCGGCAATACGTGAAAGTCTGTAATTCATCCTCTTATCATTTTCCGTTCCGTCCGCCGTGCGGTCTACTCTTGGCAGCCGACACGACACGCCGCACTCGGCCGGAACGCCGCGAAAAATCGTCAGTCCATCTTAAAAGTCACGATCGTAATGCCCGCCCCGCCGCGGTCGGCATGCTCGTCCTTGGCGCTTTCGACCTCAGGGACCGTGCGCAGATAGCGGCGGATCTCCTCCTTCAAGGCCCCCGTACCCTTGCCGTGAAGGATCGAAACCGAACCCACGCCCACCATCAGGGCGTCATCGACGAAATCCTGCACGGCGTCCAGCGCTTCGGCGGCGCGCATGCCCCGCACGTCGATATGGTCCCTGAAATTGAGTTTGCGGGCTGAAATATCGACCGAGACCACCGTACGGGCCGTCTGCGGGCGCGTCGCTTCGCGGAACTCGCTGTTCGACACCACGGTCAGCAGTTTCCGGTCTACCGTGGTAAGTATCTGCCCGAAGGCGACCTGCGCTTTCTTCCCCTTGACCGACTGCACCACGCCGACCATATCCTGCCCGGCCATGCGGACCTTGGAACCGGGTTCGACCTCGCGGGGTTTGGGCGGTTCGGGGGCGGCGGCCGCCGCCTGCGCTTCGCCGCGCTGGGTTTTGCGCTCGATGCGCCGCTGGCGGCGGCGTTCGATGCGCTCGATCTCACGGGCCACCTGCGCGTCCTTCTCGGCCGTATCGGCCTGCTCGACCGCATCGCGGAAGTCGTCCAGCTCGCGGCGCGCCAGCCGCGTCAGCTCTTTTTCGGCCTGCGCTTCGCGGATGGTCCTGATCGTATTCTCGATCTGCTTGTTGGCGTCGGCGATCAGCCGCTGGGCCTCCTGCTTGGCCTTTTTCAGAATCTCCTGCCGCTCGGACTTGATCTTCGCCAGCTGCTCGGCGTAAGTCTGCTCCAGCTCTTCGACCTTGCGGTCCGTCAGGCGGATGCGGTCGCGTTTCTGTTCCCAGTAATGTTTGTCACGGGCGATTTCGCGCAGCTGCTTTTCGATGTTGATATGGTCGCTGCCGGCCTTCTCGCCCGCAATGCGGATAATCTCTTCCGGCAGGCCGATCTTGCGGGCGATCTCCACGGCGAACGAACTGCCGGGCTTGCCCGTTTCGAGCCGGAACAGCGGCCTGATATGCTGCACGTCGAACATCATGGCGCCGTTGGCGATGCCTTCGGTGTTCGACGCATAATACTTGATATTGGCGTAATGGGTCGTGATAACGCCGTAGCACCCCTTGGCCAGCAGGCGTTCGAGGATGGCTTCGGCGATGGCGCCGCCGATGACCGGCTCGGTACCCGACCCGAACTCGTCGATCAGCACCAGCGTCGCGGAGGAGGCCCCGGCCAGCATGTTCTTCATGTTGAGCAGGTGCGACGAGTAGGTCGAAAGATCGTCGTCGATCGACTGTTCGTCGCCGATGTCGATGAAGATCGACCGAAACACGGGCAGCTCGGAGACCTCCGATGCCGGCACGAGGAAACCGCACTGGAACATATACTGCACGATGCCCGTGGTTTTCAGGCAGACCGACTTGCCGCCCGCGTTAGGCCCCGAAATGACGAGGATATGCTTGCGGCGGTCCAGCTGCATGTCGAGCGGCACGACCTCGCGGCCCTGCGCCCGGAGCGTCTGCTGCAGCAAGGGATGGCGGGCGTTTTTCAGCACCAGCCGGTCGTCGGTCGAGACGATCGGCTTCACGCAGCCGTTCTCCGAGGCCCAGCGCCCTTTGGCGCGCAACATGTCAATCTCGGCGAGGTAGTCGCCCGAATCGGCGATCAATTCCGCATCGGGACGCACCGAATCGGTGAACTCCGAGAGGATGCGGACGATCTCGCGCCGCTCGGCGTATTCCAGTTCGCGCAGTTCGTTGTTGATCTCCACCACCTCGACCGGTTCGACGTAGAAGGTTTTGCCCGTCGCCGATTCGTCGTGGATAAAGCCGTTCAGTTTGCGTTTGTTGCCCGCCGAAACCGGGATCACGGCCTTGCCGTCGCGGATCGAGATCTGGGCGTCGGCATCGACGATGCCCGCCCCCTTGGCCGCAGACAGCACGGCCTGCAACCGCTTGGCCGCCTGCCCTTCGCGTTCGCGGATGGAGCGGCGGATCTCCTGCAGGGCGGGCGAGGCGTTGTCCTTCACCTGGCCGAAGCGGTCGAGAATGCCGTCGATGCGCTGCACGATCTCCGGAAAGGCCGCAACGCCCCGCGTGCGGGCATGGAGGGCCGGATAACGCTCCTCGCGGCTGATGATGAACGAGACGATGCCGCCGATTGCGGCCAGCGCCCGGCGCAGGGTCACGACCTCCTCCACGTCGAGGAACGAACCTTCGACGCGCAGTTTGGCGACGATGTAATCGACGTCGGGGTACTCGCCCCCGGGGAAATCATGCTCCATATCCAGCAGCAGGCGCATTTCGTCGGCGAGCGCCAGCCGCCGTTCGATCTCGCGCGCAGAGGTCGAAAAGCCCTCCGCGGCGAGCCGCTCGCGGGCGGCGCGCATGGTGCAACGTGCCGCGACCTGCTCGCGGAGCCGGTCGAAACCTATCTTTTGCTCGAATGTAGCAGGGTAAATCATGACAGTAAATTAAGAATTAAGAATTAAAAATGAAAAATCGAAAGGGCGCCGGTCGGAAAATTTCGCGCCACGCCCTATACGACCACATTATCACACCGAGAGGGCTGAATGAACCTCCTGTCTGCCAGTCAATTTTTCATTTTTAATTTTTAATTTTTAATTCTTTTCACCGAGTCCCGCTCGGCCCTGGCCGCAGCTTTGGCGGCTTTGCGCTCGGCCTTCTCCTGCATCTTCTCGGGACTGCGCCCGAAAAGCGAGAAATGCACGTAGCGGCCGGGATACTGCTCGAGGTTGGCCAGCAGCGAGGCGAGATTAGCGCTGGCCTCGGTCAGCGAATCGTAGAGCGCAGGATCGTTCATCAGTTTGCCGACGGTCCCCTCGCCCGCCTCGACCTTTGCCAGCAGACCGTTCACCTCGTCCACAGCGTCCGTAAGCCTGCGGGCGAACCCGGCGTCGGCCAGCTCCCCGGTTATCCGGTTCAGGTTGCCGACGATGCTGTCCACACGCGGGGTATTCCTGCCCAGCATCGCGGAGAACTCCGTAAGGTCGTCGACGGCGGCTTTCAGGTTGCGCTTCTCGGCGTCGAGCAGGCCGGCCATGTCGCCCGTAATGGCGTTCAGGTGGCTCAACGTCCCGGAAATATTCTGCGCGTTGGCCTCCATCAGGCGATTGAGATTGGTCAGCGTGCGCGAGAGGTCGCCCGTCACCTGCGACACCTTCTGCTTGAAGAAATCCAGCTCCGACCCGGCCACGTCCATCAGGTCGCGTTCGCGCACCGAACGCAGCGTGTCGCCCTTCTGGAGATAGGTGCGCGCCGTGCCGTAGTTGATTTCGATGGCCTTTCCGCCCATCAGCCCGTTGCTGTAAATCTTGGCCTCGGAGTCGGTCGGAATGTGATACTGACGTTTGATGGTGAACTGCAACACGACGTTGTCGCTGCGCTGCGGATCGAACGAAATGCCCGTCACCGTACCGATCTTGACGCCTTTCATCATAATCGGCGACGCCGCCTGCACGCCGTTGATCTGGTCGTAGGCGGCGTAATAGACCGAATTGCGGCTGAAAATGTCGAATCCTTTCAAAAACCGGATTCCGGCCCACGCGGCAATGATCATCGTCACGCCGAAAATTCCGATTTTAACTTCCCTTTTCATATCTGTACTTTTATTTTACAATTTGCGTACCCCGGCACGCGACCACGAAGGCCCCGGGGAATACCTTGCGCACCTCGGCCAGCTTCCGCTGTGCGGCTTCACGGGTGCCGTACTCGCCCACACCGTATTTATAGGGGAACCGTCCCTCGGCCGCATACTCCTTCACCTTGCCGCGGTAGGCGCGGAACTGCGCCGAGGCGAGGGGCACGGACGACGCCGAAGCCATCACCTGAATCGTATAGCGCAGGGGCTGTACGGCCGGTCTCTCCGGGGTTCTGACCGGAGCTGCCGTCGCGGCCTTTCCCTCCGCGGGCTGCGCCGCTGCGGTCTTTTCAGCGGACTTTGCCGCAGGCTTTTCAACGCTCTTTTCCGCGGCCTTTCCGGCTGACTTTTCCGCAGGCTGTTCAGCAGCCGGTTTCGCGGCAGCGGCCTGCTCCTCCTCGGCCATCCGGGTCCCGAGCACATAGGCCGAATAGTTGCGGATCGCCTGGTAGAGCGACCGGGCGATCTCGTTCTGCCCCTTATCGGACTTCATGTAGGCCAGTTCCTGCTGGTTGGACATGAACCCGATCTCGGTCAGCACGCCCGGCATGTCCGTCGCATAGAGCACCCGCAGCAGCTGCGGCTTTATGCCGCGCGAATGGCGGCCCGCCTTGAGGTAGCTGTTCTGGATGCAGCGGGCGAAAGCCATGCTGTATTCGCCGTAGGTGAACTGGAGATTCTGAATGTAAGCCCGCACGATGGCCGCCGTCCGCTCGTCGGACATGTCGATCAGATCCTCGCGGTTGTTTTCGAACAGGGCGTTCTCGTTGTAGCGCTGCTCCTTCGAACTCTCGCCCATGATCAGCGTCTCGACGCCCCGCACGCCCGTCGCCCGGGGCGCGGCGTTGGCGTGGATCGAGATGAAGAGGTCGCCCCCGGCCTTGTTGGCAATGTCGGCCCGCGCCTGCAGGTCGGCCGCCAGGTCCGCTCCCAGAGTCCTGTCCGCCGTGCGGGTGTAGACCACCTTCACGCCCGGCATCCCCTCCTCGACGAGCTTTCCGAGTTTGAGCGCCACCTTCAGCGTGAGGTCCTTTTCATAGACCCCGCCGTAGTGCGCGCCGGGGAATTTCCCCCCGTGCCCGGCGTCGATGACCACGACTTCGACGCCGTGCGCAATATTCCCCGCAGACGCAACGTTCATAAGAACAGTTGCGGCCGCGAAGGCGAATAGCAGCAAGAGTCGTGTGCGCATATTTAATGGTACCAAGTGTGAGCTTTCTATAAATTTTTACCTATCTTTGTCGGGCCGAAAACGCGGCGGGAGGGGCACAGAACCTCGATCCGGGCGTTTTTGCCGACTTGTCGGCAAAGGTATGGAAAATTTTTGGGATTTTGGATAAAATTAGGGTAAAATATCTCTTGTCGGCGACGGTGATTCTGCTGTTTGCCCAGATCGTACTGGGCGGCGGAGCGCCCCGCACGACCCGCAATCCCGCCCCCGGGGACACCGTCCCGGTTCCGTTCCGCGCCGACGCGATACGTCCCGACACGAGCGCACGTCCGCCTTTTGTCACCCCCTCGCGGCGCGAGGCCCGCAGGCAGGCGCGCGAAGAGGCCCGGCGGCGCGAAGCGTTCAACGCACTGCCGCAGGAGGAGAAGGATTCGCTCTTTTCGGCGCAGGTCGACTCGCTCGTGGCGCAGAAGGCCGATTCTCCGGGCGCGGCACGGCCCGACTCGCTCGCCGCCGACACGCTCCGCCGCGATTCGGTGAAGACGCCGCGGCCCGCAGGGGCGTTCCTCGACGACCCGATCACGGGCAAGAACACCGACTCGCTGGTCTACGACGTGCGCAACAAGCTGGTCTACATCTATAACAAGGGCGACGTCACCTACCAGAACAGCAACCTCAAGGCCGACTACATGCGCATCGACATGGATTCGAAGATGGTCTACGCCTACGGCAAGCCCGACACGCTCGACGGCAAGGATATTGTCACCAAACCCGAATTCACCGAAGGGTCGGCCACCTACCAGATGGACACGATCACCTACAACCTCGACTCGAAGAAGGCGAAAATCAAGGGCGTGGCCACGCAGCAGGGCGACGGCTGGCTGGTGGGCGGCAGCGTGAAGAAGATGCCCGACAACACGATCAACATCGAGCACGGCAAGTACACCACCTGCGACCATACGGACCACCCCCACTTCTACCTGGCGATGACCAAGGCGAAGGTCATACCCGGCAAGAAGGTGATCACCGGCCCGGCCTACCTGGTGATGGAGGACGTGCCGATCTACTTCCTCGGCATCCCCGAGGGCTTCTTCCCGATCAACATGGGCCCCAAGTCGGGCCTGCTGATGCCCACCTACGGCGAGGAGTACTCCAAAGGTTTCTTCCTGCGCGACCTGGGCTATTACTTCACCCTGGGCGAATACGCCGACCTGGCGGTGCGCGGCGGCATCTACACGCTGGGATCGTGGGAGGCTTCGGCCGCGTCGCGCTACATCAAGCGCTACAAGTACAGCGGCAGTTTCAACATGCAGTATTCGAACGTCAAGACGGGCGAAAAGGGCGAGGACGACTACATCAAGCAGAGCAACTTCCGCATCCAGTGGACCCACTCGCAGGACGCCAAGGCCAACCCGGGTTCGACGTTCTCGGCCTCGGTGAACTTCGCCACCAGCGGTTACAGCCGCTATTCGGCCACCAACCTCAACGACATTCTCGCCACGCAGACCAACTCG
>OIXH01003822.1_pt1 | contig 12900 bp, 8 predicted proteins | sample 1587741 | NCBI WGS metagenome assembly OIXH01 (sample SAMEA3888916, study PRJEB22519) | human gut metagenome | biome: human gut; feature: human-associated habitat; material: faeces | place: Denmark | collected 2011 | reverse complement strand
TTAGGCGACGATTTTAACCTGTTAATCGTGACCGGTCCAAACACCGGCGGTAAGACAGTTTCCCTTAAGACAGTCGGTCTTTTGACGTTAATGGGGCAGGCAGGACTTCATATTCCGGCTTCCGAGCGCTCGGAGCTTGCCATTTTTGAAGATGTATTTGCTGATATCGGCGATGAGCAGAGTATCGAGCAGTCGCTTAGTACCTTCTCTTCGCACATGACAAATATCGTTCGTATTTTAGATGCAGTCAATGACCGCTCATTGGTGCTTTTCGATGAGTTATGTGCCGGAACAGACCCTACCGAAGGTGCTGCACTTGCCATTTCCATCCTCACAAAGCTCCACCTTTACGGTGCGCGCGTCATGGCAACCACCCACTACAGCGAATTAAAGGTATTTGCCCTCTCGACTCCGGGTGTGGAAAATGCGTGCTGCGAATTCAACGTTGAGACCTTAAGTCCGACCTACCGCCTGTTAATCGGAATCCCCGGCAAGAGTAATGCGTTTGCTATCTCCGAAAAGCTCGGTCTTCCGGTAGAAATCATCACGGACGCCAAGGGACGCATCAGCAAAAATGATGAAAACTTTGAAGACCTTCTTGCAGACCTTGAGAAGAACCGCCTTACCATCGAAAAAGAACAGTTGGAAATCAACCAGTACAAGGCGCAGATTGAATCCTTGAAAAACCAGCTTGAACAGAAGCAGGAGCGCCTTGAAGCAAGCCGCGAGAAGATTCTGCGTGAGGCAAACGAGCAGGCTTTCAATATCGTAAAAGAAGCAAAAGATTTAGCAGATGAAACCATCCGCAATTTTAACAAATACGGCGAAGCCGGCGCTCCTATCGCGCAGATGGAAAAAGAGCGTGCAAAGCTTCGTGGCAAGATGACCGATGCCCAGAAGAAAATGTCTGACCAGAAGAAGGCCGAGGCGAACCACAATGCACCAAAAAATCTCCGCATCGGAGACCGCGTCAAGGTCATCAGCATGAACCTGACCGGAACCGTACATTCCCTGCCGAATGCCAGGGGTGATTTGTATGTACAGATGGGAATTTTACGTTCTCTCGTAAACATCAAAGATTTGATTCTTCTTGCAGATGACGATGTACCAACCGGCAAGAAATTTAACAAAACCGGCACCGGTAAAATCAAGATGAGCAAATCCATGTCTGTTTCCGCCGAAATCAACCTTATCGGCAAAACGACGGACGAGGCGATTGCCCTGTTAGACAAATATTTAGACGATGCTTATCTTGCCCATCTTCCTTCCGTCCGCATCGTGCACGGAAAAGGTACCGGAGCGCTCCGCAATGCCGTCCACGCGCACTTAAAGCGGCAGAAACACGTCAAATCCTACCGTCTTGGTGAATTCGGCGAGGGTGATGCCGGCGTGACGATTGCAGAGTTCAAAGACTAACTTGCATCCTATGGAGGTAACTATGGCAGCAAAACAGAAAATTTTAATCGTAGACGATGACAATAATATTGCAGAGCTTATTTCGCTCTACCTGACCAAGGAATGCTTTGATACCAAGATTGTAAATGACGGCGAAGAGGCCCTTATCGCATTCGACCAGTATCATCCCAATCTGATTCTCCTTGACCTGATGCTTCCCGGAATGGACGGCTATCAGGTCTGCCGCGAGGTGCGTGCAAAGGCAAATGTGCCGATTATCATGCTCTCTGCCAAAGGTGAAATTTTTGACAAAGTATTAGGACTTGAGCTCGGTGCGGACGACTATATCATGAAACCTTTTGACTCCAAAGAGCTTGTAGCTCGTGTAAAAGCAGTTCTCCGCCGTTATCAGCCTGCCAGAGAGGAGGTTCCGGTGCCGGAGTTAAAGTGCGTCAAATACCCGGATCTTGTGGTGAATCTCTCAAACTACTCTGTCATGTACCGCGGACAGGCGGTCGATATGCCGCCAAAGGAGCTGGAGCTGTTATATTTTCTTGCTTCCTCGCCTAATCAGGTATTTACCAGAGAGCAGCTTTTAGACCATATCTGGGGCTATGAATACATCGGAGATACCCGGACAGTGGACGTTCATGTGAAGCGTCTCCGTGAAAAAATCAAAGACTGTGCAAACTGGAGTCTTGCAACCGTGTGGGGCATCGGCTATAAATTCGAGGTCAGAGAAGTATGAAACGGACACTCTACCCCAAACTGCTTGCCGGATATCTGATGTACGGTGTCATTGGCTGCCTGATTATCGTGACATTTACATACCATGTCACATTTAATTTTCTGGAAAAGCGGGAAGCAAGCAGCCTTTACCGGGAGTCAGCACTGATTTCCACCAACTATGCCGGCAATTATTTTAACCGCACCATGGAGCTTTCCGAGCTTACCACACAGCTTACGACGCTAAGCACCTATCTTTCCGGTGAAATCTGGATTGTGGATACCCACGGAAACATCATTATCAATACATCCAGACCGGAACTTGCGGAAAATCAGGAATCCATCGAAGGATTCAACATCACGGATTTCGGGAACCGTTATTACCAGGTCGGAACTTTCTACAACTGTTTTTCCACAAATACCTTAAGCGTCTTTTCCCCTATCACCGTGAATTACAAGGTACGCGGATATGTCATCATCCACAAACCGGAGAACACTATTGTTTCCTTTGCAAATGGACTCTCGGCGATTTCCTATGAAACTCTGGCGCTGCTTTTTGTCGCTGCGTTTATTGTGTTAATTTTATTTACATATGTAGTGTATATTCCCATCCGAAAAATTACCAAGGGTGCGGATGCCTACGCAGCCGGAAATTTTGACGCCAAGATTGATGTCCATTCCAACGATGAGATTGGCTACCTTGCCGCTTCTCTCAATTATATGGCAAACGAGTTAAACTCATTAGAGGAGGATCAACGGAAATTTATCTCAAATGTTTCGCACGATTTCCGCTCCCCTCTGACCTCCATCAAGGGCTATATCGAGGCAATGTTAGACGGGACGATTCCACCGGAGATGCAGGAAAAATATTTAAAGATTATTTTATTTGAAACGGAACGCTTAAATAAGCTGACACAGAGCCTTCTCGAGCTGAACAAGTACGGCTCCCACGGCATCATGCTTGACATCAGCGATTTTGACATCAACCACACCATCCGCATGACCGTTCAGACCTTTGAAGGTGTCTGCACGGAAAAACGGATTTCCTTTAACCTGATTTTAAGTGGCGAGGAACTGTATGTGACTGCCGATATGAGTAAAATCCAGCAGGTGCTCTATAACCTGATTGACAACGCTATCAAGTTCAGCCACCACGATTCCGCCATTACCATTGAGACCACCGAGAAAAATGATAAGGTGTTTGTTTCGGTCAAGGACACCGGTATCGGAATCCCCAAAGAAAGTATCAAACGCATCTGGGAGCGTTTCTACAAAAGTGACCTCTCCCGTGGCAAGGACAAAAAGGGCACCGGGCTTGGTCTTTCTATCGTAAAAGAGATTATCGCCGCCCACGACCAGAACATCAACTGCATCAGTACCGAGGGCGTCGGCACGGAGTTTATTTTTACACTTCCAATGAAAAAAGAGGAACGGCTGCATTAACAGCGGTTCCTCTTTTTCCTATCCACGCGGCATCTGTTCAAACCAGACCTTCACCATATCCGAAACCAGCTTTCCATAGCACTCCCTGATTTCTGCAACCTTCTCTGGCTGCTTTTCCACGCCCTTCTGCTTTGCGATATAACGGATTGCCCGCTCGGTCTTGGGTGCGGCAAGAATCCCTTCCACGCACTTCTCCCGCTCTTCATTGCAGCGGAAATCATCAAGATATGTTTTGATGGCATACAGGTAATCCCATGCAGGGATATAGTCATAGGTACACGACAGATGCAGCCATTCGCAGTAACCTCTCTTCCGCAGTGCAATGAGCTCATATTCCCGAAAGCCTACGATATCCTGATATTCCGTGGTATTCCTATCGCTGCTTTGTTCCACATCCCGCCAGAAAGTGCAAAACGCATCCTCTTTTACGTCCTCCGCTGCCACTATCCCAAACTCCGGTTCCTGCATCGGAGATATTGAAAGCCTCCAGAGTCCACTTTTTTTCTCTACATTTATCACCTGCATCAATCCTGCCGGGAGACACTCGCTTTCAATATGCCCATATCTTCTCCACAAAAAAACCTGTCCGTCATTTAATAAATGTTTAAATTTCCGGTCGGATTCCCAGTCTTCAGACATCTCTCCATATAATGTTTTCCGGATGCAATTCGCCCATATCTGCACCATTTCCGGCGTTTTAGGAATCCTGCAATCTAAATAATCATACAGAAGCCTTCCATACGGTGCCGCGAGCATAAGCGAAAGTGCAGGATTTTTTGCATACTCTGCTTTATAGTTCCACTCCGGAAACACCATCGCGCTTGTCGGCAGTAGCAGATGAGCAAACGGTTCATCCGTTTTATACAGATATAACCGGACTTTCTGCAGCATCAGTTCTGATGCGATTTCCGCAAGATGACCTGTCTTATTCCAGTTACTCATTCTCGGAAACATCTGCCTGTATTTTCCTTCCACAAGCAGTTCTACCTTATGCACATATTGCTTTGTCACGTCCACTGGAATACTGCTCCAATAGTTGGCGTAACAGAATATTCCCCATAATACCAGATAATGCTCTACGACTTCGCTTATCTGCTTATCAAAATATTCCCGGTAAAAGGATTGTCCAGTTCCTTTCCAGTCTGCCTTCCAGGTTGCAAGCAGGTAATCCAGAAAATGAAATGCTGTGATATCCAGATTTTTTGTTGCTTCATAAGGGTCTCTTCCACCCAGCGGCTCTAAGGTTCGTACCTGACGCAAAAGCAGGACATCTGCCATCTGTAATGCGAGCATACGGCTTGTGATTCTGCATGCCAAATACCGTACCTGTCTGGAATCCTGCTGGCTGGCATACTTTTTCTTTAAATCACACATTTTCCGCCAGAGCATCCTGTCATCAAGTATTCCTTTCTCGTATGCTTCTGCAAGTGGTTCAAATTCCTGACGAAGTGCACACACTGTCTCGTCCTCACGCACCGCATTCATCAGTTTAAAATAAATCTTTCTTGCAAATAAAAGTGCTTCCTCTACAGCCTGCTGCATCGAAGTTACCGCCCGGTAGGTAAGCCCGGAACGCCCTGCATCAATCATCTCCTCTGTGTTCCCTGCAAGAATATCAAGATACTCCACGCAAAGATTCTGCCCTTCACAATCCGGAAGTTCAAGTGCTCTCTCAACCTGCATTCCCATAAAACGGACACCCAATTGCGCAGACTGGTTGATTCCAATATTCATAACCACATCGCGCTTTTTATCATATAGCACGACATAAGAATAATCGTAACCAAACGCAAACGCATAGTCCGGGTCCGAAACCTCTTCTTCCAGAATTCTATTCTTTCGCTCCCTGATGCCAAGCTCATTCACCCAGGTAGATTGTACTAACCCCGGAACCACTGGCATTTCATTGATATAAATCGGGAACAATGGCGTACAGCAGTACTTTTCAATCTCATTGATCAAAACCCATTCCCAATCACTGCTGCTGTCTTTTAAAAATTCGTTTTCGTCCCCTTTATAAAACTGCTCACGTAGCTCTTCCGTCAATGGGAACTCAAAGGAAAAACACGTCCCCCGCTCTGTCGGCATCTCTGCCTTCTGGCAGAATACATATCCATCCTTCTTACCGGAATGCAGGGTAATCTCATTTGCCCGTGCTTCCCGCTCCGATTTCGTAAAAATCTTCATCTGGTCGGTTACGGAAAAAACTGTGTGCATCCCGATTCCAAATGCCCCTGTCGGCTGTAGCCATTTTGGCATCTGTCTGATTTCCTCTTTGTACGCTGCCCGCTTTCCCCAGCTATTCGCCGTCTGTAGTATATTCTCTTTCAAATCAGAAAGGCTGATTCCAATTCCCTTATCCTGAATTTGAAAGGAAAATGTCTCCGTCTCTTCCTTATAGTGTAACTGTATTCCTATCTGATAACGCTCAAAGATTCCAGGAAACTGCTCTTCCACCTCAAACGGTGTCAGCTTCGCAGCCTCTTCCCCGCCGTTTGTACGCAGTTCCCGCCAGAGCTGTATCTTCGTGGCATCAATGGCATTCTGGATTAATTCTCTTACAAAAATAAATTTTTCATCATTATAGATGCTGATATTCTCAATCAGACTGTACGCTTTTTCCGCTGAAAACTGGAATTTCAAGTTTTCATTGGACGAAACCGAGCTCTGTCCGTTGATTTTTATCTGATAAATCAATTCCGGCAGTTTAAAATTCCATGACTTTGGAAACAGTTCCTGCACATTTAACCTGGCGTCGCGCATCTCCTGCTCCATCCAGGTCTTCCAATTAATATGTTCACGTATGGTCTGCTCAAAGATACTGTCTACACGCGCGTCCTCGCAGATTTCCCATTCCATCCGGCAGGTCTGCGCAATGTCCTCTTTGCGCACATCCGCCACCACCCTGATTTCATCCTCGGAAATCAAAAGCGTTTCCACGCTCCGGTGCTTGAAATAATGTGCCAGATTCTCATCCTTTAACGTTCCAAAAGCCGCAATCGCCACACGGTTAAAGCGTGTGTTGTCAAGGTCGCACAAATCGCCCATCCGAAGCAGAAATGCAATCATGCGCGGATGAAATTCTTCCCCGTTAAAAGAATCCGTGCGCGTCAACACCTCTAACATCTGTTCAAATCCAGCCGTATGTGCCATAGATATCCGGTTAATCATTTTTATCAGACGGATTGGCAGAAACAAATCCTCAATCCGCAAAAGTCCTGCAATCCCGTTATCGTCCCCAGGCGTGTTAAACTGCTCAATCCGTTTTCCATGTCTCGGACGAAAATACTCCATCAGCACGATTGTCACACTTTGTCTTACCTCTAACGGCCATGGTTCCTCCACCTTTCCATCCTTAACCTTCCCCATGACAAGACGCACGGCACGGCTGACATCCCCGTTTCCACTCTCGCAGCTCTTTAAAAAATCCTGAAACGGCACACTGTTCCAGATCGTGCGCACTTCCTTATCCGTATAGAGCATCCCGATATCGTGCATGTATGCACACATCAAAATCAGAAATGTATCAATTGCAGAAAGCGCTTTTATCCGACTCTTTCCCAGTATCTTTTCAATTGATGCGATAATATTCACCGAATGTAGCGCATCGTGCGTGCTGTAGGTTGGAAATGTTGTCAGCACGGATGACATATAGCGTTCTAACTTCCGCTTCTGTAAATCATATACACTCTCTAAGCTCTTGTTCCCCTCGTCTAATTCTGCAAGCTTGTGCAGATGACGCTCTAACGTATATTTTTTATTTTTCATCGATACCCTCACATAATTACTTTTCTAATAAATCCTCTGGTCTGCAATGCAGTGCTTTGGAAAGGCTTACAATATAATCGACCCTGCCGTGATTAATATTTTTCTGTTTTTGCTCGTACTGCTGAATCGTCCGAACCGGTACGTTCGACTTTTCTGCAAGCTCCCGCTGACTCATGCCAAGACGTTTTCTGTATTCCTGCAATCTTGCAATCTGTCTCTCCATTCTGTCATTCAACATTGCATCTACTTCTACCACAAAATTCATCACATCCATTTCATGATATTTCGGATACATCATTAACAAATCTGCAACCGGAATGTGTGTGTTAATCTGTGCATATGTTGTATTTCGATACCACTGATAATACGCCAGATAAAAACCCAGCCAGTATTCCGGACTCCGATTTAGGGAAAATACAGGATTGGGATATTCAAATTCGCCCACATTCTCCCGGATGACCCGTTGTGCAAGTTCCACTCCTGACAAACCGGCAACAACTGAACAGTCCCCCTGCTCAAATCGATGCACATACGTGGAGGCAAGAAACATCTCATAAAACGAATGAATCTCCAGCTCACATCCATTTACGCCATAATCCAGCATCCAGGCAAGCGTCGTACGGGCTTTGCCCAGATAAATCTCCTCATACGCGTATATCATCCGCTCTCATCTCCTTCTCCAGAATCTGCATCATGTACACCTCACCCTTTTTCCACGGTTCCTTCCGGCTGTCAAAATACCCATGGCGTGCCCTACTGTCACGCTCGAATTTCCGTGGCTGCCAGATTTCCCGTTCCGCAAAGTACGAATTCAGAAATGTCAACTGTGCAAATGCCTTCTGGCTTTTTAACACGATCTGTTTCCCAAGTTCACCCAGGTACATTGCCCTTGATAACTGTTTCAGCGAAATCGCATTGTTTAAAAAATCCTGCGCAAAGGAAAAGTAACTGTCGTCCGCCCGATAACCGATTATCACATCATACGCCAGATAATCGATTCCAAAATATTCTATCAGATACTTTTTTGCCTCCTCCCCAAAATCAGACTGGATATCAAACGTACGGTTCTGCAATAATATTGCAAGCCAGTGCAATATTGTATATTCCTCACTGCACAGGTCCAGAATCTTCAACCCCTGCCGGCATAAACAGTATTCATTTGCATAGCCGTCCTGTATATTCGACACCGCCCATTCCTTTGCAAGTTCCACGCTCGGCGTGCAATAAAATCCTCTTCCGTAGTCATTAAACAGGCTTCCCGCACCGTATACCGGTTTTCTTATAATTTTGTTAGAACCATGATAAATTGTAATTTCTTTTTCCATAATCCAACTATACTCCTAGGGGAGTATAGTGTCAAGTGATATTGCATTACAAATGTACTCCCCTATTATACCACACATTTGCATTACCCTCATTTTTCCGCTATAATATTTTTAGTTGTACTTTCTTGCTAACATATCAGGAGATTATGCCCTATGAAAAAAATAAGTGTCATTATTCCATGTTTTAATGCTACAAAATATCTTCCAAAATGTTTTATGTCCCTCGTACAGCAAACGATTGGCATTGAACAGCTTGAATTAATCTTCGTTGATGATGCCTCAACAGATAATGGTGCCACCTGGTGTATGTTACAGGAATTTGAACGTGCCTATCCTGAAAGTATTACGGTTCTAAAATTAGAGACAAATATGCGTCAGGGAGGTGCGCGAAATATTGCCTTGCAGTATGCAACGGGCGAATACACTGCATTTGTTGACGCTGATGATTTTGTTGCCAAAAATTTTCTATTGGAAACCTATGAAAAAGCAAAAGAATCGGATGCCGATATCATCCAGTTTGAATATTTCTACTATACAGACCGTCTGGGTGCCGTGGACTCCGGTCGGAATGTTACACCGGAAGTGATTGAAATTTCTTCCATCAGTGACCGAAAAAAATTTCTGATTTCAGAGAAAGTTACCTATGGCTGCTGGAATAAACTTTACCGTCACAATTTGCTGAAAACGGCTCACACAGCCTATGCAGAACATGTGATTTACGAAGAACCTCTCTTTGTATACCCACTTTTATATTATGCAGATAAAATTGTGATTTTAAATGATGCCTACTATTATTACAGACAAAACGATGCCGGAACTATGCGAAATGATATGAAACAGGAAGAAACTTTAAAGATGCATGCCGATGTCCAGCTTGCTGTCTGGAACTTTATGAAGGGAACTCCATTTTTCCAAGAGTATTATGACGAAATCAAGCTGTATTTTCTTCATACCTATCTGTATGAGACACTGTATTTTGCGAAACTCCGGGATTTTAAACCGTCCTATTCCTTCTATAAAGAACTGGAAAAAACGGTTATCGCAGAAGTGCCGGATTATGCGCAGTCCGTCTACAGCACCATCCTTCCAAAGCAGATGGCGTTGTATCGGATGATTGAGGAAGGGATGACGGAGGATAGATTCAGACAGTACTGGGAGGGGCTGTAAGCCCCTCCCGTTTTCAGCTTGTTCTTCTGCCCTGTATCTCTCTATTCCTCTACAACCCTTTTTATGGTTTCAATCACTTCCTCCTGCTGCTCTTCGGTCAGCCCCGGGAACATCGGAATACTGATGATATGGGAGTAAACCTCCTCTGCAACCGGGCAGTGTACCTCTGCAAAACCGTGCTCCTGATAATACGGATGCTTATATACCGGAATGTAGTGGACATTGACCCCGATTCCAGCTTCCCGCAGCTTTTCAAATACTTCCCTGCGGTCATGATTTTTCACCTGAATGATATAAAGGTGCCAGCCGCTGTTGCCCTCCGGTATCTGGTACGGTGTCACGATATTGGCGCAGTCCGCAAATGCCTCATCATAACGGGCAGCAATGGCTCTTCTGCGCGCCAGAAATCGGTCTAATTTCTTCATCTGGGTGCATCCTAATGCACACTGGATATCTGTCATACGATAATTGTAGCCAAGGTCTAACTGCTGATAATACCACGGACCCTCGTTGCGCGTCATTAAAGATGTATCTCTTGTGATTCCATGGCTCCGGAACAGCACCAGCTTCCGGTATAATTCTTCGCTGTTTGTGACAATCATACCACCCTCTCCGGTCGTAATCGGTTTTACCGGATGAAAACTGAAGGTTGTCATATCGGAAGTAAGTCCACCGATTTTTTTGCCCTTATATTCAGAGCCGAGTGCATGTGCGGCATCCTCGATAACAACAAGATTGTGCTCCTTTGCAATCGCATGAATCGCATCCATGTCACACGGCTGTCCTGCTAAATGCACCGGAATAATTGCCTTTGTCCGCGGTGTAATCTTACGTTTGATGTCCTCCGGGTCAATGTTGTAGGTCTTCGGGTCAATATCTGCAAAAACCGGTGTTCCGCCGCAGTAGAGCACACAGTTGGAAGATGCTGCAAATGTAATCGGCGTGGTAATGACCTCATCGCCCTCACCAATTCCCGCTGCATGACACGCTGCATGAAGCGCTGCCGTATCATTGGAAATTGCGACCGCATATTTTGCCCCCACATAATCTGCCACTGCCTTCTCAAACTCTGCAATCTTTGGTCCTGTTGTCAGGAAATCGGACTTTAACACGTCCACAACTGCCTGAATATCATCCTCTTCAATTGTCTGTCTTCCATATGGTATCATAATTCTTCTCGCCCTTTCTTTCTGTTTCTTATTCTATTCTATAAATCTTTGCCAATCAGAAAATCGGCAATCCGTTCTGCCCCTTTTCCATCTACAAGTGTCTCCATGCAGGCTGACTGCTTTTTCTGCAGTTCCTCTTCTTCTGCAAGCTTCACAAGCTGCGCACAGATAAGCTGTTCTATGTCCGCTTCTTCCCTTGCATCGCCGACATAGCGCATTGCGCCGTACTTGTCCATACAGGCTGCAAATTCCACCTGATTGTCTGCAAAGGAAAAACATACCGTCGGAATTGCGCAGGCACACAGTTCCAGAAGCGTTGTGCCACTTGCCGAAACCGCGAGCTTACAGCTTCGCATATAGTCGCTCATATTGGAAATATTTTTATGAAGGCAAATCCGTGCATCCCGCTTCGAGAGCTCCTGTAAATCCGCTTCATGGCTGTTCATGCTTCCGACAATCACATGAAACCGGTACTCACGAAATGTATCCTGCTTTACACATTCCCGAAGCAGCCTTCCCGCAACATTATAGGTATCGGTTCCCCCGGTGGTAATCAGAATACTCTTTTCCCGCTTCCCACCGTGCGGCTTTCCAAATTCTTTCCGTAATGGTGCATAAGACAATCCACGCAGATAAACGGTATCTGCTTTCTGTATCTGCTTTTCCGGCTGCTTCTCTTTGGCTGGAATATACTGTAGCACCGCTGACACCGGGTAACTCTGCTCCCTTGTGTCATCGATATAGAGCACCGGAACGCGCTCATTTAACGTCTCCAGATAATGTCGATTTACCTGGTAAGAATCCACCACAAGATACGAAATCTTTTTTCCCTGTGCTTCTACTTTATCAAGCTGCTTTTGCAGGAGTGGTAATTCTTCCTCAAGCTCATCCCAACAGCTTCCTAATATCTGGTACGGAAAACCTGCCGCTTCAAGCCTTTTCGTCTCCTTGTCCTCTGCAAGCCAGAATTCACATTCCGCACCTTTTTCCCGGCAGGCTTCTGCAATCGTCATACAACGTATCAGATGCCCCGTTGCCACCGTCTCATTGGCGTCTGCCCGAAATACAATCATCACTGCTCCACTTCCTGCTGTCCAATCGGTTCTCCGAAACGGTATGCCTTCTTTGCCGGTTTGCCAAGCAATTCTTTATAATATTTCGGCTTGATTCCGATTGCCGGACGGATACTTCTGACATTCTCTTCCGTAAACGGCTCTCCCTCTGCAATCGGCTTTACCGCTACAAGCGAGCGTCTGTATTTTAAACTGCCCTTTTCATGCTCAGTCAGCTCATAGGTCGGTTTCCCCTTGATTAAACAGGCGTTACGGACATCCTGGACCATCTTTGCAAAATCCTTCATTTCCATCGAAAATGCCGCGTCCGGGTTCTCAATCTCATGGCTTAAGCACACATGTTTTTCAATCACCTGCGCACCAAGCGACACTGCCACCACATCCGCAAGGGAACCAAGTGAATGATCCGACAGACCAACCGGTACGCCGAACCGTTTCTTCATATCCAAAATCACGGATACATTCATGTCCTCATACTGCGCCGGATACTGACTGCAGCACTTTAACAGTACGACCTGTTCATTTCCCTGTCTCCTGCACGCCGCAAGTGCCTCCGCAATCTCCTCCTCCGATGCCATGCCGCAGGACATAATCATCGGTTTGCCCTTGCCCGCTGTATACTCAATTAACGGAATATCCACCAGTTCAAACGAGGCAATCTTATAAAATTCAATTCCAATCCCCTCCAGAAAATCTACCGCAGTGCGGTCAAACGGTGTGGACAGGAAATCTACACCTACTTCTTCGCATTTATCCTTTAACTGCTGCTGCCATTCCCACGGAGTATAAGCTTCCTGATATAGCTGATAGTAATTATATCCGTCCCATAACCCG
>OIXH01003807.1_pt1 | contig 12926 bp, 14 predicted proteins | sample 1587741 | NCBI WGS metagenome assembly OIXH01 (sample SAMEA3888916, study PRJEB22519) | human gut metagenome | biome: human gut; feature: human-associated habitat; material: faeces | place: Denmark | collected 2011 | reverse complement strand
CTCACTCGTAATGAGCAGGTCGCCGGTTCGAATCCGGCCACAAGCTCCAAAAGCAGCATCCCTGATCGGGGTGCTGCTTTTTTGCTGCCTGCGCCCGACGGCGCGGAGCCGCATGACTACATGGTTTTCCGATATTCGTTCGGAAAAAACTGCCAATTCCGCCGGAAATACTTCCCAAAACCGCAGGAAAATACTTCCATTTCTGTGTTAGGTTCGTGTTAAAATTTATTAAAAAAGTGTTAAGAGCTTGGTTCTGGGGTTGGCATTTTTGAGGGGCTGTGCTATAACAGCACCGACTTATGGAAGCCATGACAAAAAGTGTGGATACCGCCCCTGAAGCACCGCTTACGAGGCTGACGCCCACCCCATCGGCAAATCGCCCGGGCCATCGGCCACGACGATTTGCTACTTTTTTAAAATCCGTGTAAGCAAACACTTATTTTCGATGGAGGGGTATGCTTGGAGCATCCGAATCAACAACAGGCAAATCTGCAGCAGGCATTTATCAGCAGCGCCGTCCGCGTGGTGGCGCGGGATGGCCTGTCCAAGGCCACCACAAAGGCCATCGCAGCCGAGGCCGGCCTGAACGAGGCATACATATACAAATGCTTCCGCGGCAAGAACGAGATGCTCAGCATGGCGTTCCATCAGGCGGACGTGCGGCTCGCCAAATTTCTGCACCGGCTCATGGCGGCCTCCCGCCAACTGGGACTTTCGTGGCGGGGCTACGCGTTCACATTGTGGAAGCAGACATGGGAATACATCCTGACAAACAAGGACAACTGCAAGTTCTACTGCCGCTACTACTACTCGGCGGAGTGTCAGGAGTTCGCCTACGAAAAGCATATGCGCTATTACCACGGGATGATCCGCCGGGTCAGCGGCGCCTTTAAGCCGGGCACCAACGTGGACATGGTGGTGCATCAGATCTTCGACACCATGCTGGTCTTCGCCCTGCGGGTGCTCAACGGCGAGCTGGAGGACAACGACGACACCACCTACTGGACGTTCTGGCAGATCTACTACTTCGTGGAGCCCCACATCCGGGACGAGTACTTACAAAGAGAGGGAACAAGCACATAACATGAACCGATCGATCAAGAAAGCGTGGAACGTTATCAGCAGTATTCTGGTGGCGCTGGTGGTGATCCTGGCGCTCCTGCTGGTGGGCGCAAGACTGGTGGGACTGCAGGTCTTCACCGTACTGTCCGGCTCCATGGAGCCTACTTATCACACCGGCTCGCTGATCTATGTCAAGAAGGTCGACCCCTACGCCATCAAGGAGGGGCAGCCCATCACCTTTATGCTGGACGAGAACACCGTCGCCACCCACCGTGTGGTGGGTATCGTCCCGGACGAGGAGGATGCCTCCGTCATCCGCTTCCGCACCAAGGGCGACGCCAACGACGCCGAGGACGGCGGCCTTGTACATTATAAGAATGTCATCGGCACGCCGGTGTTCACCATCCCGTATCTGGGCTATGTGGCGAACTACATCCAGCACCCGCCCGGTATGTATGTGGCGCTGTCCGGCGCAGCGGTGCTGTTGCTGCTGGTGTTCCTGCCCGACGTGTTCGCCGGCGACAAGGACGGGGACAAGCCCGGCAAGCGGACAGCCCGCCGCGGCAAGGCCGTGCCGCCGGAGGACACAGCCCCCCAGACCCCGGACGCCTCCGCCCCGGCGGAGCGGACAGAGCAGCCGCAATAGGCGGCCATTCCTACAAGGGCAATGCCGCAAGGCTCCCTATATAATACGATTTAAGGAGGTTTTCGTAATGAAAACAAAAAGCAAGGCGTTACTTACGACCCTTTGCGCGGTGTTGCTGGTTGCTGCTTCCGTGCTGGGTACGATGGCGTACCTGACCGACACCAAGACGGTCACCAACACCTTCACCGTCGGCTCCGTGGCGATCACGCTGGATGAGGCGAAGGTGAATCTGGACGGTCAGCCGCTTAATGAGAAGAATGAGGTGGTCACGAATGTGGCTAATGCTCATCGCCAGACCACGAACGATTACAAGCTGATGCCCGGCAAAACCTACACCAAGGATCCCACCGTGCATGTGACCGCGAACAGCGAGGATGCCTACATCTTCGTGAAGGTCGAGAACGGCATCGCTGCTTTTGAGGCGGAGGGCAATAAGATTGCCAAGCAGATCGCGGACAACAAATGGACGGCTCTCGAGAACAATCCCGGCGTGTACTACAAGGAATACACCAAGAATGCCGCCCGGCAGGATCTCGTCGTGTTCGAGAACTTCAAGATCGCCGATAACGCCAACACCAAGGCCGGCTGGGGCAACATCAATGCCAATAGCACCAAGGTGACCATCACCGCTTACGCCATCCAGAATGACGGCTTCGAGGGTAAGCCCGATCTGGCTTGGGACGCTGTTGTGCAGGCTGCTTCTTCTAAGTAACCCCCGCGCCGCCAGCTGCTGAGAGGCAATTACGAACCACCATACGCGATTCCAACAGACGAGGGGGGAGCATGACTTCTGTTGTCTGTTGAAATAAAACACAACATACATAGCTAAGAAAAGGAGGAAGAGATTATGAAGCATGATGCAAACCGCTGCGGCGTGAGCAAAAAGATGTTCATCGCGATGCTGGCACTGGTGCTGGCACTGGGCTGTGCAGTAGGGGGGACCATTGCATGGTTGACCGCCAATACCGATCCCGTCGTGAACACCTTCACCTACGGTGACATCAACATCGAGCTGTACGAGCACGAGTACGATGCGGCAAACAACGCGCTCACCAAGGAGACGACCAAAACGGGGGTTAACAACTACAAGATCGTCCCCGGCAAGGATCTGCCCAAGGACCCGACGGTCAAGGTTTTGGCCGATTCCGAGGCCTGCTGGCTGTTCGTCAAGGTGGAGGCGACTGGTGACTTTGCTGATGGCAAGGTTTCCTACGCCATCGCCGACGGCACTAATGGCTGGACGAAGCTGACTGGTGTAACGGGCGTTGATAATGTCCACTACCGTGAGGTCGATGCTGCGACTGCCAAGGCTGGTGTCGCCTATTACGTCCTCGCGGGCAACGATACCTATAAAAACGGCGTTGTCACCGTCAGCAAAGACCTGACCAAGACTGAGATCAACGATATCACCGCTGAGAATCAGCCCAAGCTGACCTTCACCGCCTACGCGGTGCAGCGGGACGGCATTGACAACGTCACTGACGCTTGGGCAAAGGTTTCTCCGACCGCCAATCCCTGAGTACTCCGGCTGCGCGTAAGCGCGCAAACGAAAACAACTACCTGAAAAACGAAAATGATTGAGGAGTAAGGACATGAAAAAGAAGATTACAGCTATTTTCCTGTGCGTTGCTCTCGTGGCCATCGCCATCGTGGGCGCATCCCTCGCTTATTTCACCGACACTAAGACCGTTAAAAACACTTTCACCGTCGGCAACGTGAAGATCGATCTGACTGAGCCGAGCTGGAATGCGAATGATGCTCACTCCCTGATGCCCGGTGCCACGTTTGAGAAGGATCCGACCATCACGGTCGCCCAGGGAAGTCAGGATGCCTATGTGTTCCTGGAGATCGATCTGAACAAGTATGTTAGCCTGATCAATCTGGCTGGCGTGGACGCCTATAAGAACGGAGTTGGCGGCCTGACCGGTGCATATCCCGGCTTTGGCGCGTTCATGCAGATGCTGCTGGATAACAACCAGCTGCGAGAGGCTTTCGTGAATCGCTGGTTTACGGGCATTGACCATAGCCTCTGGAAGATCATGAATGTGGACGAAATCAAGGCTGCTGTCGCTGCCACTGCCAACGGAGAGAATCCCGCGCACATCAATATCATTCTGGGCTACCAGAAGAGCGTTCTCAAGGCAGGCCAGAGCGTTAAGTTCATGACCGCTTTCGGTATGCCCGATACCATCACCTCCTCCATGTTTGATGGCGAGGATGCTTACATGGTGAATGGCGTGTCCAAGTCCAACTTTAACACCGCCAACAGCGATTTCAAGATGACCTTTACCGCTTATGCGATTCAGGCCGCCGAGATTAATGATCTGAATGCTGCTTATGCGGCACTGTTCAAGTAATCATAACCCCCACCCCGTGGTCTGCGCCCTCCGGCGCAGACCATGCGGGAGCATCCGAACCGTCGGTTGTTCCCGCATGGTTCCGTGACCATGACCGCACACACCACGGCTCGCGCCCCGGCGGCGCGAACCACCGACCCATGTCTTCAAATCTCATGGGAGATTTGTAAATACAAGTTGAGGGGAGCAATGACTATGAAGCGGAAAATTTTGATCCTGTCTGTGCTGGCCATCTGCATCGCCACGCTGGCCGCCGGTACCCTCGCGTACTACAACGCGGAGACCACGGCGCACAACGTGATCACCACCGGCAGCGTGCAGATCGCGGTGCAGGAGTGGGCCAACACGGAAAAAACGGAAGTATTCACGGACAAGACCGGCGTGATGCCCGGCGCGGAGGTCATCAAGATCGCCGAGGTCAAGAACACCGGCAAGGGCGACGCTTGGGTGCGCGTGAAGATCGAAAAGGCCATCCAGCTGGCGGGCGACGGCGAAGTCGACCTCGGTCTGGTGAAGCTGGACATCGACACCACGCACTGGACGGCGAAGGACGGCTACTACTATTACAATGTGGCCCTGAAAGCCGGCGAGGTCACCGCGCCCATCTTCACCAAAGTGACCTTTGACGCCAACATGGGCAACGCCTACCAGAACGCCACCGCAACGGTCGACGTTACCGCGCAGGCCGTACAGGCTGCCAACAATGGCAAGACCATAACGGAGGCCGCAGGTTGGCCTAACGCCTGAGAAGGAGGAAGGAAGCAATGAAAAAAAGATTTCTGGCGCTGTTCCTCTGCTGTGTGATGGTGTTCACGCTGCTGCCCGCCGCCCTGACCACGGCGTTTGCCACGGGTGAGGCGGACGGGGAGGGGACTGCGCCCGCACAGGAAACCACGGACGTTGTGCCGGGGGACACGGGTGATCTCGACCCGGACGCCCAGCCCGACCCGGACGCCCAGCCTGTTGCCTGCACCTGCGGCGCGGCGGAGGGCGCAGCCCACGCCGAGGGTTGCCCGCTGTACGTAGCCCCGGAGCAGCCCGACCCGGACAAGCAGCCTGTCTGCACCTGCGGCGCGGCGGAGGGCGCGGCTCACGCCGAGGGTTGCCCGCTGTATGTAGCCCCGGAGCAGCCCGGCGAGGACAAGCAGCAGCCCGAGGAGGAGCAGACGGATTATACCGAGGTGTATGAGCAGCTCATGGCTGCCGAGACCATGGAGGAGCTGGACGCGCTTCTGGACAGCTTTGCAGATGAGGCTGCCATGGACGAGTTTCTGGCATGGCTGGACGCCAACGACAAACGCACCGCGCTGGAGGAGCACATTGCGGCTCTGAACGAGCAGGAGACGCTGGAGCAGGAGGAAGACACGGCGATCCTGCCCATGGTCGTGCCGTTCACCAATGTTGGCCCGCTGCTGCCCGCCACTGTACTGCGCAGAGCTAACGCGCCCATGGCGGTTGCCGCCGCCAACAAGGACGGCAACAACGGCAGCAACAACAATAACAACGGCCTTGTGCTCAGCAAAAAAGCGGAGCCGGTAGAGGGCGGCTACAAGATCACCATGGAGGCCTATGCCACCGGCCAAAGCAGCACCACGGTCAGCACAACGCCCGCGGACATCGTGCTGGTGCTGGATATGTCCGGCTCTATGAAAAAATGTTTGGGCTGCGGCGACACTATTAGTAATCCGAACCAGAAGCACGAAGTGGCCGTGTATACGCCGGTGTATGCAGTAAATACAAGCCAGAGTTACTACATCCAAGACGGTGATGGATACGTTAAAGTTAAGCACTGCGCAGGAGATCATTATTTTGATGATGATAAGCATGCTGAGAGTTGGCTGCCCACATCTTTGAGAGAGTATCTTTCCGCTCATGCTGACTACCTTAAAACCCATGCAGTCATAATGCCCAAAACCAGCGCAGACGATACGACAGAGAACCATGTGCAGTTTTATACGCAGGAAACAAAGAAGGTACTCTGTGAGTCGCGCATTGACACCCTGAAATCCGCCGTTAACGGCTTTATCAACAGTGTCAACGAGAAGTCGCCGGAAAGCCAGATCGCCATTGTAAAGTTCGCGGGAAAGAAGATAGATAAGGTTGGGGACGAAGTGTACGGGAGTTATAACTACTCCCAGATCGTCAAGCCCCTGACCAAGGTGGATAGCAACGGCAAAACAGAACTCCAGAATGCTGTAACCGCATTGCGTGCTGGCGGTGCGACCAGTGCAGATTTCGGTATGCAGCATGCCGGGACTATTATAGCGGGCTCTGCCAATAACGGCCATAACAAGGTGGTCGTCATGTTCACCGACGGTGAGCCGAACCACGGAAGCGGATTTAGCGAAACCGTTGCCAATAGTGCGATCGCTGCCAGTAAGAGCATCAAGGATGCCGGTGCGACGGTCTACACCATCGGCGTGTTCGACGGTGCAAACGGTAAGCCCGTCACATCTTGGGATGGCGTGAGCGACACAAACAAGTACATGCATCTGGTGTCCTCCAACTATAAGGATGCCGAAAGCATGGATAATCCCGGTACGGATTCCTATCCCGCGGACAACAAGAGCTACTACCTCTCCGCACGTGATCCGAAGGATTTGAACAATATCTTCAAGCAGATCAGTACGCAGACCGGCGGAAGCAGCGTGCAGTATGGTACAGAGACCGTCATCAAGGACATTGTGACGCCGTACTTCACCATGCCCGCGGAAACGAAGGATATCAAGCTGTTCACCGCTGATTCCAACGGCAGTGCGAACAAATGGAATACTCCGGTGCCTTTCAGCGATGGCAAGGTCAATATTGATAAAAGCACCAACACCGTCTCTGTCAGAGGGTTCTCCTTTAAGGACAACTGGTGCGGAGAGAAAAAGGATGCAAGTGGTCAAGTCATCGGTTTCCAAGACGGTAAAAAGCTCATCATTGAGTTCACCGTTCAGCCCAAGGCGGGCTTCCTAGGCGGTAACGGTGTCCCCACCAACGGTGATACCTCCGGCGTCTACCATGATGGTAAACTCGTCGGAGCGTTCAAAGTACCCTACGTCAATGTCCCCATTCAGCCCGTGAACGTGACCGCGGCGGACAAGAACGTCTACCTGATGGGCAATGTGACCGCAGAGCAGTTGAAGACCGGCGCGACTGCCAAGTGCGGTGATGTTGGACTTGATCTGACCAAGGCGAACGATGCAGATAAGCCCTACGGCCTTGAGAAGTGGCAGACCAAGTTCGTAAAGATCACCACCACCGTCACCCCGAACGGTGTTGAGAACTTGACCGACGATGCCGAATACACCTTCACCGCCACCGTGGCACCCGAGCCTGCTAAATTGCCGGCGGGCGTGACCGCGGAAGGCACACCGGCCACGGCACAGACCAAATCTGCCACCGGCAAGATCAACGTTTTCACGCCGGAGCTGACCTTCAAGGATACCGCGGCGTACTACGGTGATGCCGAGCCTACTTACACCGGGAATCTGGTGGAGTCCGAGACCAAGTGGACGCACAATGGGACGGAGGCCGTCCCGGCGACCATGATCGGCGAGCAGCCGACGCTGACGTGTGAATACGCGCCCGAGGCCGGCAAGATCGTTGGTGGCAAGATCAATACCCCCAACGACTTCGGCGTTGCCGTGACCGTGAAGATCGGCAACAAGGATGTGGACAGCAGGAATGTGACGTTCCAGCATACGAAGTGCACCGACCAGAACTGCAAGCTTCCGGAAGGCTATCAGTTCCTGATCCACGTCAAGACCTGCACCCTGACCATCAAGAAGGTCGTCGAGGGTTCCGCTGACGCAGGCCAGCGCTTCATCTTCAAGGTCACCAGCCCGAACGGGTTCGACCAGACCGTGGTCGTCGGGGCCGATCAGCCTGTGACCATCACGGGCTTGAAGGTCGGTGAGTACACCGTCAAGGAGGATACCGCTTGGAGCTGGCGCTACACGCCGGATCAGGGGAGTTACACCGCTGAGTTGAGCGCCGGACAGAACAATGACACGAAGACAGTCACCGTCACCAACACGCGCGACAAGAACCAGTGGGTGACCACCGACGTGTACTGCAAGAACGTGTTCAAGAAGGATGCCAAGCCCGAGATCGTTAACGACACACCCACGACTAACTGAGAAAGGAGGCGGCAGTTATGAATCATAAGGAAAACATGAATAGCGGCAGAACGCCCAAAGCGCGCAAAACGGCGACCCTGCTCGTGGCCATCGTCCTGCTGCTGGGCGTGGCAGTCGGCACCACAGTCGCCTACCTGATCACCAACACAGGATCGGTTGTAAACAAGTTCGAGTACGCCAAAACCAACGTCACCGTGGACGAGGAGTTCGACGGAGCGAAGAAGGAGAACGTTCAGGTCAGGAACGAGGGCAACATCCCCGTGTATGTCCGCGCCACCTACGTTGTAAACTGGGTTAAGGATGGAAAAATCGTCGCCTCCGTCCCGACTGATTACAAATATGACCTGACGGTACACACGCAAGATAAGGATAAGGACAAGGACAGCCGGTGGGTAAAGGGCACGGGCGGTTACTACTACTATCTGGATCCCGTCCAGCCCAACGAATCCACGGACGGCAGCCTGCTGACCTGTACGGTTACATACCCGGCAAATCCGGAGTACACGCTGTCCGTTGAGATCCTGGCCACCGCCATCCAGAGCGAGCCTGCCACTGCGGTGACGAGCGCTTGGGGCGTTACGGTCAATGCAGACAAAAGTCTGAGCGTTAACTAAGGGGGGTGGCGAAATGAAAAAGACAAGTAAAGCGATCATCTCTCTGGTTCTGATGCTGCTCATGGCCATGAGCCTTGTATCCACGGCCTTGGCCGCGACCCCGACCATCGAATTCAAGGGCTTCTCCGATGGCTTTGACCTCAAGCCCGGCAGTGAGTACACGAAGACCGATCTGTTCAACAATTTCAAGGGTGTCATGCCCGGCGATACGGTGACGCAGACCATCACCTTCATCAACTCCGCCAAGGACAGCGACATCGTGGATCTGTATATGCGGGCTGTGCCCCATGATGAGACCGCCAATCCGCTGAGCCCCAATGTGGCGAAGAAGACGGATGTCGCCACCATGACCGAGTTCCTCTCCAAGCTGTCCATGAAGGTGTGGAACGGCACAGAACTGATCTACGAGGCGTCCCCCGACGAGTTGGACGGCCTGAAGGAGAACAAGCTCATCGGCGAGATCGCTTCCGGCGAGACCGCCACGCTGAAGGTGGAGCTGACGGTTCCCGTTGAGCTGGACAACAAGTTTGCCGACTGCATTGGCGAGGTGGACTGGGTGTTCCATGTGGAGGCGTTTAACATGACGCAGCTCTCCGTGCGCAAGATCTGGTCCGATGGCAACAGCAATCATAAGGACGACTTTGTCACCGTGAACCTGCTGAAGAACGGCGAGGTGGAGAGAACGCAGGTGCTGAACGCCGAGAACAACTGGGCGTACACCTTTGATGGCCTGCGTGAAAAGTATGACTGGGAGGTCGTAGAGATCGATGCGCCGGCGGATTGCCACGTGCTCTATCAGACGGTGGGGACTCTGACGACCATCAGCAACGTGAGAAGCTACCATCCGACGCCGTTCCCCGATGAGCCTCTGAATATCACCGTCCGCAAGGTCTGGAGCAACGATGCAGGGAAGAATCGTCCCGATTCCGTCACCGTGACGCTGTATAACGGCAACGTGGCCTACGGCAGTGTTCGCCTGGGCGAGTGGAATAACTGGACGTATTCCTGGTATGACGGCAATGTTTCCGGCAACTGGCAGGTCCTTGAGACGAACATCCCCAAGGGGTATGTGCCGTCCTACAGTGTCAGTAACGGTGTTGTGACCATCACCAACACGCCCGGCCTGCTTCAGACCGGTCAGCTCAACTGGCCGATTTGGGTGCTCGGCGGTGCGGGCCTTGTCCTTGTTGCTCTCGGCGGGGCAATGCTGTTGAAGAAGAAGCGGAATAATGCCTAAAAAACTGGGCATAGCCATCGTAGCAATGGGAGCAGTGCTGATCGTATCAGCACTGCTCCTGCTCCTGTATAACCGCCGCGAGGACGCGCGTGCCGGGCAGGAAGCCGAGAGCCTGCTGGCAAACGTGGATGCGGCCATTTCCTCCAACGACGCGGAGGGAACGGAGGCGCCGCCGGAGGAGCTTACCCCGGAGATGCCGGTGGTCATGCTCAGCGACTACGAGTATGTGGGCCGCCTTGAGATCCCCTCACTGGGGCTGAAGCTGCCGGTCATGGCGGATTGGGACTATGCGCGCCTGAGGCTGTCGCCCTGCCGCCAGTTTGGCTCCTCCCGCACAGACGATCTGGTGATCGCCGCACACAACTACGAGAACCACTTCGGTCGTCTGAAGGAGCTGTCTGAGGGCGACATCGTCACCTTTACGGATATGGAGGGGATCGTCAACACCTACGCGGTGGGGAAGATCGAGACGCTGAAGCCGGAGGAGGTGGACGCCGTTCAGAACAGCGGCTACGACCTGGTTCTGTACACCTGCACCAAGGGCGGCAAGTCGCGGGTGACGGTGTTCTGCGACCGGTCGGCGGAGTCTGCATTTTCTCCTGCACCGGCGCAATGACCCCGGAGACACAGCTGCTGCTGCAAAGCTGCATAAGAAAAGAGGATGGCCGCGTGGCCATCCTCTTTTTTGTGCGTTACCGCTGGTATTCGAATTCCAGATCGTACATACTGACGATGTCGCCGTCCTGAATGCCCATGTCCTCCAGCGTGTCGAACAGACCGCTCTGACGCAGCATCTTGTCGAAGTACATCCGGCTCTCGTAGTCGGAGAAGTTGATGTTGCCCATGAGCCGCTGGAGCCACGGCCCCTCCACCAGCCAGGTGTTGTCCTCCCGCTCGATGTGCAGCGGCTCGGTGGTGTCGATGACCGGCGGCTTGGGGACGTACTCCGGCTCGTACACCGTCACCGGCGGCAGCTCGCTGAGCCGCTGGCTGATACGCTGCACCAGCTCCCGCGTACCCTGATGGGTGGCGGCGGACATGGCGAAGAACTCGTAGCCCAGAGCCTCCACATGGGCGCGGAAGGCGTCCAGCTGCTCCGTATCCGCCAGCAGATCAGTCTTGTTGGCCACGGCGATCTGGGGGCGGGTGGCCAGCTCCGGGCTGTACTCCCGCAGCTCGGCGTTGATGGCGTCAAAGTCCGCGATGGGGTCGCGTCCCTCGCTGCCGGACACATCCACCAGATGCACCAGCAGACGGCAGCGGTCGATGTGCCGCAGGAAGTCGTGACCCAGTCCGGCGCCCTCGCTGGCGCCCTCGATGATGCCGGGGATGTCCGCCATGACGAAGCTGACGCCCTCGTCCACGTACACCACGCCCAGATTGGGGTACAGGGTGGTGAAGTGGTAGTTGGCGATCTTGGGGTGGGCCTTGCTGACCACACTGAGCAGCGTGGACTTGCCCACGTTGGGGAAGCCTACCAGTCCCACATCCGCCAGCAGCTTCAGCTCCAGCACCACATCGTGGCTCTCGCCGGGCAGACCGGCCTTTGCGAAGCGGGGTACCTGTCGGGTGGGGGTGGCGAAATGCTGGTTGCCCCAGCCGCCCCGGCCGCCCTTGCACAGCACAAAGGGGGTGTCGTCGGACATATCCTTGATGATCTCGCCGCTCTCGGCGTCGCGCACCAGCGTGCCGCGGGGGACGCGGATGGTCAGGCTTTCGCCGTCCTTGCCGGACTTGCGGCCGCCCTGTCCGTCCACGCCGTTGCCTGCCACATATTTGCGCTTGTAGCGGAAGTCCATCAGCGTGGACATATTGTCGTCCACCTTCAGGATGATGGAGCCGCCGTTGCCGCCGTCGCCGCCATCGGGGCCGCCGGCGGCGATGTACTTCTCCCGATGGAACGCCACCGCGCCGTTGCCGCCGTTGCCGGCCCGCACGGTGATCCGCGCCTTATCAATAAAACCAGTTGCCATGGTGCTTACCTCACTGTATCTGAAAAATGTACCTACTGACCCATAATATATTTATTCTACCCGAAAACGGGGAAGAGGTCAACAAAAAAGCTCCCGCCGGTGGCGGGAGCTTTTGCTGTGTGTTTACTCAGCGGGGTAGACGGAGACCTTTTTGCGGTCCTTGCCCAGACGCTCAAAGCGGACGACGCCGTCAGCCTTGGCGAACAGGGTGTCGTCAGTGCCCTTGCCCACGTTGGTGCCGGGGTGGATATGGGTACCGCGCTGGCGCACCAGAATGTTGCCGGCCAGCACGAACTGCCCGTCAGCGCGCTTGGGGCCAAGGCGCTTGGACTCGGAATCACGGCCGTTCTTGGTGGAGCCCATACCTTTTTTATGGGCGAAGAACTGCAGAGAAATGTTCAGCATATTTCAGTACCATCCTTTCTGTAAGATGCTTTCGCGGGAACAGGAGGGTTTTACGCCTCCAGAACTTCGATATGATCCGGATACTCGTCGTGAAGCTCAGCCAGATAGACCATCAGGCCGGTGAGCAGGTTCTGACACGTGCTCTCCGCCGTCTGCGCCAGCCCGCCGGGCAGCCGCAGGGAGATGGAGGCGTCCTTCTCGTTGACTTTCACCGCGGCACACAGTCCCATCACGTCGTTGACGGTGGATTCCACCAGCCGCACGGCGCTGGTCACGGCGGCGCAGACGATATCCTCGCCCTCCTCCGCGTAACCGCTGTGGCCTTTTGCATCAAAACCGATGATGCGGGATTCCTCCGTGAGGAATGTAACAGTGGTCATACTGCCTTAGAACGTGATCTTGCCGATCTCGACCTTGGTGTACGGCTGACGATGACCCTGCCGTTTGCGATAACCCTTCTTGGGGGTGTACTTGAAGATACGGATCTTCTTGCCCTTGCCGTTCT
>OIXH01003798.1_pt1 | contig 12959 bp, 6 predicted proteins | sample 1587741 | NCBI WGS metagenome assembly OIXH01 (sample SAMEA3888916, study PRJEB22519) | human gut metagenome | biome: human gut; feature: human-associated habitat; material: faeces | place: Denmark | collected 2011 | reverse complement strand
GATGCCGGTTCACGTGCCGCTTTCGGCTGAGGCGCAGGCTGAGTCGCGCTTCCTGATGTTGTCGGCCAACAACCTGCTCAAGCCGGTCAACGGCCGCGCAGTGACCGTGCCGTCGCAGGATATGGTGCTCGGCTCCTATTTCCTTACGCTCGAAAAGCCCGGCGAACCCGGCGAGGGCAGGGCCTTCCGTAACTTTGAGGAGGCGGAGATGGCCTATGAAAACGGCCAGATTTCGTTGCATGCGCGCATCAAGGTGCGCGTGTTCAAGAAGGACGACGCCGGCGTCGAGCGCAGCGGCATTATCGAGACTACGCTCGGCCGCCTGATCTTCAACCGGCCCATCCCGCAGGATCTGGGCTTCGTCGACCGTTCGAAGAAGGAAAACTTTTTCGTCAACGAAATTGAGTTCGTTACCACGAAGGATGAGCTGTCGCTCATTGTCGACCGCTGTATCACGGCAACGCGGTCACCTGCGAGGTGCTGGATAAGCTCAAGGAGCAGGGCTTCAAGTATTCCACCAAGGGCGCCATCACCATCTCGGTGTACGATATGACCATCCCGCCGGAGAAGAAAACGCTTCTGGCGGAGGCCGAGAGGAAGGTGGACGTCATTACCGACTTCTTCAAGAAGGGCATGCTTTCGGACGATGAGCGCTCGCAGCGCGTCGTCGCGATCTGGGACGCCTGCACCAAGGACGTCGCCACCGCCCTGCAGAAAAATCTGGACAAATACAACCCCATCAATATGATGGCTGTTTCCGGCGCGCGCGGCTCGATCAAGCAGATTCGTCAGCTTGCCGGTATGCGCGGCCTGATGGCCTCGGCGACCGGTAAAACCATCGAGATGCCGATCAAGGCCAACTTCCGCGAAGGGATGAAGATTCTCGAGTATTTCACTGCGGCCCGCGGCGCCCGCAAGGGACTTGCCGACACCGCACTGCGTACCGCCGACTCGGGTTACCTGACCCGCCGTCTCGTTGACGTCTCGCAGGACGTTATCATCCGCGAGGAAAACTGCGGCGACGACCGCGGCCTGTGGGTCAGCAAGATCGTCGACAGGCTTTCCGGCGGCAAGGAGGAGGTCATCGAGCCGTTCGAGGACCGTCTGCTCGGCCGCTACGTGATCGGCGACGTCTGCGATCCTGCGACCGGCGAGGTCATCGTGCCGGACGACACGATGATTGATGAACGGCAGATCGAACGCATCATCGCTGCAGGCATCGAGCGCGTGCACATCCGTTCGGTCATCAACTGCAAGGCCAAGCACGGCGCCTGCGTCCACTGCTACGGCGCGGACCTTGCCAGCGGACTGCCGGTTTCCATCGGCGAGGCCGTCGGTATCATCGCCGCGCAGTCGATCGGCGAGCCGGGCACGCAGCTCACGATGCGTACCTTCCATTCGGGCGGCGTCGCCGGCGGCGATATTACGCAGGGTCTTCCGCGTGTTGAGGAAATTTTTGAGGCGCGCAAGCCGAAGAAAGTCGCCGTCCTCTCTGATTTCGACGGCACCGTCCGCATCGAGGACGATAAGAAGCTCAAGCGCCTGACCGTTATCGACGATGAAACCGGCGAGGAGCGGAGCACGACCGTGCCTTATTCCTCCAAGATTATTGTTGAGGACGGGCAGAAGGTTACCAAGTGCCAGAAGCTCACCGACGGCACCGAGACGAGCGCGGACATCCTCCGTATCTCGGGGCTGGACGCGGTTTATGAGTATATCATTAAAGAAATCCAGCGCGTTTACCGTTTACAGGCGGTGGAAATCAGTGATAAGCATATCGAGGTTATCGTTCGTCAGATGTTAAAGAAAGTCCGCGTTGAGAACAACGGAGATTCCGAGCTGTTACCGGGAACACTCGTAGACGCATTAGATTTTGATGATGTAAACGAGAGACTCGAAGAGGAAGGCAAAGAGCCGGCAGAAGGAAAACAGGTACTTCTTGGTATTACCAAGGCGGCACTTGCAACGAACTCCTTCTTATCCGCAGCATCCTTCCAGGAGACAACCAAGGTATTGACCGAGGCTGCGATCAAGGGCAAGAAAGATCCGCTGATCGGATTAAAAGAAAATGTCCTGATCGGTAAACTCTTACCGGTAGGAACAGGAATGAAGCGTTATCGCGACATTAAACTGGATTCCGATTTAAACCGGTTCGCAGATATTGATTTTACAGATGAATATGGCGAGTTTGGCGAAGAGGAAGCTGCAGAAATGTTAGAATCTCCGGAAGAGAAGATAGCATCCATGAGTGCTCCGGAAACAGGAGAAGAGGAATAAGAGCTTATAGTTAAGGCGGTGGGAGAGATCCCACCGCCTTTTTGCTCATGCAATATTTTGAAAAATACTTTGTAAAACCTATAAAGTAAAAAGACCCGTAATGCCGATATAATATATACAAAAAGCGGCATTCGCTTTAGCGTAGAAAATTGCTTGAAAAAAAGCGAAAAATAGCATATAATTACCTTGAGAAAATGTATTTACAGGATAAGTGCGTTTTTAGAACGGATACTAGGAAGGATGGTCAATATATGTACAAGGACGTTTGGAAAAAAGCAGCTGCGTTATTCTTATGTGCATGCATGGCAGGTACATCGGTAGATTTAACTGCATTTACGGTTCATGCACAGGAACAGACAGCAACAGAAGAAAAGGTTGAGGCAGAGAAGACTGAACAACCGGAAATAACGGATGAAACAACAGAGGATGCACAGAAAAGTGAAGTGCAGACAGAGGCTGTAAACCAGGAAGAGGAGCAGTCTGTTTCAACATATATAGCGCCATTAGTAGAGGAACAGGAAGTCCCGGTACTGGGTGCACCGGATGGAGTCACAGAGCTGACAGACGCAAATACAGCGATCGTTCTGAGTACGTCTACTTATACATATGATGGAACAGAGAAAAAACCAACCGTTACCGTAGTATGTAACGGTGTCAGACTGACACAGAATACAGATTTCCTTCTGACCTATGCAGATCATGTCAATGCAGGAACCGCAAGCCTGACAATCGTAGGTCTTACCAATTATACAGGAAGCCTGACAAAGAATTTTACAATTAAGACAAAGAATCTGAATGATTCCTCCATTACAGCAAGTCCAACCGTTCTGACAAACGTTGTATATACAGGAAAGCCGGTTACACCGGTTGTTACATTAAAAGACAAATCTACCGTACTTTACAGTGATGTGGATTATACGATCACATTTGATAAAGATGCGGCTCAGCGTGTAGAGGCAGGAGTCAGTGCAAGAATGACCCTGACCGGAAAAAATAACTACACAGGCACGAGAATTTTTGACTTTACGATCGACAAAAAGAATGTAGCAGATACGGATGTCAGCATCAGCTATGATTCCGTACAGAGTTATACGGGTTCAGCCGTTACCCCGGAAGTAACACTGATGTATAATGGCGAGCTGATGGTAAAAGATAGGGACTATAAGATTACATATTCTAACAACATTGCAGCATCTTCAAGTGCGGCGATCACCATCACCGGAACAGGAAATTTCAAAGGAAAAGTAAATAAGGTATTTACGATTTCCAGCAGTGATATCGCTTCGGCATCCATTACGCTTGATACCGACAGTTATGTATATGACGGAAATCCGAAAAAACCGGGAGCAACCGTAAAGCTGACAGATGATAAGGGAACAGAAAAGACCCTGCGTCTTGGAACCGATTACAGTATTGAATACAAAGACAACACCAATGCAGGAGAAGCAAGCGTCGTTGTAAAAGGAAAAGGCAACTACACCGGAACCTGTGAGAAAACATTTACCATTTCGGCAAGAAGCATGAGTGACTCACAGTATGCGAGTGAGTTTATGATCCAGGCGATACCGGATCAGTATTACCTTGGTAAAAATGAACAGGTAAAGCCGACCATCACAGTACAGCGGGAAGGCGAAGAACTGAAACTTGGAACAGATTATACGGTTCAATACTACAATAATACAACCGTAAGTACGGATAGCAGCAAAGCAAAAGTTACCGTTTACGGAAAAGGAAATTACAAGGATGAAATATCCGCAGAATACAATATCGTAAAAGTCCCGATGGACAATGTGACGATCAGTGACATTGACAACTGGACAAAATTAGGAACAGCACCAAATCCGGCAGTAACCGTTACTTATAATAATGTAACCCTCCGCCGTGGAACAGATTATACCATAGAGTATGTGGATGAGAGCGGAAAAGCACTGACTAATGCGGCAAAAGGAATGACCGGAGTAGTCAGAATTACAGCCACGGCAGACAGTGTATATGAAGGAATCACATCCAAAGATTTCTGGATCTGTTATGATATTGCCGACACCTTGGCAAGTGATGTAAAAGCAGAGTATCTCTATACCGGAAAAGACATTGAGCCGGCACCTACGATCAAGACCACTTCAGGCAAGACCTTGAAGGCAGGCGTTGATTATACCGTAAGCTATAATCAGGATACGGTTAATGCCGGTGAAAAGACCATAACTATTTATGGAATGGGCGAGTATGCAGGAGAAACTACCTGTGCCTATAAGGTTACACCGAAACCTTTGACAGCAAGTGACATTACCTATACAGCAACTTCACCGGTATATACGGGAAGTACTGTGAAACCGGAAGTAACCGTTAAGAACGGTGATGTAACACTGAGCGAAGGAATTGATTACGAGATTGAAGAAGTTAAAGATGCTGCAGCCGATGAATATATCAAAGCAGGTGAAGGCAAACGCTTAAAGATCGTAGCAAAATCAGGAAGTAACTATACAGGAACGAAAGAGATCACCTATACAATTGCACCGCGTCCGATAGCCGATGCGGCAGGAAAGGCAGCATCAGATATAGAAGTACAGGGCTTGGATGGTTTAGAAGAACTTTATACAGGTTCTCCGATCACCGTCAGCGGAATCAAAGTTCTTAGAAATGCAGCAGAACTGACAGAGATCACAGATTATGTCATTACATATGGAAACAACACAAATGCAGGAACCGCAAATGTGTACATTACCGGAAAAGGTAACTACACCGGAATGATCCAGGAGAGTTTTGACATCAAATATGATTTCAGCAAGGTAACAGGAAAGACCATGTTAGATGGTCAGGAAGAGACTGAATTTGAGTATGACGGTGGACAGCAGATCCGTCCGACCATGAAGCTGACTTATGATGATCTGGCAAACCAGATCTCCAATGAACTTTCAAGCAGTGATTATGTAGTCACAGGCTATAGTGGCAATATCAATGCGGGCGCAGAGAATGGAGCTTCTGTTACATTAGAGGGAAGAGGATTGTACAAAGGTACATTGACTCTGAACTTTACTGTTATTCCAAAATATATTGATTCGGAAGATATCTTAGTAGCAGATGCGATCAACACACCGGTTTATGATGGAGAAAGCCATAAGATCAACAATCTGACCATCTATTTCCGACAGGCATTGGAGTTAGGAACCGATTACAACCTGACAAAATATGTGGATTCAGGAGACAATGACCCGAGCAATACAAATAGTGACTGTATCAATGCAGGAACCATTACCATTACGGTAGAAGGTGTCGGTAACTATCAGGGAACCAGAGAAGTGACCAGATATATCGCACAAAAGAGCATTGAAGACAGTGATATTGAAGTAACACAGATGGCAGACATCGTGTACGATGGACAGCCACACAAACTGACAGCAGACCAGATCACAGCAGTTTATAACAGATACAATTCAACACCGCTGAACTTAACCAGTGCAGATTATACGGTTACTTCATGGAAGAACACCGGAGATGACCCGGATGAAGAAGACAGCGAATGTATTAATGCCGGAACAGTTACGATCACTTTAGAAGCAAAAGGCAATTATACCGGAACAAGAACCATTGTATATCGGATCATTCCGAAGTCATTAATAAAGAGTGATGGAAGTATCGCAGATGATATCCATGCAAGTATCACAGGAGGTAACACAACCGTTTATAATCGGGAAGTGCAGGATCCTGAGGTAACAGTCACAGCGGATGGAATCGAAACATTGTCAGATAAAGACATGACCATTACCTATCTGAAAGAAGTGACAACCGGAAGTTCAGCAGGTACTTATACAGAAGTAGATGAATGTAAAGATGCCGGTAACTATAAGATCAGAGTTACCGGAAAAGGAAACTACAGTGGAAGTTTTGATCTGAGCTATACGATTCAGCAGAGAAACCTCAATGAAGATGCCGAGGATTACCGATTTGCCATTGAACCGATCTCAGATCAGACATACACAGGGGATGCTATCATACCGGAAGAACTGAAAGTATTTGAATATGCTTATGATGCATCTGCTCCGGATGATAAATCTAACGAAAATGCAGTGCTCGGAGAAGATGATTACAATGTAACGGGTACAAACAACATTGATGTAACATCAGATATACAGAAAGCAGAGCTGACCATTGAAGGAAAAGGCAACTATACCGGAACCCTTACAACAGAGTTTGTGATTCTGCCGAAGAACATCAATGATAAGACAGACAGTGTATACGATGTTGGTCTGACAGAGATTTTAGAAGTAGAGTACACGGGAGAATTGTTAACACCGGTACTGCCGCTGAAATATAATGGTCATGATTTAGTAGAAGGAACAGATTATAAGGTAAGCTATCAGGTAGCAGATACAGATGAAGAAGGCAATCCGATCCAGGTAGATACGAACCGGGATGTAGGACCGGTTTACGGAACCATCGAGGGAACCGGAAACTATATCGGCACCAGAACATTCACGGTAGATGATCCGATCTTTAAGATCGTTCCAAGATCCATAAAGAGAACTTATGAGAGCGGAGAACTTACGGTAGAAGCATTCCCATCCTATGTATATGATGGAAAGGAGCATAAACCGGAAGTTGTTATCAGAGATACATTTAAAGGTACAGAACCGTTAGTAGAAGGAGTTGATTATACCGTAGTATATGAAGAAACAGTGAATGCCGGAACAAATACAGTCCGGATCACTGGAATCGGAAACTACGGTGAGGAGATAGAACTGACCTATAAGATCATTCCGAAGAGCCTGTTTACCGGTTCGGGAGCAGATGCTGCCATGGTAGAGGGAAGCCGTATGGAAGAGATTGCGGAGCAGACCTATACCGGAGCAGAGATCACACCGGGTATTGGAATATTTGATACCATTAATGATGCTGAGGTACAGTTAGAGGAAGGAAGAGATTATACAATAGCTTACCAGTCTAATACAAATGCAGGTACAGCTACAGCAGTTATTACATTCTGTGGCAACTATACAGGTTACTATGATGCGATCAAAGATACCTATTATAACAGCTATCAGAAGACCTTCCAGATCGTACCACGAGACATTGCAGATGAGAACATCATCATTGAGTCAATAGACGATCAGGAGTATGATAAAAATCCAAAGGAACCGGAACCGGTCATTACGTTTGGCGCAACAACATTAGTAAAAGGCGTGGACTACACACTGGAGTACAGTGAAAACCATACGGACAGTGGAACGGTAACGATCACAGTAACCGGAATTAACAACTTTAAGAACACAAGAACAACAACCTATCAGATCACGCCGAAGTCCTTAGATTCAGCAGATATCCAGGTAGCTGCCATCGATAATCAGAATTATACCGGAAGTAACGTAGTACCGGATGTAACAGTAACTTATGGAACCACAGTACTGAAAAAAGGTGTAGATTATCAGTGCGAAGCGGGAACAAATACCGTAAAACCGGGAACTGCAACCGTGATTATCAAAGGTATCGGAAACTATGGCGGACAGGTCACAAAAGACTTCAAGATCATCGGAAATCTGGAGTCCAACGGACGTATTGAAACCATTGCACCACAGGCATATACCGGAACAACGGTAAAACCTGCGGCAACCGTAACTTTTGGAGGTTCCAAGCTGATACAGGGAACCGATTACAACATCGATTGGAACAATAACATTGAAGTAGGAACTGCAACCGTAACTATTACAGGAACCGGAGTTTACAAAGGAACCATTCGTGGAACCTTCAAGATTGCATACAACCTTGCAGCACACGGTGGAAATAAGGTAGAAACCAATTCGATCGCTGATGAGTATACTTATCAGGGAAGTGCGATCGCACCGATCACACAGGTTTCTTACAGTGGTCAGAAAATGACAGCAGGTACAGATTATGTTCTGACTTACAGCCAGAATACGAATGTAGGAACTGCAAAGATCACAATTACCGGAATGGGAAAATATACGGGAAGTGTGAGCAGAAGTTTCAAGATCGTAAAGAAAAATCTGGCAAACTGTACATATTCTTCTGTATCCGGATTTGATTATGATGGTACGGAAAAGACACCGACTGTAACCATCAAGAACGGAACACGGACATTGTCACGCGGAACAGACTATACGCTTCAGTACAAGAACAATAAAAATGCAGGTGTTGGTCAGGTGATCATTTCCGGAGCAGGCAACTACTCGGGAACAGTCATCCGTTACTTTAACATCAACGTATTGCAGCCGACCGGTCTGCGTATGGAATCCAGTAAAGCAAACAGCGTGAAACTGGTATGGAGTTTTAGCGGAAAAGCAACCGGATATGAGATCTACCGCAAGCAGAGCGATGGAAAATACAAGAAGATAGCAACAACGAAAAAGACCACATATACCAATAAAAAACTGGCGCCGTCAACTTCTTACAAATATAAAGTAAGAGCATATGTAAAGAATAGTACGGGAACAGTATATGGTAAATTTACCAGTGTGGTGATCGCTAAGACGACACCGGCAACGCCGAAGGTAACAGTTACTTCGCCAAAGGCAAAACAGGTAAAAGTAAAGTGGAAAGGACTTGCTTCTGCATCAGGATATGAGGTATATCGCAGTACATCTAAAAACGGCAAATATACCTTAGTAAAGACCATCAATAAACGCTCAACAGTCACATATGTGAACAAAAAATTAAAGAGTAACAAGACCTACTACTACAAAGTGCGTGCATTTAAGAGCAGCAAGGGTGTAAAGACCTATGGAAGTTACTCCTCTGCAAAGAAAATAAAAGTGAAGTAAAGATTTATGAACAGAGAGTACAAGATTGGTGCATACGTTTTTCAGACATATGAGGAATATAGCGACGGACTCGACGATGTAAATACGATACGTTACATCGTCGACAATGTCGACATGGATGATATGGATGTACTATTACATCTGTACGATTGGATGAAGCAGGAAAAACTGGTTTTTAAAAGTCCGATAGGAGAAGCATTTTTTGCAGATATTGTGGAGCGGGTTGCGACGCAGTCCCAGCAGCAGTTAGATGCAGAGAAAAAGATCGAGGACAAAAAAGAGACGACAGACAGACTTCGGAAATACGGAGGGATCATCTGTGTCATAGCCGCAGTAATTTGTTTTGCAATTTACTTCGGAATAGAATATAGTAATTATAAAGGGAAAAAAGAAATACAACATTTGCAGGATTTAAAGCAGACTTCCGTGAATGCACCGACAACCACACTTGAAAAAAAGGGTGACATTTCTAAAAAACAGGAAAATGCAGAGGGTGAACAGGAAGAACTGCCGGACATTCTGCCGGAATATCAGGCAATATATCAGGAAAATCCGGAGTTTGCAGGCTGGCTGACAATACCGGACAGCATTGTAGATTATCCGGTGATGAAGCCGAAGAACGATACCGATTACTATCTGGACCATACGTTTAGCGGCGAAGAGGACAAAAACGGTACGCTGTTTATAGACAGCAGAAATGACATTGTCCACCGCAGTACAAATATAATCATATACGGACATAATATGAAGAGCAGTGCCATGTTTGGTTCTTTAAAAAAATATCTGGACGAAGAATACTGGCAGTCGCATAAGACGATACAGTTTGACACGATCTATGAAAAAGGAACTTATATTGTAACAGCCGTATGTCTTGGAAAAGTAGAATATCAGGACGATGATGTGTTCCGATACTACGATTTTTTAAATGCAGAAAGTAAAAAGGAATTTAATGTATTTAAGAAAAATGTGGAAAAGAGTGCGGTATTAGCGGACAAAGAGCCGATCAAATATGGAGATAAACTTCTGACATTATCCACTTGCAATCAGTATGTGGAGAACGGAAGATTATATATAGTAGCAAAAAAAATAGAACAATAAAATTTCAAGGATGAAGGCAGGGCGATGAACATGAAAAGAAAGACAAAGAGAAGAGTGGGAATTTTTCTGGTAGTAGCTATGCTTGCGGTCATGATCTATCCGGCATTTTCTACAACAGCAGAAGAAGAGAGTGCAGGATTTATCATTGAAAACGGCGAGCTGACAGCATATACCGGAAGCGGCGGTGACATTACGATACCGGATACCGTTACAGGGATCAGTGATAATGTATTCAGCGGCAATATATCCCTTACAAGTGTAACGATACCGGGTTCCGTGATCAGCATTGGTTCGGGAGCATTTTCCGGTTGTACCAATCTGTACCGTGCAGTGGTACCGGCCAGTGTAGTGAACATTGGAAACAGTGTATTTGCAGGCTGCAGCAGTCTGTCCGATCTGACATTTTCCGCAAACGTGGGAGTGATCCCGGACATGGCATTTTATGGCTGTGCAAGTTTATCATCCGTGACCATTCCGGGTACGGTTACAAGTATTGGATCAAGTGCGTTTGAAAATTGTACTTTATTGGGGAGTGTGACCATTCCGGCAGAGGTAGATACGATTTCCGATACCGCATTTGCAGGCTGCAGCAATTTAAGCAGCGTAGAAGTAGATGGCGGAAACGCTACCTATTCTTCTTATGACGGATGTATCTATAATAAGACACAGACAAAATTATTGTACTGCCCGGAAGGAAAGTACAGTGTAAAAATATCGGATAAGACATCCACATTGTCTTATGCAGCATTAAATGGCTGCTACGGAATTACAGAGGTAACACTTCCGGCAAGTGTAACCGTGATCGAGCAGAATGCTTTTTCAAACAGCGGCGTACAGACCATTACCATTCCATCCAGTGTTACGGATATCGGTTCACAGTCATCCTGGACACCACAGATGATCTATACCTATTCTAACAGTGCAGGAGAGGAATTTGCAGTAAACAATAACTATACATATGAGTTACTGGATTCACCGGAAAGCCCGGCAGACCCGAATGGAACAGATGATCCTGGTGTAAAGGAAGATCCGGAACCGAGTGATGGTCCGACACCGAGCGATCCGGGAACTACAGATGATCCGGCAACTCCGGCTGACAATGGTACAACGAATGCATCCTCTAATAATACACAGGGCAGTGGAACAAGTGTGACCAGCACATCCGGCAGTGTAACGGGAAGAAACCTTGCAGCAGGCGGTGTAAGATCAGCAAGTAAGTTTACGGCAAAGGAGCATGTATTAGACTCCACACCAAAGACAGGTCCGGAGACAAACGCAAAAGTAATTCTCTGTATGGCAGTATTCTTTGTCGGCGTATATCTGATCATCAGCAGCAGAAAAGAAGAAGAGCAGACTGCATAAACTTGTTCATTTTTCACAGAAGTTCTTCATAGAACAATGCAAAAGAATTTTATTGGGTATATTATATAGAAAGAAGAGGCAGAATTTCATTAGATGAGAGCTGCCTCTTTTCGGATTTATGCGAGCTTTCATGCCGCTGAAACGCATTTGGAAAGAAAAAAATCTTGACAATCCGCCATTCTGCTTATATAATTATTTAGCGTGCATACAAATGCATAAATTGAAATTAAACTACAGGAGGTGAAAAACATGCCAACATTTAACCAGTTAGTAAGAAAAGGACGTCAGACATCTGTAAAGAAGTCTACAGCACCAGCTCTCCAGAAAGGTTTTAACTCTTTAAAGAAAAAACCTACAGATTCTGCTTCACCGCAGAAGAGAGGTGTCTGCACAGCAGTTAAGACTGCAACTCCTAAAAAACCTAACTCAGCTCTTAGAAAAATTGCCAGAGTTCGTCTTTCTAACGGAATCGAAGTAACAAGCTACATTCCGGGTGAAGGTCACAACTTACAGGAGCATAGCGTTGTTTTAATCCGCGGAGGAAGAGTAAAAGACTTACCGGGTACAAGATACCATATCATCCGTGGTACACTGGATACAGCAGGTGTAGCAAACAGAAAACAGGCTCGTTCCAAATATGGCGCTAAGAAGCCAAAAGACGCTAAGAAATAAGACTTAGCCATCAACAATGTATCACAAACAGAACTTGGTAAAAGTGTTGGAATGTAAGTTCACCTATTACGGATAAATTCGTATGAGAACTTTTCCCGCACGAACACAGAGAACGACACATGTGAGTACCGTTGAATTAATCGAAATCAAAAAAAGATGATTAAGGAGGGAAGTACCGTGCCACGTAAAGGACATACTCAAAAAAGAGACGTTTTAGCAGATCCGCTGTACAACAACAAAGTGGTTACTAAGCTTATCAACAACATCATGTTAGATGGTAAAAAAGGTATCGCACAGAAGATTGTATACGGAGCATTTGAAAGAGTTGCAGAAAAGACCGAGAGACCTGCCCTTGAAGTATTCGAGGAAGCAATGAACAACGTTATGCCTGTATTAGAAGTAAAGGCAAGACGTATCGGTGGTGCAACATACCAGGTACCAATCGAAGTAAGACCGGACAGACGTCAGGCATTAGCACTTCGTTGGCTGACCCTGTATTCCCGCAACAGAGGCGAGAAAACAATGCAGGAGAGACTGGCAAATGAGATTATGGATGCAGCAAACAATACAGGCGCATCTGTAAAGAAAAAAGAAGATATGCACAAAATGGCAGAGGCAAACAAAGCTTTTGCACATTACAGATTCTAGTTTAAAAGCAGCTTAGTGAATCCAAGACGAAGTCGAAGAGGAACTTAGTGTAGAGGAAATTAAGGAGGAAAATCCCTTGGCTGGAAGAGAATATCCATTAGAGAGAACCAGAAACATTGGTATTATGGC
>OIXH01003795.1_pt1 | contig 12966 bp, 8 predicted proteins | sample 1587741 | NCBI WGS metagenome assembly OIXH01 (sample SAMEA3888916, study PRJEB22519) | human gut metagenome | biome: human gut; feature: human-associated habitat; material: faeces | place: Denmark | collected 2011 | reverse complement strand
AAAAAGCTGCATTGCAAAATTCAAAGCATCTTTTTACTTTAGCCTATTATATCATTCTTGAACCTGCTGCGCAAGTGCATAATAAAATATATTAGAACTGATTCTGCAAATGAGCATATTCTTTTTTTGTCACCGTTGATTCGAATTTGGGTATTGATATTATATTCGTGGCATAGTATAATTCAATCTAAGAAAAGCTTGCTTTGCTTTTGCAGCTGAAATGAAAGGACACTCGTGATTGTCGGGTGAGAAAAACATATGCAAATTAACTACATTGATGATAACTCCTCAGAACGGCTGCCGGAACCGGAATCCTTTGACAACATCTTTGCAAATATCGGCGAACTGCGCGAATTGCAGCATATACACACTGCTGCCATGATGCAGCTGCGGCTGAAATTTGAAATCCTCAACAGTGAGTTCAGGGTTCATCATCATCGCAATCCGATTCATCATATTGAGAGCAGACTTAAATCGACCCGAAGCATGTACAACAAACTTGTTCAGCGCGGCTTTCCCACGAGTATCGAATCCGCAAAGAAGAACCTTAACGACATTGCCGGTGTGCGCGTTGTGTGCTGCTATATTGACGATGTTTATGATATGGAAGATATAATGAAATTTTTAGATGAAAAGAATGCCTACCTAGATTGTGCAAATGATGATATAAATACAACAAATGCAAATGGAAGAATGGTTGCAAGACTTTTAACTACGGTATCACAAAATGAAATAGAAAGAACAAGTGAAAGAACTAAAATCGGTTTAGCTGGAGCAATTAAAGTTGGAAATATTCCAAATAAAGCCCCTTTTGGTTATAAAAGAAATAATAAAAAACTTGTCCCAGATCCACTTACAAAAGACCAAGTAATAAGAATATTTAATTTATATTACGAGGGAAATTCCTACCAAACTATTGCTAACATTTATAATGATGAAAAAGTATTTGGAAAAACAAATTGGTGTGATAGTACAATTTTAAAAATATTAACAAATGAAATTTATAAGGGAGATTTTGTACACGGAAGAAAAACAAATAATCCAACATATTATTCAAATGTAGTCGAGCCACTTGTATCGAAAGAATTATGGGAGGAATGCCAAGTGCAAAAAAGAAAAAATTCAAGAAATTATAAACGAGATAAAGAATATTTATTTTTACAAAAATTAAGGTGTCCTAAATGTAATAGAATATTAGGTGGTAATGCAACAAGAAAGAAAAATGGAAAAGTTTATTACTATTATCAATGTAATAATTGTAAAATAACAATTAAAGAACCTAAAATAGAAGAAACAATTAAAACAATACTAGGAGATATTTTAGAATATGATAATGTTGTTAATGAATTTTTTCTGCCAGTTTTAAAATCTAAAATAGATAATCCAAAAGAAGAATTAAGTAAAGAACTAAAAAAATTAAATAGCAAAAAAGAAAGAATCAAAAAAGCATATATTGATTCTCTATTCACAGAAGAAGAATTTAAAGAAGAAACTAAGATAATTGAAGACGAAATTGAACTTGTTAATTCAAAACTATTAGAAAACGAACAAGCAGAACAATTAAACTTTACTATTGATGACATATTACTTAAAAGAGATATGGACTTTATCAATAAAGTAAAATTACCAATTAGTTATTATGCTTTTAATGATAACTGGGATTTATTAGATAGAGATATAAAAGCAGATATAATTATGCGATATGTAGATGATATTGAACTTGAAATGATAAATAATACATACGAAATAAAACAAGTTAATTTTAGATCAACATTTTATAGTGATTTTGAAGAATTATATAAGCAAGGTTATATTGATAGAAAACGACCATTTACTTATGATTTTAATGGAATATGCGTTGATAGTGAAGTTAGGTATAGTGAGTATTTACCCATTAAAGAAGTTATGCAACATTTTTATAGATTAAATGAATGTTATGAAGTTAATTTTTATAAAGGAACTTTATACAAAGAAACTAGAAAACTAGATATTGGACCACTTCTTAAAAATGAAGTTCCAATAAGAGTATTCCCATTACAAGCAAATGATAATGGAAATAAAGACTGGGTATCAATGGGAATGTTTGCTACTAAAAATAATCCTAATGATATAAAAGTAAATATTAGAGATTTATTTGAAGTAATACCAGATAATGTTACGGAAGAAGATTTTTTAAATAATGATGAAAATTCTAGTCAAGAATAAATTTATTTACTTGCGAAGTTCTTGACTAGAAATAGTAAAAATAATAATGGAAAAAGTTTAAAACAAAAAGTTATCTTTCTTGTTTTAGACTTATCTACTGAAAATTTTTTTGTTAACTTTTTTTCTAAAAAAAGTTATAACAAACGAACACGTTTTGTTGAAACGTAGTTTCAATGAAAGTGGGAAAAGTTTGTTTAATAAAATTATGAAATAATTGCTTACTTTAGTTTGCAATTAATGAATAATTTTTAAAGATAAAATAAAATGCAGTGCATTATATTTTATCATAAGTCTTATGTAGTTTTAATGATTTACGAAGTTTATCATTATTACGAAATAAGACAGGTGGATTCTAAGGTTGCCTAAACCTTAGCCCCCATATTTTGATACTTGTGTCAAAATATATAGGGGGTTAGAGATTTTGACAAAGCAAAATTACCCTACTATATATATAGTAGGACTCTATTCTAGCAAAGGAGGTTTTAAATATATGGAAGAATTATCTTATTCACTACATTTAAGTAATGATAAAAATAAATCTAAAAAAGCAAGAAGAAGTATCAAAAATACTGAAACTGGTACTACTTCTCTATCTAATAATGCAATTCAAAATCATCAGCAGTTATCTAAAGTTGATAAACATAATTTAAGAAAATATGATGAAGAACAAGAATTAATTTCTACAATTAAAGGAACTTCTTCTATTGTAGAAGATACAAAAAATTTATATTTAGATTTATTTGAAGATGCAAGAATTAAATACAATGAAAAGCAAACTAGAAATGATAGAAAGATAGACAATTATTTTAATCATATTTCAAATGACAATAAAAGAGATTTAGCTTGTGAAATAATTATTGAACTTGGAGATATGGACTTTTGGTCTGATAAAGATAATAAATATAAACATAAAATGACAGAAGTTTTTAAAGAACAAATAAGAGATTTAGAAGAAGTTGTACCTAACTTTAAAATAGCAAATGCAACAATACATTATGATGAATCTAGTCCCCATTTACATATAGTTGGTGTTCCATTTAAAGAAGGTATGAAAAATGGTATGGAAAGACAAGTTGGTAAATCTGATGTTTTTACAAAAGAAAGTTTAAAAATTATTCAAGATAAAATGCGAGAATATTGTATTAATTCATTTAATCGTATTTATCATTTAAACTACACTTTAAAATTAAAAGAAGAAGGAAGAAATGTAGATATAAATGTTGCTAATATGAACGAATATAAAAAGTTTAAAAGAGAACAAGAAAAATATAAAAAACAACTTAAAGAATTAAATAATAAAACAGATGAATTACAAAATAAATCTAATGAGATTAATGATATTATTGATAATTTAAAACCTTCTCTTATAAATAAAAATAACTATTCTATTTCTAATACTGATATAGATAAAATTAAAAACTATATAGAACAAACTAATGAAACTGCTTCTAATTTAAGAAATGCAAACGACATAAATATAATACTAAATAAATACGAAGATGATTTAAGAGAACATTCTAATGAAGTTAGAAATTTACAAAGAAAAATTAAAACTCGTGATGAAAAAATTGAAGATCTAGAATATAAATTAGACAATGCTAATGATACTATTGATGAACTAGAAGATAAAGTATCTAAACTAGAAGAAATGCTAGATTACTTTAAAGATTTATGGAAAAAGTTTATAGAATTTTTGCAAAATAAATTCTTTTCTAATAACAAATATGATGAAGTTATTAATGAACTTTATGAAGAAGATATACTTGATGATAATGATATTAATATCATAGAAAATAATATTAAAGATAAAGATGATTTTGAAAGATAAATTATCTTTTTAAATTTTCGTTGATAATAAAGTGCTAATTCTATGATATAATATTCTTACAGACAAATAGTAATTTGAAAGAGAGTTATATAAAAGATAAGAAATAGTATTAGAAAGAAGGGAAAGAATATGTGTACAGCAGCAACTTATAAAACGAAAGATTTTTATTTTGGAAGAACATTGGATTATGAATTTTCATATGGAGATGAAGTAACAATAACACCAAGAAACTTTGAATTTAAATTTAGAGAAGTAGATGACATTAAGAGTCATTATGCGATAATTGGAATGGCATTTGTTACTGAAGATTATCCATTATATTACGATGCAATAAACGAAAAAGGGTTAGCAATAGCAGGTTTAAATTTTGTTGGAAATGCTCATTATAAAGAAAAACAGGAAGGAAAAGATAATGTTGCTCAATTTGAACTGATACCATGGATTTTAAGCCAATGTTCAAATGTAAATGAAGCTAGAAATTTGATTGAAAAAATGAATGTGTTAAATACTCCATTTAGTGATAAATTACCATTAGCTAGCTTACATTGGATTATTTCCGATAGCACACAATCAATAACTGTAGAGTCTGTTATTGATGGAATAAAAATATATGATAATCCAGTAGGGGTATTAACTAATAATCCATCTTTTGATAAGCAAATGTTTGCCTTAAATAATTATATGTATTTATCACCTAAATCTCCAGAGAATAAATTTAGTAAAGAATTAGATCTAAGTTTATATAGTAGAGGAATGGGAGCAATAGGTCTACCAGGTGATTTATCATCGCAATCAAGATTCATAAGAGTAGCGTATACTAAATTAAATTCTTTTTCTAAAGAAGATGAAAAATCAAGTGTTAGTCAATTTTTTCACATTTTAGGTAGCGTTGATCAACAAAGAGGATGCTGTGATTTAGGTGATGATAAATTTGAAATAACAATTTATACATCTTGCTGTAATGTAAATAAGGGAATTTATTATTATACAACATATGATAATCATCAAATAACAGCAGTTGATATGCACAAAGAAAATTTAGATAGTAATGTACTTATTCGTTATCTTTTGATAAAGGAAGAACAGATAAGAACTCAAAATTAATGTTTATTTATAAAGAAGATAAAAGTATTACATATAAAAATGAATTAGTATGAGGAGAAAAAATATGTGGATGGCAGTAAAAAGAGGAATTGTTGTAGCAATAGGTTTATTAATACAAATTCTATTAACATTATTTATATATTTAAAATTTGGAGAATTTATAAGTATTATTCAAGTAGTTTATGGTTTACTTAGTATTATAATTGTTTTAATGATTATCAAGTATAGTAAAAGATTAAGTAGCGATTTAATATGGATATTACTGATTATGCTTTTTCCATTAATTGGAACACTTCTATATATCATACTTAGTAATAATATGAAAAGAAGTAAAGTTTTAAAGAATATTAATGAAAATATAGAAAATGGTCAAAAATACTTAATACAAGATGAATTTATAAAAAAAGAAATCGATACTAAAAATTTAGGACAATTAAAATATATAAGTGAATTTGCAGGATTTCCTGTAACGAAAAACAATGAGATAAACTATTATTCTCTTGGTGATGACGTTTATCCTGTTATGTTAGAAGAACTAAAAAAAGCCAAAAAATTTATTTTTATAGAATATTTCATTATTAATAATGGTACTATGTGGCAAGAAATTTTAGATATATTAAAAGAAAAAGCAAATTCAGGACTAGATGTAAGAGTATTATATGATGATATGGGTTCTTTTGCTATGCTACCTAGTAATTATCCAAAGTTACTGGGAAAATATGGAATAAAATGTATGCAATTTAATAAATTATCGCCATTTGCAGGTATTATTATGAATAATAGAGATCATAGAAAAATGATGATAATTGATGGACATACTGCTTTTTCTGGTGGAATTAATATTTCAGATGAATATATAAATATAAATAGTAAATTAGGAGTATGGAAAGATAATGGAATTAGGATAAAAGGTGAAGCTGTTTGGAATTTTACTGTTATGTTTCTAGAAATGTGGAATTCATTTAAAAAAGAAGATAATGATTATAATAAATACAAATATAATTTTACTGAAAAGTATAAGGAAAATGGTTTCGTTGTACCTTATGGGGAAAGTCCATTAGATGATGCTATAACCGGCGAAGATATTTATCTAAATATTATCAATCAAGCGAAAAAGTATGTTTATATTTATACACCTTATTTAATTATTGATACAGATATGATAAATAGTTTAATCTTAGCTGCAAGAAGAGGAGTAGATGTCAGAATTGTTGTTCCTGGAATACCCGATAAAAAAATTGTATATGATTTAACCTCTTCTTATTTTTATACATTAATTAAAGGTGGAGTAAAAATTTATACTTATACGAATGGTTTTGTACATAGCAAAGTATTTTTATCCGATGATGAAATAGCAACTGTAGGAACAATAAACTTAGATTATAGAAGTTTATATTTACATTTTGAATGTGGTATTTATATGAAGGATACAAATGTAATAAAAGATATCAAAAAAGATTTTGAGGATTCCTTTAAAGAATCACATAAAGTAGATGAAAAAGAAGCAAAAAATGGTTTATTTAAAGGACTATGGCAAGCTATTTTAAGATTATTTGCTCCAATGATGTAAACGATATAATAAAATTAGATAAATAGTAATTTGTTAAATAGATTGGAGATGTAATTATGGCTTATATAGAATTTAAAAAAGTAGATAAAATTTATCAAATGGGAGAGGTAGAAATAAAAGCATTAAAGGATACTTCATTTGAAATTGAAAAAGGAGAATTAGTTTGTATATTAGGTCCAAGTGGTGCAGGGAAAACAACTTGTCTTAATATTTTAGGAGGAATGGATACATTAACTGGTGGTAAAGTTATAGTTGATGGAGTTAGAATAGATAAGTTAAAAGAAAAAGAACTCATTAAATATAGAAGAAATGATATAGGTTTTGTCTTTCAATTTTATAATCTTATTCAAAATATGACAGTATTAGAAAATGTGGAACTTGCAGTTCAATTATGCAAAGATTATTTAGATCCTATCACTATTTTAAATAAGGTGGGATTAGGAAAAAGAAAGGACAATTTTCCTGCTCAATTATCTGGGGGAGAACAACAAAGAGTCGCTATAGCGCGAGCAATCGCTAAAAATCCTAAATTACTTTTATGTGATGAGCCAACAGGTGCTTTAGATTATAAAACTGGAAAACAAATTTTAAAACTATTAGAAGATACTTGCCGAAAGGAAAAAATGACAGTAATCATTATAACACATAATGCTGCTATTTCTTTGATTGCTGATAAAATAATTAAGTTTAAAAATGGTGGCGTAGATGAAATTATCATAAACAAAAATCCTAAAAGAGTGGAGGATGTTGAGTGGTAAGATGAAAAATAAACTATTAAAACATATTTTTAAGAAAATAAAAGATAATAATAAAAGGTTTCTTTCCTTGTTTTGTATGGCTTTTTTAGGAGTAGGTTTTTTTACGGGGATTCAGTCTTGTGGACCTGATATGTTAAAAACATTAGACAATTATTATGACGAAAATAATGTTTATGATATCGAAATTATTTCTAATTTAGGATTAACTAATAATGATATAGAAGAATTAAAAAAAATAAATGATGTAAAAGAAGTAATAGGAACTTACACCAAAGATACCTATTTAGAACTTGATAATAAGGAGTTTGTTTTAAGAATTATAGGACTTAATAATAATATTAACAAAGTTTATTTGAGTGATGGAAAACTTCCTAGTAACAATAGTGAAATTGTTGTTGATAAATTGCTTTTAGAAGAAAACAATTTAAAAATAAATGATACCATTACAATTATGAATGAGAAAAAGAAAATTGTTGGTACAGTTATTAGTCCAATATATTTTTCAACTGAAAGACCTACAACTACCCTTGGAAATGGCAAAGTTAATTATTATGCTTATGCAAATGAAGAAGTAGTCAAAGAAGAAGCATTTACCAATATCTATATTACAGTAAAACAAGCAAAAAAAATGGTAACAAATAGTGATGAGTATTTGGATACTATTAGTAAAGTAATTGATTCTGTAGAGAATATGAAAGAAGAAAGACAAGATGTTAGGTATAGCGAACTTTATGGTGAAAAAATATTAGAAGCAAATCAATATGGAATACAGTTAGATGAGAGTAATTTTATTAAGCCAAAATGGTACATATTTGATAGAAATGATAATGATTCTTATAAAGACCTTGTGATTGCTAGTGATAATCTAAACAAATTAGGTAATGTATTTCCGATTATATTCTTTTGTGTAGCCATTTTAGTTAGTCTTATTTCTATGATGAGAATGATTGAAGAAGATCGAACTGAAAATGGAACTTTAAAGTCATTAGGCTTTAATAATTTTCATATAACATCTAAATATATTGTATTTTCACTATTGGCGACCATTACTGGTGGTATTTTAGGGATATTGATAGGGTCTGTTTTAATCCCTTATGTTATTTGGAATATTTATAAAAAATTATTTTTTATACCAAAATTTATATATGAATCAAATAATCTTTTTAATTTTATTGGTCTTTTAATATGTGTTTTTTGTATTTGTGGTACAGCAATATTTATATGCATAAAGAATCTAAAAAATGTACCTGCTAATTTAATGCGACCTAAATCTCCAAAGAGTGGTAAGAAAATACTTTTAGAGTATATTCCGTTTATTTGGAAAAGATTAAATTTTTCTAATAAAATAACCGTTAGAAACATATTTAGATATAAAAGCCGAGTAATTACAACACTATTTGGAATTGCCGGATGTACTGCTTTAATATTAGCAGGATTTGGGTTGAAAGATTCCTTAAAAGATGTTACAAATTATCAGTTTGAACATATTTTTAATTATGAAAAAATTGTGATGTTAAAAGAAAATACGAATTATGATGTGGTAAAACAAGAAATAAAAAACGAAAAATCTATTCGTAAAATAGTAGAAACTAACATTGATAATATCACAGTTGGATATAAAGGTAATACTGAGGAAGTGACAATGATTGTTGCAAATAATAATGAAGAATTAAGAGATGTAATAACATTAGATAGTGTAAAAGATAAGGATAATACAAATTTAATTCCTAGCGACAATTCGGTAATTATTAGCGAAAAGACTGCAACTCTTTTAAATATAGATCTAGGAGATAAACTTATACTATTTGATGATGAAAATAATAAATATGAACTTATTGTAGAACATATTATAAAAAACTATATTAACCAGTATTTATATATCAATAAAAATACTTATGAAAATACATTTAAAAATTATAAAATAAATTCTTTTCTAATAGATTTTGATAATTTAAATGAACATGATAGCAATCAATTTGATGAAAAGTATATTAGTAAAAATGAAATAACTTCTATTGTAAATAATGAAGATATAAAAGAAAATATCAATAGTATGCTAGGCTCTATTGATTCTATTGTAGCAATTTTAATTATCGCTGCAGCATTACTAGCCTTTGTCGTTTTATATAATTTATCGAATATCAATATTAGTGAAAGAAAAAGGGAAATTGCAACTTTAAAAGTATTAGGGTTTTATCATAATGAGGTAGATAGATATATTACGAGGGAAAATGTTTTATTAACTATTATTGGAATTGCTATAGGTTTATTGTTTGGGTCATATTTAAGTCATTTCATTATATCTACTTGTGAGCCAGATTATATAATGTTTATTAGGCACGTTGATATATTAAGTTATGTTATATCTGCTTTGATGACTATATTTTTTACTATTATCGTAAATATAGTTACACATTATAATCTAAAAAAGATAAATATGATAGAATCACTTAAAAATGTTGAATAAATAATAACAAAGGAATTATAAATTACAATTTATCAGTTAGGTTACTAGAAATAGTAATCTTTTTCTATCTTTTAAAACATTCATTAAAATTATATTTTAAATTAATAATATTTATGGTATTATATTATTAGAATTTGATGTGATTATTGCAACGACTTACTTTTGCGAAAAAAGTTTGAAATAACTTTCCTACTCGCACCATTTATTTTGAAAGTAAAAGACTTAGCAATAAGTCCTTTTATTTTGGAAAATTTGACAAATTGGTATATTTGTGTTATCATACGGCACATCAACAGAGAAATATATAAATAAAATTTGACAAATATCATATAATATGGTATTATACAAGCCATAAATTTAAAGGGGGAAAAAATATGGAAAAAATATATTATACTGAGGAAGAAAAACAAAAAATTGTGGATGAAAGAAAAAGGGTAATCGACGAGGATAAAATTGTAAGTGAAACAGCAGAAACTCCAATTGATTATGATAAATTATTAAATGATGAATTAGAAAATGAAAATAATGAAATTAAAAATACTGATACAAGATTTGTTCTTAAATATCCAGTTACAAAAATTAATGATATAAATGAAGAAGCTTTTACAACTGAAGAAAAACGTTTTAAAATCAATAAAAAAATGGCCGGAATTCTTGCAGGAATTATGATGGCTACTTCAATTCCTATTATAGCAGCATCAACTAGAAAAAATAATAACTCAAACGAAAGTTCAAGTGAAAGTATAAGCAATATATCTACTACAACTTCAAATGAATCTTCAACACCATCTAACCAAACTACTTCTATTGAATCATCTATCCAAGATGAACTTGATAAATATAGTAAAATTAAATATTTAACAAAAGATGAATATGTTGAATTATTAAAATCAGCAGAAAAGGAAATGAGCAATACTTCACTAACAACTGAAGAATTAGCTGCATTTGTAACAGAAGTAAATAAAAACGTTATTAGCCCTGAATTAAAACAGATTTTAATAGAAAGCGGCGTTCTTAATAAAGATGAAGAGATTGCAAGAAGAGTATATTTAAATGCTGCCGAAAAAGTCGGAATGGCAATGATGAATACTTATACATTAGAAGCAAATGCTGATTTACTATCTATTCCAGAAGTTGCAGAAGAATTTAAAGAAATACAAGAGAATTCAGCAAAAATTCATATATCTAAATTTGTTTCAGAAAAATCAGATGAATACGATATGTATAAATTACTTGACAAAACATATGATGGTATTTACAATGCTACAGATGAAAATGAAGTATTAGAAGCATATAAACCTGTTTATGAATATTTAAGCATTGATGGATCTTATGTATTACCTAATAAAAAACATATGCCAAACAACATGGAAGAAGAAATATATAAAGATGTATATTTAAGAGTATATTTAGGTATATCTGCACAAAAAAATGTTTCTTCAGAAATCTTTAGTGAAGATTATATATATTCTGAAGAATGTTCTAAATCATTATAATAATATAAAAACGCTATTTTAAGCGTTTTTTTTATATAATTATGATATAATTAATTAGAGGTTGATATAATGAAAATATATAATACATTAACACGAAAAATAGAGGAATTTATTCCAAACAATAAAAATGAAATAACAATGTATACTTGTGGACCCACTGTATATCATTTTGCGCATATAGGAAATTTAAGAAGCTATATAATGGAAGACATATTAGAAAAAACTTTTAACTTGATGGGGTATAAAGTTAAAAGATGTATGAATATAACAGATGTAGGTCATTTAAGTAGTGATTCTGATTCTGGTGAAGATAAAATGCTAAAAGGGGCGAAAAGAGAACATAAAACAGTTATGCAAATAGCTGACATGTATACAAAAGCTTTTTTTGAAGATTGTAATAAATTAAATATAAAGAAACCTGAAATAGTAGTAAAAGCAACAGAATGCATTGATGAATACATAAAAATAATAGAAACATTATTAAAAAAAGAATATGCATATATATCTAATGGAAATGTATATTTTGATATAACAAAACTAAAAGATTATTATGCACTTACAAATCATAAAGAAGATGAAATGGTAGTTGGTGTTAGAGAAGGTGTAGAAGAAGATTTAGGTAAGAAAAATCAAGGTGATTTTGTATTATGGTTTACAAAATCAAAATTTGATGATCAAGAACTAAAATGGAATAGTCCATGGGGTATAGGGTACCCAGGATGGCATATAGAATGTTCAGGTATATCTATATTAAAATTAGGAGAACATTTAGATATTCACTGTGGTGGTATAGATAATATATTCCCACATCATACAAATGAAATTGCTCAATCCGAAAGCTATTTAGGACATAAATGGTGTAATTACTGGTTTCATGTAGAACATTTAAATGATGAAACAGGAAAAATGAGTAAATCAAAAGGAGAATTCTTAACAGTTTCACTTTTAGAAGAAAAGGGTTACGATCCTATTTGTTATAGATTATTTTGCCTACAATCGCATTATAGAAAACAATTATTATTTTCATATGATATTTTAGATGGTGCTATAAATACATATAATAAATTAAAATCTAAAATTAAAAATATAAAAGAAAATAAAAATGGTGAAATAGAATATAACTTAGTAGAAAAATATAAAATAAATTTTTTAGAAGCTTTAGGTAATGATTTAAATACTTCACTTGCTTTAACTACACTTTATGATGTTATAAAGTCAGAAGCTAATAATAATACAAAATTATATTTGATAGAAATGTTTGATAGCGTGTTGTCATTAAATTTATTAAAAGATGATATTCAAAACATTGATGATGAATTAACTAAATATATCAATGAAAAAATAGAAGAAAGAAATAAAGCAAAACAAGATAAAAACTATGAACTTTCTGATTCGATTAGAAACGAATTACTACAAAAAGGAATAATATTAAAAGATACAAGAGAAGGTACAATATTTGAAATAAAAAAATAGCATCATTGGATGATGTGAATCCCATTTTGGAGATACAAATAAAAAAATAGTATATTAAAAAGAGA
>OIXH01003793.1_pt1 | contig 12970 bp, 8 predicted proteins | sample 1587741 | NCBI WGS metagenome assembly OIXH01 (sample SAMEA3888916, study PRJEB22519) | human gut metagenome | biome: human gut; feature: human-associated habitat; material: faeces | place: Denmark | collected 2011 | reverse complement strand
TTATGAGAAAAAGAATCTGGATCCACAGATGCATGTACAGCAGGAAAATAATAATGCACCTGTTGCTGATGAAGTCGATCCGGAACTTTTGGCAAAAGTATTGGCTAATCCAGAGATGCGGGCATTGCTCAATTCACTGGCGAAGACGATGAAGTAATTAGTCTATCTCCATCATATCTATTGGAATCTCCATCATTTGATGATGGAATGATGGAGATTCAGTTACAAAAAAGGTTACAGATATTTTTACTGAATAAAATTTGCCAGTCAAAAACGCATGGACAAACCGTCTCGTATGCGTTATATTATTTATAGACAAGAAAATATCTTGTGCTTTCGATAGGAAGTTTAATTGAATACTGTTTACCATGATCGAACGTACGAAGCATGGTGGTCATATAACAGATGTCGATGGTAATATCAAGGCATTCCCCGATTATTAGCTGGAGCAAACAATCAGCTAACTTTCAGAGCTTTACAGAGCTTGACAGAGGGGGTATTCAGAATAACTCGAATTGAATCGGAAACAGTTTTATATAGTATCCCACTTGGGTTTACCTTACCTCAGATTGACAGAGAGTGACAATAGGTTGGAGCTCTCCTAAGCACTAGTTGAGGGTTCGATTCCCCCTGGGAACGTTCAATGTGCAACAATGATGATAAGTCATTGCTGCTTTTAATTTAGAATGTGTATTTGAGGAGTAGATCAATATGAATTTTGATGAATTCTTGAAGGAAAAAGAAAAAATTGAGAAATTATCAATAGAAGAACAAAAAAAATTCTATGAGCAACTGTTGAAAAATAAACATGATAAAACAGAGCTTTATGTGTATGCAAGTTTTTATTATGGACATTTGTTTTACCAGAATGGAAATTTTGGAAAAGTGATAGAAATCATGGAACCAATTGTAATGGATTATCAGAGTTATCCGTATACACCAAAAATATTGTCATGTTTTAATTTGATAGGTGTAGCAGCACATTGTGAAGCAGAATACAGTATTTCACGCTTTTTTTATAAGATTGCATTAAAGATTGCAAAGGAAAATAGTGCTAAGTTTTATTATGCGTTTGAGTATAATAATATTGCACTGACGTACATTGCGGAACAGAACTATACGGAAGCAATCAGAAATCTTGAATTTGCAGAAGATGTTTTGAAAGATTGCGATGAAGAGATGGGTGCATATATCTATATAAATAAATCCATCTCACTTCAGAAGTTAAACCGATTGACAGAGGCACTGCAGGCATATGAAATTGGTATCAATCAATATCATGCGGATAAAATTGTCCCGGATGATGCGATTCGTTGTGCGGCAACTCTTTATTACAGATTGGGAAAAATGGACAAGTATAAAGAGTATAAGCAACAAATTCTTTTGAAAATAAGAGACATGCATGCTGCTGAATTTATGGATGCATGTAAAGAACTGTTTGAATGTGGAATGGATTCGGATGATGATGAACTCATGACCACTATTTTGCGTTCGATGGATTGGTATATAGAAAAATATACGAATGAAATTAAGGTAGGGCTTGTTTTTTCCGAATTGAAATATGAGTATGCTGTTAAAAAATCAGATAAAGATGCGGTGTTGGATGCTTTAGAGAAAAAGAATGATTATAAAGACCGTATAATTAAGCATTCTATAGAAAAAAGACTGAAATCCTTAGAGCAGCATATAGAAATCAATTCACAAATTTCTGACCTGGAGCTGGATGCATTAACCGGATTTAGAAATCGTAAGGCATATTATAAAGATATTAATATGATCGAACAGGATACAAAGATGAATATGCGTCCCGTAGGAATCGTATTTGCTGATGTGAATGGTTTGAAAAAAATAAATGACAGTTTAGGACATGAAGCGGGAGATAAGTTAATTGCATCTGTTGCAAATACAATAACCGAGATTTTTCCTGAAGCAAGGCGGTACCGCTTCGGAGGAGATGAATTTGTAATCTTATCTTTTGATAAAAATGAAGCTGCATTTAATGAAAAACGCAAAAGGCTTGAGGCGTCATGGAAAGACGGATATTCAGCTTCGATCGGAACGATTTGGAAAGAGCATGCAATAGATTTTGAAAAAAGTGTTGCTGCTGCAGATGAAATGATGTATATGGATAAGAGCAGCTATTACGAAAAGAAAAGGCATGATCGGAGGTCATATACCTATATAGATACGGAAGAGTCTTTGAAAAAGGTAGAAACGGTTGCAGAACTTTTGCCAGGAGGCTTTTTTGTATATCATGCAGATGAAGAGGAGCAAATCATTACTTTTAACCGGGAGCTATTACGGATTTTTAAGTGCCAAAATAAAGAGGAATTTATAGAACTTACAGGAAATTCCTTTAAAGGTATGGTCCATCCTGATGACCTGAAAATAGTAGAGTGTGATATTTCAAGTCAGATTACGCAGGAAAAAGACATAGACCGGGTGCAATATAGAATAGTGTGTAAGGATGGAACGGTGAAAACCGTTTTGGATTATGGTCGTTTTGTTCATACAGAAATGTATGGGGATGTATATTATGTATTTATAGATGATATATCTATTAAGTAAACCATTAACCAAAAGTTTAAACTGCGTAAACAAAGCGAAACTTCATAAGAGGTCTCATTTTGTTTATACAAGAATTGCAAAAGCAAATAATATGAGTAAAGAAAAAGTCGGAGCTATTATTGAAAAATGCACCGACAGTAGATTTTTAGGTGTTTTTGGAGAGAAAACAGTAAATGTTCTGAAAGTCAATTTTGATGTTGGACGGTATCCTGTAACTAGCACTCTCAAAAGATGAGCAAAAGATTTCAGACTTCTGCTCATCTTTACACAATCTTAATTTCAAAACAAACTTACTTACGCCCATTTAATACAAATAAAGATAGAATAAAGAAAATATAAAAAAGAAATTAAGATTATGGGGATATAGTTATGCAACAGATAAACAGATCAAGACATCGACATATAACATCATTTCAAGTGATTAGTTTAGGGTTTTTATCCGTGATTCTCTTAGGCAGTCTGCTTTTGATGCTGCCGATTGCTACAAAAAGCGGTCAGTGTACCTCCTTTTTGGATGCTTTGTTTACCGCAACTTCTGCGGTTTGTGTGACGGGACTGGTTATTAATGATACGGCAACCTACTGGTCTTTATTTGGCCAAGGAGTTATTTTACTGCTGATTCAAATCGGAGGTATGGGAATTATTACGATTGCTATTGCGATTTCTGTTGTTTCCGGACGCAAAATTGGGTTGATGCAGCGAAGTACCATGCAAGAGGCAATTTCGGCTCCAACGGTGGGTGGTATTGTGCGGAGAACGCAATTTATTATTCGGACTACTATTCTTATCGAAATCATTGGTGCGGTTCTTTTAGCCCCTGTTTTTTGCAGGGACTTTGGGTTTTGGAAAGGAATATGGTATTCATTGTTCCATTCTATTTCTGCTTTTTGCAATGCAGGATTTGATCTAATCGGTATAAGAACCCCTTTTTCCTCGTTGACCTCTTATTCTGTACAGCCGATTGTAAATCTTGTGATTATGATGCTGATTATTGCAGGAGGTATTGGATTCCTTACCTGGGAGGATATAAAGAATCATAAATGGCATTTCAAAAAATACCGGATGCAAAGCAAGGTGATTTTTATGGTAACAGGAATATTGATATTCTTACCGGCTCTTTACTTTTTTTGCTTTGAGTTTTCAAATGTGCCTCTTACAGAAAGAGTATGGGTTTCTTTGTTTCAATCCGTTACGCCGAGAACAGCAGGATTTAATACGGCAGATTTGACTTTGCTCAGTGAAGTTGGGCAAATGCTTATCATTATGCTGATGCTCATCGGTGGCTCGCCCGGTTCCACTGCAGGTGGTATGAAAACGACAACTCTTGCAGTTCTCGTTTCATCGGCATTATCTGTATTTAGAAAAAAGGAACACACCCATTTTTTCGGCAGACAAATTCCGGATGGCACTATCAGAAATGCAGCTACGATTTTTTTGATGTATATCGTTTTATTCCTTGTCGGAGGAATGGTAATTAGCAGAACAGAAGATATTCCACTTATGACTGCTCTATTTGAGACGGCGTCGGCAATCGGGACGGTAGGGTTATCGTTGGGAATAACTCCTAAGCTGGGGCTTGTTTCCCATATAATCTTGATTTGCCTGATGTTTTTTGGCAGAGTGGGAGGATTGACCTTGATTTTTGCTACCATTTCTGAAAAAAAGCCTAACGGTTCAAAATATCCTCAGGAAAATATCACAGTAGGTTAAAGGAGAATGAAAAATGAAATCAATATTACTTATCGGTCTGGGAAGATTCGGACGGCATATCGCTATAAAATTAGATGAATTGCATCATCAGGTGATGGCGGTAGATAAAGAAGATACCCGAGTTGATGCTGTACTTCCCTTTGTAACCAACGCTCAGATTGGGGATGCGACTAATGAGGATTTTTTAAGTTCGCTTGGTGTTGGAAATTTTGATGTTTGTATTGTGGCTATCGGAGATAACTTTCAGAATTCATTGGAAGTAACGTCCCTTTTGAAGGAACTCGGTGCAAAAATGGTGGTGTCTCGTGCCGCTCGTGATGTTCATGCAAAATTTCTTTTACGAAACGGCGCAGATGAAATTGTTTATCCCGAAAGGCAGCTTGCCGATTGGGTTGCGATTCGTTATAGTGCTGATCATATTTTCGATTACATAGAACTAGATGAAGAACATGCAATCTTTGAAATATCTATACCGGAAGAATGGATAGGAAAAACAATCGGTCAGTTGGATATACGAAAAAAATATAACGTCAATATTATGGCGCTGAAAACAAATGATATTATGAATTTGAAAATAAGTTCCGATACGCAGTTGTCAAAGGACAGTACCATGTTTGTTCTTGGGGAGACGAAACATATTCAAAAATGTTTTCATATTTAATTTTTGAAAGAAGTTGGTGATATGAAAGACTTTGTTTTACTTATGGTGGTATTGGTACCATTTATTTATGGTTATTTTCTTATGGAAAAGCTGGATAAATTTCTCGAGGAAAATCAATCCCAAAAACTTATTTCAGATTCTAAGCTCAGGATTGGATTCGAAACACCTGCAATCATAGATTCTATTGCAGATCTATTAGAACAATTTTCAAGCGAATACCCAAACTATGAGCTGAACCTGTTCTACGGTTCTGTAAGTGAAATAATAAATGGGCTGGGAAATAATAAACTTGATTTTGGCTTTATCATAGAAAATTCCAACGATATTTTGAAAGATGAGTATTGTTCCTTATCCCTTCAAATAAAGCAAAGTGTCATTACTCCAGGCTCTATAGACATTGCGGTACATCCCATCAACACAATTGAGAAACCAGCGAGAGTGATATGGCAAAATGACATTAATTGTATGAAGGGTGTATTTGTAGAAAAATTGCATGATTTTTCGAAGCGTTTTCTGTTTTCGGCTACATGCCCGAATGGAAAAAAAGAAGAAAAGGTGGTATAATTTTTTATATATTGTTTTTGTACAGGGAGGTGACCGTATGGGCGAAAGCAGACAAAATCTGGAACAGTTGCTAAAGTCACTCCAAACCGATGAAGAAAACCGGAATAAAGGGCATTTGAAAATCTTTTTCGGATATGCGGCTGGTGTGGGTAAAACCTACGCCATGTTAGAAGCAGCTCATATGGCAAAACAGCAGGGAATTGACGTGGTAGCCGGTTATGTAGAACCCCACGCATGTCCCAAAACAGCAGCTCTTTTGAATGGCTTAGAAGTTCTTCCTACAAGAGAAGTTTTTTATAATGGTATGATACTGGACGAATTCGACATTGGCATGGCGTTGAAAAGAAAACCACAGCTTATCCTTGTAGATGAACTTGCGCATACGAATGCCGAAGGATGCCGTCATGCAAAACGGTATCAGGACATTAAGGAACTTTTGAATGCAGGGATTGATGTCTATACGACTGTCAATGTTCAGCATATTGAAAGCCTTTGTGATACAGTTGCATCCATTACGGAAATTGTTGTAAGGGAACGCATCCCGGATTCTATTTTTGATAATGCAGATCAGGTTGAATTAATAGATATTGAACCACAGGATTTGATCAACCGTTTGAATACAGGAAATGTATACAGACAGACACAGGCAAAACAGGCAGTAGAAAATTTTTTTACAATAGAAAATTTGACAGCTCTCCGGGAGATTTCACTGCGGCGATGTGCGGACCGGGTGAATATCCTCACAGAAAATACCCGCATAAAAAATCATGGAGATTATCACACAGGCGAACATATTCTTGTATGTCTATCTTCTTCTCCATCCAATGCGAAAATTATCCGTACCGCCGCAAAAATGGCTTCTGCTTTTAAAGGGGAGTTTACGGCTCTATTTGTAGAAACCCCAGATTTTTCGGTGATGAGCGAGGAAAATGTAAAACGCCTGCGTTCAAATATTCGTCTTGCTGAGCAGCTTGGGGCAAAAATAGAAACAGTTTACGGAGAAGATGTTCCGTTTCAGATTGCGGAATTTACTCGTTTGTCCGGTGTGTCAAAGATTGTGATCGGACGTAGTTCTGCTACAAAACGGCATTTGCTCAGCAAACCGACCCTGACAGAAAAATTGATTGATTATGCCCCTAACCTGGATGTGCATATTATTCCGGATACGGTTTCTAATGCGGCAGTGTATCAGTCAAGAGGGGGCAGGAAAAAGAACCATATCGTATTCTCTGTCACTGATACATTAAAATCTACTGCGATTCTGATTTTATCCAGTTTAGTCGGAATGATTTTCCAGAAATTTGGATTTGACGAAGCAAATATCATTACTGTTTTTGTTTTAGGTGTTCTTGTCACCGCTGTCATCACGAAACATCAGATATACAGCCTAATTTTTTCGATTGTAAGTGTTTTGGTCTTTAATTTCCTGTTTACGGAACCTCAATTTACCTTGCAGGCGTATGATCAGGGTTATCCTGTTACCTTTATTATCATGTTGTTGTTGGCATTTTTAACCGGTTCTCTTGCTATACGGATTAAAAACCAAGCAAAACAGGCGGCACAATCTGCTTACCGTACCAAAGTGTTATTTGATACAAACCAGCTATTGCAACAGGCAAAAGATAAAAATGAAATTGTATCTGCAACTTCAAATCAGCTCATTAAACTCTTGAGAAAAGATATCGTTTTTTATTTAGCTGATGGAGAAGTGTTGGATACGCCGCATATTTTTTCTGTAACTGAAGAAAATTTGGAATCGTGTATTTCCGAAAATGAAAAGGCCGTTGCCGGCTGGGTATTGAAAAACAATAAACGTGCCGGAGCTACAACAGGAACGCTTTCCAATGCAAAATGCCTGTACCTTGCTGTTCGCAGCAACAGTATGGTATATGGAGTTATTGGAATCGTGATGGGGGAAATACCTCTTGATCCATTTGAAAACAGTATTCTACTATCCATTCTCGGAGAATGTGCCCTGGCTTTGGAAAATGAGAAAAATGCCCGTGAGAAACAGGAGGCGGCCATTCTTGCAAAAAATGAACAGTTGCGAGCGAACCTGCTACGTGCTATTTCACATGATTTGAGGACACCGCTGACATCCATTTCCGGTAATGCCAGCAATCTTTTGTCCAACGGCGATTTCTTTGATAATGATACAAAAAAGCAGCTGTACATGGATATTTATGATGATTCCATGTGGCTGATTAACCTTGTAGAAAACTTGCTGGCTGTAACCCGGATTGAAGAAGGACGGTTGAATCTCCGTATAACGGAAGATTTGATGGATGACGTGATCACAGAAGCGTTACATCATATTAACCGAAAGAGTGAAGAACATCATATTTCCGTTGAAAGCAAAGAAGAATTTCTTCTTGCAAAAATGGATGCAAAGCTTATTGTTCAGGTAATCATCAATATTGTTGATAATGCTATCAAATATACACCTAAAAACTCTCATATTGTTATTCGGACAGAAAAGCGGGGAAAACAAGCAATCGTATCTATATCGGATGACGGAAACGGAATTGCTGACGAAATAAAGCCACGGATATTCGACATGTTCTATAGCGGTGCAAATCAAATTGCAGACAGCCGCCGAAGTTTAGGACTCGGATTATCTTTGTGCAAGTCCATTATTAACGCCCACGGCGGAGAACTTACTGTTTCAGATAATCTACCGCACGGAACAGTATTTACATTTACATTACCGGCAGGGGAGGTCAAAGTATATGAATAAGTCACTAATATTAGTTGTAGAAGATGACACATCTGTCAGAAATTTAATTACAACAACCTTAAAAACGCACGAATACCGATATCTGACGGCACCCGATGGTCAATCGGCAATTTTAGAAACATCTTCACACAATCCTGACATTGTTTTACTTGATTTAGGACTTCCTGATATAGACGGTGTTGAGATTATTAAAAAAATCCGTACTTGGTCAAACATGCCAATTATCGTAATCAGTGCTCGCAGTGAAGATACCGATAAAATTGATGCGTTGGATGCTGGCGCAGATGATTATTTAACAAAGCCATTTTCTGTTGAGGAACTGCTTGCCAGACTACGAGTCACGCAAAGAAGGTTATCGATGATGCAAAAAGTATCCCCTGCCGAAGCGGTTGTTTTTGTAAACGGAAAACTTCGTGTAGATTATGCTGCAGGTTGTGCTTATTTGAATGAAGAAGAATTGCATTTAACACCTATTGAATATAAGTTGCTTTGCCTGTTGACAAGAAATATAGGAAAAGTTCTGACCCATACTTTCCTTACGCAAAGCATTTGGGGAAGTAGTTGGGATAATGATATTGCTTCCCTTCGTGTGTTTATGGCAACACTTCGTAAAAAAATCGAGAAAGAACCGAACTCTCCACAATATATCCAAACACACATTGGCGTGGGGTATCGGATGCTGAAAGTTGATTGAACTTCACAACACCATAGTTAATGCAACTGAAAAAATGTGTTCATCAGACGGTAACGTGGTTGGGGAAATGTGTTCCCCAGCCGATACCGATACATATCGAACGTATGGAGGAAAATTTTCACCGATCACCTACGACCCGGTCCACCATGGCTATTATCGACTTGGTGAACGTGTGGGAAATGCTTTTAAGCATGGAGAGAAGTTAAAGTAAAATAGGGAGAAATTGTTGCAGAAAACCATCGACATCCGATGTCATAAACGTTATAATATATTTAATAATGACGTTCTAAAAATGCTTTTGTCACCCAAAAGCGCTTTACTTAGATGACACGGAGGTATTTCACATGAGCAAAAGGAATTCAGGGGAACAGAAAAGAGAAAACAGCCAACTGAAAATCACATTTTCCGTATTAATTATGGTACTGTCATTTTTAGCAGAATTGTATACCATGATTATTTTAAAGGGAAATCCGATTTACTTAGCAGGATTTGGTCTGGTATTTTTAATTTTTTCTTATGTGCTGATGAACAGCGTAATGCAGCTACAGTATCAGAAGTTAAGAGAAGAAAAAGAAGAGCATGAAGGTCTTTTGAAGTCAGAAAAAGCAAGTTATCTGATCATCAAGAAATCATTTGATGAAGTCTTTCAGAGAATGGATTATATTGAAAAAAATCTCCAGCTTCCGACAGAAGAATTATTAACAGCACAGAAAGCATTTGCAAAGATCAATATTAACAGAAGTAAAGAAAATGCAGATGCACTTATGAATTCTAATGATAAATTGTTAGAAAAGATCGTGAGTTTTGAAAGAACACTGCAGAACAATAATGAAAAATTATTAGACGGTCAGAATCAGAATATGGAACAGCGTCTGCAGGAAGTGATTTTAAGACAGCAGGAGTTGAGTTCTTCCATAAAAGAATTAGAATTGAATATGAGAAATGAGATCCTCCAGGCAGTAAACTCCATTACATCTTCCCAGCCACAGGTAATCATGCAACAGCCGGTACAGCCGCCTGTTATGGAAAATGTGCAGCCAGAAGAACCGATGGAAGAAGAACCGGTCATGGAAGAACCAATCGTAGAAGAGCCATTGATTGAGGAACCGGTCGTAGAAGAACCAATCATGGAAGAACCAATTATAGAGGAGCCATTGATTGAGGAGCCGGTCATAGAAGAGCCACTGATGGAAGAACCAACCATAGAAGAACCACTGGTTGAGGAACCAACCATAGAAGAACCACTGGTTGAGGAACCATTAATAGAGGAGCCGGTAGCAGAAGAACCAGTTATCCAGGTAGAAGAACCGGCAGAGGAAGCTGAAGAAGAGGAAGAAGAAGTGCTGATCCCGGATATGTCAGATCCGAACAAAATGATGACTCCGGATGAAATTGCAGCATTAATCGCAAATTTATAAAAAATCCTTTAAAAATCTATTGCATTTTTCTAAAAAATGAGATATAATCATTCTTGCGTTGAAAAATGCATGGGTTTTTAGCTCAGCTGGCAGAGCACCTGACTCTTAATCAGGGTGTCCAGGGTTCGAACCCCTGGTGGCGCACTACAAAGTACTGATTTTGCAGAATGGACTGCGGGGTTGGTGCTTTCTTTTTGTGTTCCAGGAAATTATGGAGAAGAAAAATCAGATTTGACAGATAGAAAGAACCCGGGCGGGGAAATCATTTCCCTGCCCGGGTTCTATGCTGTAAAAATTATCTGCTCGCAATCAGTTTACAGATTGGATTGCCAAGAGAAGAAAACTTCTCTTCATATTCGGTCATAATATTTCCTTCATTTAAAACGGCATCGTGATGCAAGTCTCTGGTGGAGGCATCTAAATGCCAGCCGGCCTCCGGAATCTCCTCGAGGGAGAACGTGAAGAGGTCCTGGTTGTCGGTTTTAAATTCCACCCGTCCGTTTTTGGCAAGAATTGCATCATAGCGGGCAAAAAATTCGCGGGAGGTAAGTCTGCGCTTTGCATGGCGGTCTTTTGGCCAGGGGTCGGAGAAATTTAAATAAATTCGGGAAACCTCTTCAGGTGCAAAAACTTCCGGGAGCGCTGCCGCATCCATGCAGATAAACTTTAAGTTGGGAAGCGGATTTAACTCCATTTTCTGAAGGGCACGTAAAAGGACGCTTGAGTAGCGCTCAATGCCCAGATAATTGATATCCGGGTGGGCAGCAGCCATTTCCATAATAAAACGGCCTTTTCCCATTCCAACCTCGATGTGGAGAGGAGCTTTGGAAGGAAAGTGCGACTGCCAGCTGCCGCGCTCGAGAGCAGGCTCCTTGATACAATATTCACTGTTTAAAATCGCCTCATCGGCGCCGGGGATATTTCGTAAACGCATATAAAAACCTTTCTTTCATTCAGATTACCCGTCTGTCGGGGCATAAACTCCATTTCATTTTATAATAAAAAGAGGAAGAAAAAAAGTTATTTTGAAAAGTTGTTGCAAGTATTTTTCCCTGCGATTATACTGATACTAGTTGTGGCAAACGGCTGTAAATTATTTGGAGTGACAAAATGAAGATAAAATGGAATTTGAAGCGGGCGTGTGGACTGGTGTTCGGCATTTTTTTAATGGCGGCAGCCCTTCCGAAACAGGTAATGGCGGCAGATTACTGGCCGGAGGCACCGGAAGTGGATGCGCAATCTGCCATTGTGATGGAACAGTCTACCGGAACGGTTATTTACGATAAAAATGTAACAGAAAAGCAGTATCCGGCGAGTATTACCAAGATTATGACGGTGCTTGTGGCGTTAGAAAATGCGGAGCTGAATCAGGTGGTTACCTTTTCAAATGAGGCAATCGACAATACCGAAGGCTCTGGAATTGCAAGAGATTACGGCGAGCAGATGACGTTAGAGCAATGTCTTTATGCTATCATGCTGGAATCCGCAAATGAGTGTGCATATGCGGTTGCCGAGGAAGTCGGCGGCAGCGTGGAAGGCTTTGTGGATATGATGAATGCGAAGGCAAAGGAATTAGGGTGCGTCAATACGCATTTCGCCAATCCGCATGGTCTGCCGGATGAAAATCATTACACCTGTGCCTATGATATGGCGTTGATTACGCAGGCTGCATATAATAATGAAACATTCCGCATTATCACGGGAACGGCGCGTTATACGATTCCGCCGACCAATAAACATGACGAAGCAACTTATCTGAATAACCACAATGAGCTTTTAGTTTCCAGAAAGTTCAATTATGTTTATCCGTATTGCGTGGGTGGAAAAACCGGTTACACCGATGATGCCCGCTATACGCTTGTAACGATTTCGGAAAAGGACGGCATGACATTAATCTGCGTGGTCATGCGGACGGAGGTCCCGCATCAGTGGGAGGACAGCATCGCACTGTTTGACTATGCATTTGATAATTTCCAGCTCTTTAATGTTGCGGAAAATGAGACCAGCTATAATGCCATGGAAAAGACCAGCACAGGTTCTTTGAACACGAATGAGGCATTTGTGGATATCGACCGGAATGCCAGTATTGTTCTGCCAAAGACGGCGGAATTTTCCGATGCTTCATCTTCCATTGTCTATGACAGCAGTGATAAGGACGTGGCAGGCACGATAGAATACAGGTATGCGGACCGTGTTGTGGGAAAAGCGGATATCGTGCGGACCGGAGTACAGATTCAGGGCTTTGTGTTTGATAATGAAAAGATGAATGAAGAGACGGAAAGCGTAGAGGAACAGAATTCCGTCATCCGGATTCATCCGTGGGTGATTGTGCTTGCGGTACTTGGTGTTGTGGCACTCGTTGTGATTGGATTTGTGATTAAATATTTCGTGGACAATATCTACATTATTCGTCACAATCGTGAAGTAAGAAAACAGAGAAAAGATTTGTTTGGCAGCGGTAAAAGAATCCGGAAAAAACATAAACGACGGAGACGACGTTAATCAATGTATGAAACGTAAAAAACGACAGTGATTTTTAAGATTACTGTCGTTTTTATATATGATGGTTAAATATTTGCCTTCAAACGCGGGTGAAGTTTCTTTTTGAATAAAAAAAT
>OIXH01003792.1_pt1 | contig 12970 bp, 10 predicted proteins | sample 1587741 | NCBI WGS metagenome assembly OIXH01 (sample SAMEA3888916, study PRJEB22519) | human gut metagenome | biome: human gut; feature: human-associated habitat; material: faeces | place: Denmark | collected 2011 | reverse complement strand
CCCCCGCCAGAGCCTTCTCATCCCGGGAGCCAGGACACGGCCCGGTTAGCTGACGCTGCGGGGCTGGGAGGGCTGCCAACAAACAAAATTATTTCACTCCATCCCCATCCAGGATAGCCATGAATTCATCCCCCGTGATCGTTTCCTTTTCATAAAGGAACCGTGCCAGCTCATCCAGCTTTCTGCGGTTTTCGCTGAGAATCCGCTTGGCCTTTTCATGCTGGCGCTTGATCAGCTCCACGACCTTTTTATCAACTTCCTTTTGGGTATCAGGAGAGCAAATAAGAGAAGTATCCCCACCCAGATACTCGTTCGAACCCGTTTCCATCGCGACCATACCGAATTCCTCGCTCATGCCATAACGGGTAATCATCGCACGAGCCAGCTTGGTCGCCTGTTCAATGTCATTGGAAGCGCCGGTCGTAATTTCGCCGCAGGCAATTTCCTCTGCAGCCCGTCCGCCGGTCAGAGTGGCAATCTTGTTTTCGATCTCCCTCTGCGTCATCAGATATTTTTCATCCTCCTCCACCTGCATCGTATAGCCTAATGCGCCCGAGGTACGGGGAATGATGGTAATTTTCTGCACCGGCGCGGAATTGCTCTGCTAGGCGGCAACAAGCGCGTGCCCGATTTCATGGTAGGCCACAACCATTTTCTCTTTATTGGACAATACCGCGTTTTTCTTTTGATAGCCCGCAATGACAACCTCGATGCTTTCCTCCAGATCCGACTGCCCGACCACCGTCCTGCCGCCGCGCACCGCACGCAGCGCCGCTTCGTTGATGATATTGGCAAGCTCTGCGCCGGAAGCGCCCGCTGCCATTCTTGCAATGGTGCGGAAATCCACATCATCGGCAAGCTTGATTTTCTTCGCATGTACCTTCAGGATCGCCTCACGCCCCTGCAGGTCCGGCAGTTCCACAGGAACACGCCGGTCAAAACGCCCGGGGCGGGTCAGCGCAGGGTCCAGGGATTCCGGGCGGTTCGTCGCCGCCAGGATGACGACGCCCTTTGTGGCGTCAAAGCCGTCCATCTCGGTCAGCAGCTGGTTCAGCGTCTGCTCGCGCTCGTCGTTGCCGCCGCCGTAGCGGCTGCCGTCGCGGGACTTGCCGATGGTGTCGATCTCGTCGATGAAGATGATGCAGGGGGCCATCTTGCTGGCCTCTTTAAACAGGTCGCGGACACGGCTGGCGCCCACGCCCACGAACATCTCCACAAAGTCGGAGCCGGAGATGGAGAAGAACGGCACACCGGCCTCGCCCGCGACGGCTTTGGCCAGCAGGGTCTTACCGGTTCCAGGAGGGCCCATGAGCAAAACTCCCTTGGGAATACGGGCGCCCAGCGCATTGAACTTGCCGGGGTCCTTCAGGAACTGGACGATCTCCTCCAGTTCCTCCTTTTCCTCATCGGCGCCGGCCACATCATCAAAGGTAACACGGTTGTGGGGATCCTGCTGCTTGGGCTTCAGCTTGGCAAAGGCCATGGGGTTGCCCCCGCCGCCAGAGCGCTTCATGAGGATATACCAGAAACCGCCCATGAGCAGCACGGTGAGCAGCAGCGGCAGCATATCAAACCACCACGGCATCGCCTCGGCAGCATCATAATACTGCTTGATGGGTGCATCGGGATGCTCGGCATTATACTCATCTACCAGGGCGTGGGTATCCTGCAGGAACAGGCTGAGATTCGGCACACTGTAGGTGATGGTGGTCTTTTTCTCATCATTGAGCTGCATGGTCAGCTCGCCGGTGCCAAAATCCAGCTCATACTCCGCCACCTGCTCATTCTTAAAGTAATCGATGATGGTGCGGTACTCCACCTTGGGCTGGGCGGTATTCATGCTGAAAATGCGGACCGCCATGTAGAAGAACAGCGCGATGAGCACTACCGGGACGATCCAGTTTCTCTTTTTGGGTGACAATGACTTCACTCCTGTCTTGGGCAGATTTGATTATTCGTGGGAATAAACGCTGGGGGAAAGGACGCCGATGTAGGGCAGGTTGCGGTATTCCTCGGCGTAATCGAGGCCGTAGCCCACCACAAAGGCATCGGGAATGGTGTAACCGACATAATCGGCGTAGATCTCCTGCTCCCGGCGGGCGGGCTTATCCAGCAGCACGCATACCTTCAGAGAGGCGGGATTGCGCTCCTTGAGCATCTTGGTGAGCTGGTGCAGGGTGTTGCCGGTATCCAGAATATCCTCTACGATGAGGACATTGCGCCCGGCGATATCGGAATTAAGATCCTTGGCCACATGAATATTGCCGGAGGAGGTGGTGCCGCTGCCGTAGCTGGAAACGGACATAAAATCGATGTTGATCTGGCGGTCGATCTGCCGCATGAGATCGGTGACGAAAACGATGGCGCCATTGAGGATACCGACGATTAAAAGATCCTTGCCCTCGTAATCCTTGGTGATCTGCTCGCCCAGACGCTTGCATACGCCCTGCAGCTCCACCTCATTGAACATTACCTTGCAGATGTCCTTATCCATTCTCATGGTGTTTTTTCCTCCTGGCACTCAATTATCACATATTGTCCGGTTTTTTCGGTCACAGCGGCGCGGGAATCGCTGCTGAGGCCCTCGGCCCACAGCACACCGTTATCATCCGCCAGTACCGCCAAAGCGGGGCGCAGCGGCGCCGGAATGCCGGCGGCGGCCCAGGCCTCTCCCAGCGGGAGCGGCTTCCCTGTTTTGGCTGTGCGGATGCGGTCGCCGGGGCGGCGGGTACGCAGAACCGAATTACTTATTATCTTATCACAATCCACCACATTTTTTAAGAGGGAAATGTTAAATTTTTCGGACTGTTTCGCAACTATTTTGTTGCAAAGCGTCAGTTTTATCCGTTTTTGCCGGCCAAAGGGCAGAATGACAGCCTTTTGCGGCAAGGGGAACGGCACCAAAACCGGCGGGATGCCCCCCGGCGGCTGGTAACTCAGGGCGGCCCAGCTGCCTTCGGCGATGAGGTACCAGGCCCGCTCTGCGATATCCAGCTTGCCGCCGGAGCGGAGGGTCTCCTTCATGCGCGCCAGCACAGCGGCCGAACGGGGCAGGCCATGCTGCTCCAATAGGCGCAGCAGCAGCCGGTCGCAGACCGGCTCCGGCAAGGCCAAAAGGCCCTGCCGATCCAGGGTGCCGCCTGCGGCGGCACCCTGCAGCTGCTGCGCCGCGCTCTCGGCGAGCTGCTCGGTGAGGCCCCACTGGGCGGCCAGCTGGGGCAGCATACGGGCCATGGACCCGGTAAAGTTCGGGTTCAATTCGCGAAGCCGCGGCAAAATATCGTGCCGAACGCGGTTGCGGGTATAGTCGTCGGAAAGATTGGTGCTATCGGTGCAGTAGGGCTGGCCCAGCAGGGCCAGGTATTCCTCCACCTCGGCGCGGGTCACATCCAGCAGAGGACGGACGATGTTGCCCCGGATGCGGGGGATGCCGCACAGCCCGTGCAGACCGGTGCCCCTTATCAGGTTCATCAGCACCGTTTCAATGGTATCATCCAGGGTGTGGGCGGTGGCGATGCGCCCCCCCTCCCCTGCCGTTTCGGCAAAGAAGGCATAACGGGCGTTGCGGCCGGCTTCCTCCACCGAAAGGTGGTTTTCCAGCGCCAGGGCGGCGGCATCAATATGGCGGACAGTATAGGGCAGTCCCAGCTGCCCGGCCAGCTCCCGCACAAACTGCTCGTCCCGGTCGGCTTCAGCGCCGCGCAGCCCGTGGTGAATGTGGCAGACGATCAGCTCCCAGCGGTATTCCTCCCGCAGGACAGCCAAAAAGCGTAAAAGAGCGACAGAATCCGCGCCGCCGGAGACCCCGACAGCGATCCTGTCGCCCTGGGTAAACAGGGAATATTGGCGCAGGGCCAAAAGTGCCTTTTGCTCCAGCGGTGTGCTCATTCGCGGTTGCGATCCACGCTGAAGAACCGGGTATAACGGCCATCCCACCGCAGGTTGATGGAGCCGGTCTCGCCGTGGCGGTTCTTGGCCACGATACACTCGGCTTCCGACTGGTCGTCCCGGTCTTTTTCGTAGTAGGCTTCCCGGTACAGGAACAGCACGATATCGGCATCCTGCTCGATGGAGCCAGATTCACGCAGATCGGACAGCATGGGGCGGTGGTCGCTGCGGCTTTCCGGACCACGGGAAAGCTGCGACAGCGTGATGACCGGTACATTCAGCTCCTTGGCCATAATTTTCAGGCTCCGGGTAATCTCGGAGACCTCCTGCACACGGTTATCGCTGCGGCGGCCGGTGCTCATCAGCTGCAGATAGTCGATAACGACAAGGCCCAAATTCCGCACACGGCGCAGCTTGGCCTTCATCTCCGCCACGGTAATACCGGCGGTGTCATCCATGTAGAGGGGTGCCGCGCCAAAGAGGGGGGAAAGATCGGCTACCTTGCCCCAGTCCTCGGTGGAAAGCTCGCCGGTGAGGAGTCGGCGGCTGTCGATACCGCCCTCCGAAGCGAAAAGACGGTTCATCAGCTGCTCGCGGCTCATTTCCAGCGAAAAGATAGCGACGGTCTTTTTGCCCCGCAGCGCCACATTGGCGGCGATATTGAGGGCGAAGGCCGTTTTGCCCATGCCGGGGCGGGCCGCCACCAGGATAAGGTCGGATTTATTAAGGCCGGTGATGGTACGGTCCAGGTCGCCGTAGCCGGTGGAAATCCCCAGGTAATCGGCCCGGTTTTCGCCGGAAAGGCGCTGCAAATGGTCAAAGGTCTCCAGCACCACGCGGGAAACCGGGATCAGGCTATCGTTATTGTGCCCGTTGCGGATATCATAGATCCGCTGCTCGGCATATTCCAGGAGCCCTTCCGGCTGGGCCGTGGGGGCTTCCGCCTGCTCTATGATATCCCGGGAGGTGGTGATGAGTGCCCGCAGGTGGTACTTACTTTGCAGGATATTGGTGTAGGCCTCCAAATTGCGCACCGAGGGCACCATCTGCGCCAGCTGGGCCAAGTAGGCCTTGGTCTCCTCCGGGGTGGAGAAAATCTCCTCCCGCACAGCGGCCTCCATCACCGTGACGATATCGATGGGCTCACCCAGGGTAAACTTTCCGGAGATTACCTCAAAGATCTTGCGGTGCTGCTCCCGGTAGAAAAACTCCGGGCGCACCAGCCGTACCAGATCCGGCACGCAGCCGGCGTCCAGCAGGGCCGCGCCCAGCACCGATTGCTCCGCCTCCAGGCTGAAGGGCAGACGGCTCTCGGTGGTCATATAATCCGCGGGCATGGGGGTCACTCCTTTTCTGTGGGTGGTTTGGGGGCACTCCTGGGCAAGGATATCAGCTGGAATCATTCTTCCCCGACTACCACAAATACATTGGCGGAAACACCGTTATAGATCTTGACCTCGATGGTGTAGGAGCCAAAGGCCTTGATATCGTCCTTCAGCACAACCTTGCGCTTTTCCAAAGTGACGCCCAGCTGCTTTTCTATGCCCTCAGCAATCTCCTTGGCGGTGACGGAGCCGAACAGCTTACCGTTGGCGCCGGCCTTGGCGGTCAGCTTCACGGTCTTGCCGTCAATGGCGGCCTTCTGCTCCTCGGCGGCCTTCTGCTCCTCGGCCAAACGGTAGGCCTTGGCGGCCTCGCGATTTTTCAGCTCGTTCATGGCGCCGGCATCGGCGGGGATGGCCAGGCCTCTCTTCAGCAGGAAATTGCGGGCGTAGCCATCGGCTACCTCCACCAGCTCGCCCTTTTTACCGGTTCCTTTTACATCCTGTTTCAGTACTACTTTCATGCGTCTTTTCCTCCCTTGGGGTTTTCTTCATAATACCGGTCGATGGCGACCAGCAGCTGCTGGCGGCAATCCTCCAGTGTGATGTCTTTAATTTGCGCGCCCGCCATGGTTTGGTGGCCGCCGCCGCCCATCCCTTCCAGGATGAGCTGAACATTGATGGCACCCATACTGCGGGCCGAAATATTCACGGCGCCGTCCTGCTCATACAGCACAAAGGAAGCATCCACCCCGCTGATGCCCAAAAGGTCATCGGCGGCCTGCGGCGCCACTACCCGGATGCCCTCCACATTGGCGCCGGAGGTGCAGCTGATGGCACAGCCGCGGTATACCTCCGCGGCACTCACCAGGCGGCTGCGCTCCTGGTAGCTTTCCATACTGGAGGCGAACAGCTTGCGAACCGCCACAGTATCGGCGCCCATGCGGCGCAGGAACGCGGCGGCCTCAAAGGTCCGCACGCCGGTGCGCAGGATAAAGCTCTTGGTATCCAGCATGATGCCGGCCAGCAGGGCCTCGGCCTCCGCCACGCTGATGCGCAGCTTGCCTTCTTTGAAATACTGTACCAGTTCGGCCACCATTTCGCTGGCGGAGCTGGCATACGGCTCGTGGAAAAAGATGATAGCGTTATCTATGTGCTCCACCATCTTGCGGTGGTGGTCAATAACGATAACATTGCGGCAGGCTTCGTAGATCTCCCGACTTTCCAGGATGGAAGGAATATGGGTATCCACTACCACCAACAGGGTATTGCGGCCCACCATATCCAGCCCCTGCGCCGGAGAAACAAAGGCGTCCTCGTAGCGTTTATCCTGCTGCAGCATATGGCGGTACAGCGGCTGCGCCAAGCTCTTTTCGGTATCCAGCACAATGGAACAGGGCTTGCCCAGTGTGGAAAGGCCGGCGTACATGCCAATGGCCGCGCCCAGGCAGTCCAAGTCGGCAAAGCGGTGGCCCATGATGAGGATATTATCGCAGGTGGTGGCCACTTCGGTAATGGCGTTGGCCATAATACGGGCGCGCACCTTATTGCGCTTTTCCACCCCGCGGCCGGTGCCGCCAAAAAACTCATAGCCGTTCTTCTGCCGCAGCGCCACCTGGTCGCCGCCGCGGCCCAGGGCCATATCCAGCGCCTGGCGGGAGATGGTCTCGCTCTCATGCAGGCTGGCCGCCATGGGCGAAACACCGATGGACATGGTCGCGTTGTTGCGGTCGCCGGTATCCACTGCCCGGATGGCATTGAGAATGGGGAAGCGGTCCTCAATGACCCGCTTCATATAGCGCTCCTCCACCACCGCAAGGAAGCGGTCGCGGTCCAGCTTTTTTACCAGGCCGTGGTTTTCCTCGGCAAAGGTCTCGATGATATGCTCGATCTGCCCCATGGTGCGGCTGCGCTCGTTTTCCTTGGCATCGGTAAACAGCTCGGAGTAGTTATCAATGAGCATGGTAAGCACATAGGGCCGGGAATCAAAGTATTCCTGGGTATAGTGCTTCAGGTCGTTATCATCCACCAGGCAGATGATGGTCAGCGGCTCCTTGGTGGAGCTGGAGTGCATGAGGAACACGGTGTAGTGCCGCTCCCCTATCACGATATCCCGGCCTTCGGCGCTGCTTTCGGCCTGCCAATCCAGTCCGGGTACCAGCTCCGCTATATTATGCCCAAACAGCTCCTGCCCGGGGAACACCCCCTGCTTGGCGGGGGGATTGCTCCACACCACCTCACCGCTTTCCCGCACGATGAGGGACGGCATGGGCAGGGACAGCACGGCGTCGCTCATGATGTGCTCCAGCGAATCCTTCAATCTTCCAAAGCGGCGGCGGTTCTGCCGGGTGATAACGGTCATCCAGATGATACACCCAAGGGAGAGCAATGCCCACGCCCCCAGGCAGATATAGAACAGGGTCATATCATAGCGGGAGGTGACGGCGGCCATCAGGCCGCAGGCCACTATCAGCACCGCAAGAATAGGACGATATTGGTTCAATCGTTCCTGCATAAGATCCCTCCGTTTCGGTCGTTGGATCGGCCCCGCCGCGGGTGCGGCCGGGAAAAATAGATATAGCTTCTCACTTTACATTTTATTATACCACGCCCGCCCGCAAAAGGAAAGCACTATCTTACACGGGGCGGGGTTTTCATTTGGGCGCCGGTGTGCTAAAATAGCAGCAGAAGGAGCCTTCGCTTGGTATGGACACCGGCCATACATCGGGCTCCCCTCCGCTTCAGTCGTGCTGACCCTTACGGGCAGCCCTCCCCGCTGCGGAGCGCCCGCCTTTCTCCACCCGCAAGGCCCATGTTTTTCCGCGAAGGTATTTGCTGCAGTATCCCGGCTTCCTGCGTCCCGCGCCGTGCTGCCCCCTACGGGGGGCAGCACGAACCCGCCCCTACGGGGCGGGCAGGCCGGCCCTATGGGCCGGCCGCGCGGGGCGCGCAGCGGGACCCTGCAAAAATTTTAACATGTGATGCAACAAAATCCGCCGCCAGCGACACTATTATGGTGAAAGCCGGTTGGGGCGGCATCACAAAAGGAAGGTGCGTTATGACCATCACCCAGCTGGTGACCCAGGCGCAGGCAGGCAGCCGGGCTGCCTTTGGCGAGCTGTACGAAAGCCTGGCCGGCGACCTGTACCGCATGGCGCTGTATACCCTGGGCAGCCAGCAGGATGCCGAGGACGCCGTGGCGGATACCTTTGCCGAAGCGTGGAAGGGCATAAAAAACCTGCGGGAGCCGGAGGCGTTCCGCAGCTGGATGTTCCGCATCCTTTCCGCCCGATGCAAACGGCAGGTCGCCCAAATAGTGACCCGCAAAAAAGAAATAGACCTGGACAGCTACTACGAAACCGCCGAGGAAGCGATGCCGGAAACTGCCACCCGCCGGGCGGAGCTGCGTGAGGCGCTGGGCACCCTCTCCCCGGAGGAGCGGCAGATCGTGCTGCTCTCGGTGCTGGAGGGCTACACCATGCGGGAGATCGCCGGGATGCTGGGGCTGCCGCAGGGTACGGTGAGCAGCAAGCTGTCCCGTTCGCTGCACAAGCTGCGGCTGCAATTACAGGATACCGATGGAAAGGAGGCGGCAAGGTGAAGGACGAGCGTAAAACAGAACGGAATACCGAGTGGAACGACGAGGCGGAAGCTGACCGTGGCTTTCTTCGGGAAAAGCTGAAAAATGCGGGCGATCCGGCACTGCCCTCCTCCCTTTCGGCGGCGGCGCTGTTTGAGCGAATGGACGCCGAGGAGCAAAGGGCTGCCGCCCCGGCGGCTCCCGCCCCGGAGAAAAAGGGCGGTGTGATATGGCTGCAATGGAGACGCTGGGGCAGCATTGCCGCTGTGCTGGTACTGGCGGCAGGCACTGCATTCCTGTTGCAGAACAGCTCCTTGCAAAACAAGGCCTCGCAGGACGAGTCGAGCTATGACGCGGCATTGGCGCCGAATGAGGCGGAGAACCAAGACCAGTGGAACGGCGCGGCGACCGGCGGGCCGCCGACCGACGGACTGATGATGGCTCCCCCGCCGAACCCCAGTACGGCAGGCGGCGACGGCAGCGTGAAAAAGGAGTACGCCACCGATGAGATTGACTCGGATCGCGGTCTGTTCGAGGAGTTCAAGAGTAAGATCGTCTCGGTGGGAGAACAGCCCATTCCGGACATGATGGATTATGACGCAATGGCTGCCGTTTCCTCGCAGCTTTTCGGGAACGACTACGAGCAGGCGATCGCCATGTTTTACGATAGCGGCGAGCGCTGGGAGGGCTGCGAACTGCCCACAAGCTGCGCCCACTATTTTATGCTGGATAAGGCGCTGTATGGCTTTTTCCCCGAAGAAAACCGAGTGGTGGACTATAGCGGAGCATGCGCCACGGTGCTGAATGAGGACGAGGCGGCGATGCTCTCGGCGATTTTGCAGATTGAGTTTACGGCGAAAACCGAATAATGGATTTCCCCTCGCGGCGGAGTGAGCGATCACCCCGCTGCATTTTTTACACCCTCGCAGCATATCATGCCGGTAGTGGGGACAAACATTCCCCAGCCGGTGCAGCATCCCGGCGCCGCGCCCCCGCACGGGCGGCCCGCCCCTATGGGGCGGAGGAAGCGGTACCCCCTGTGGGGGCACCGCTTCGCGGGGCGCGGCCTGCCAGGGATTCTGCCCCGCACATTCCAGCCATGGAGGAAAAGCCTATGAAAGCCGATTGGGGACTGCTGGGCGGCGCTGCCGCCGCTATGCTGGCGCTGCCGCTGCTGGTACTGGCCTGGAGCGGCACCCCGCTGGGCACCGGTCTGCCCGGCGGAACCACATCCGATCCAACACCGCAGCAAAGCAATATCCTCCCCGGCACCGACCGCGAGGAACCGGAAGAACCACCAGCCGATGCCCTCTCTGTTCTCCCCTCCTTCCGCATCCTGGATGAAACCACCGGCCAGGTGGCGGAAATCCCCGCGGCGGACTATGTAGCCGGGGCCATCGCGGCGGAAATGCCCGCCTCCTACGAAGAAGATGCCCTCATCGCGCAGGGCATGGCCGCCTACACCAATGCCAACTACCTGGCGGCACTACGCCGGGCCGATCCCCCGGAGGAGCTGAACGGCGCCGATTTTTCAGCCGATCCCGCCAAGCGGCTGGGCTATATCACCGATGACACCATGAAAGCCATGTGGGGCGACCACTACAAAGCCTACCGTGAAAAAATCACCCGGGCCGCCGAAAAAGCCATGCGGTATCTCATCACCTACGAGGGCCAACCCATCGTGGCGGCGTATTTTGCCATCAGCGCCGGAAAAACCACCGAAGACGCCGGAAATGTGTGGGAGGGTCCCCTTCCCTACCTCACCCCCGCCGATAGCCACTGGGATAAAGAAGCCGCCGGGTACCGCAGCACTGTCACCATCACCGCCGCCGAGCTGCGCAAAAAGCTGACCGCCCAGTCCATCCTCACCGGACAAAAGCCGGAAGAATGGCTCAAGGTCCTCACCCGCAGCGAAGCCGGGTATGTCACGGCGGTGCAGGCCGGCGACCGCGTGCTGACCGGCCAGCAGCTGCGCACCCTGCTGGGGCTGCGCAGCGCCGCCTTCACCGTGGAATACAAAAACGAGCTTTTCACCTTTGATGTGCTGGGCTACGGACACGGGGTGGGGCTCTCTCAGGCCGGGGCACAGTACCTGGCACAGCACGGCAAAAACTATCAGGAGATTCTGCTGCACTACTACCCCGGCGCCGCCCTTACCCCCGCCGCGCAAAAATAATCCAATTTCCGCTTGACGAACCCCCTCCCGATATGATAATATACTGGAGTACGATATAAAGCCGTGGAGAGGTGTCCGAGCGGTTTAAGGAGCCGGTCTTGAAAACCGGTGACTCATCAGAGCCATGGGTTCGAATCCCATCCTCTCCGCCAACACCTCCGACAGTAATTCGTAGCCCTTGGAGATGTACCCAAGTGGTGAAGGGGCTCCCCTGCTAAGGGAGTAGGGTGCGAAAGTGCCGCGAGGGTTCAAATCCCTCCATCTCCGCCAAAGAAAAACCCGCAGAAATGCGGGTTTTTCCTTTGTTCATGCGGGTTTTCAGCATTTTTAGCCTTTGCAAATATTGCTGTTTCTTGCGGTCTTTTTGCATATAGGCTACACAGAAACTACACAGTAAAATACCCCCTCCAGTTACGGAGGGGGTATCTCTTTACCACACCTTCTCTGACACTCCGAGTGTCTCGTACAAAAGGTGCTTTTGCTTTGTGCTTGCGCCTGGAACGGCCCCACCACAATATTTCTGCTTTCCATTCCCTGCGGAATGCCGGAAGGCAGCGCCGCCATCTCGGCCAGCACAGCAAAAGCTCCCCCGGCGCGGGAGAGCTTTTGGGCGAATCACGGATTACTTTTTGCGGGCGAGGACGGCCATGCCAAGAGCGGAAACAGCCATGAGAGCGACCGCGGCGGCGACCACATCATTGGCACCGGTGGTGGGGTTTTTCTGATCCTCGGCGGGCTTGGTCTCCTCGGTAGAGGGGACGATGATGGTGATGGTGCCGGGGACGGGGGGGGCTTCTGTTACTTGACCTTCCGAGTTAAGGGTCAGCTTTTCGCTGGTTTTCCACTTCACTACATCGGTAAGATACACAGGAATACCATCACTATTCTTAATGGTTGAGCCTGCAGGCAGTTCGCTATGACTTCCCGGGAAAGTATAAAGAGCCGCTGTGTTATCGCTCTTTGTGTTGTTATCAACGGTGAGATCAAATGCGTTTGTACTTGTGTGCGCGCCAAGGTACAGGCCAACATTCTTTGTTTTAGTATCGCCATCCTGTGCGGATATATCAAAGGAATTGCCGATGGCGGTGACGGTAGATCTGATATCCCACTGAGAAATAAACTCAAACTTGACAGGACGGGTGCTGGTAACCTTGTTGTTGGTGAAGGTAATGCTGGTGAGGGAGCGGAAGTCGCTTCCCTGTCCCTTGTTATCATCGGGACTCCAGTTGCCGTAGGCGGGTCTGATCCAAGTGGGGTTGGAGTTATTAGGGGAATCGGCATTGGTGTAATTGTTAAAAGTGCAGTTATTGAAAACCAAGCTCTGTGTAGCCATAGCACCGACAATGATACCGTTAAAGGTACAGCCTTCAAAATCCACACAGCCCAGCTGGCTCCAGGGGCCGGTGTAAAGCTGATAGTCAAAGCTGAACACACCGTTAAAGGTGGTGCCCTGGAAGGTTACATGGGTGTAGGCGGGAACAGCCAACAGCAGGCTGGTACCGATATGATCTATATCTGTATAGCCTTTAGCACCGCTGGTGATGGTACCGCCAACAAAAACAATATTTTTACCGTTGGCACCGTCATTACCTTTGGTGCCGTCATTTTTCTCGCCAAGGTAGCCATTGGAATTGTAGCCATTCAGCACGCTGCGGTCTTCAGTCTGGCCGGTGGTATCATTGCGAACACCATTACCGAGGGTGCCATTGGTATCATAGCTATAATTGCCAACGGTGACATAGATAGTGCCGTTATTGGCATTCTGGGCAGCGATGTATTCATCACGAGTCATAGCGCCAAGCTGCGCCAGCGTATAGGGGTTGGACTGGGAACCATCGCCAGCCTCCGCCATAGCGGTGACCGGCAGCATGACGGCCAGCATAAGGATAGCCAGCAAAATGCTTAAAAACCTTTTCATTTTGTATACCTCTTTCTCTTTTTTATTTTTCCCGCAGGTGGGGTTGTGTTTGCGGAGCAAACACAAAAATATCCCCATGGGGATAT
>OIXH01003784.1_pt1 | contig 12991 bp, 9 predicted proteins | sample 1587741 | NCBI WGS metagenome assembly OIXH01 (sample SAMEA3888916, study PRJEB22519) | human gut metagenome | biome: human gut; feature: human-associated habitat; material: faeces | place: Denmark | collected 2011 | reverse complement strand
CAGGGGGAGGGCTTGGACGGCGATCTCTCCGCAGCGAGAGCAAAGCCCGGTTTCTGTGCCCGCTTCTGCGCAGGTGGAGGGGGTTTCTTCCGTCCATTCAGAAACCAGGTGTCCCAAGGGCTCTCCCGTGGTTTCTCCGCAAAGGATGCAGGTGGGGGGCTCCGTGCAGGTGGCGTCTGCCCACTGGTGTTCCAGGGGTTCTCCCTCTGTTTTGCCGCACTGGGGGCAGGTTTTGGGCGCTGTGCAGGTTGCATCAGCCCATGTGTGCTGGCAGCCACAGCTAGCCAGGGTTAGCAGGAGGGCCAGGCTGGCTGCGCCCAATAGAACGAGTCTCTTCATCGGATATCTCTCCTATCTAGTATGATATGACGCCATTATATAACATTTTGTTTTATAACGCAAGATAACAAAACGTTATACGTATACTTTCTGTGTAACCTCATACCAAAGGGAGGGGACAGAATGTACCGACGAATTCGCGACATGCGGGAGGACCGGGACCTGCTGCAAAAGGAACTGGCAGAGTATCTGCACTGCACACAGGTTTGTTACTCCAACTATGAGATGGGGAAACGGGATATTCCCACCCAGGTGCTGGTTCTACTGGCAGAATTTTATCATACCAGCACCGATTATTTATTGGGGCTGACGGACGAGGTGACGCCCTATCCCAGGGCGGCACGAACGCCATAGCGCAAACCCCCTTCCCTGGGTAGGTATCCAGGGAAGGGGGTTCTCTGTGGTTTGGTGAGGATCAAAGGGGGGTTAGGCAGGGAGCTCGGCGTTGGTATACAGTCTCACGGAGATCAGCAGGGCCTGCTCCCGGGTGGCGTTGGCGTAACCCACGGCGGCGTCCTTGTCGGTGATGTTTTGGGGGCGGAAGGTGCTGTCCTCAAAGCCCAGGATGATGTTGTTGGCCGCCATAAAATAGACGCTGTCTCTGGCGTAGGCGGAGATCGTTTGGTCATCCTGGAAGGGGGTGGGCATGGTGTAGGGCAAGGTAAACTGGCTGTCGGTCTCCAGGGTCCAGCCGGGCATGGTCACCCGCTTAAAGGTCCGGGTGAGCATGGTGGCCGCCTGCTCCCGGTTCAGGTACTCGTAGGGGGCAAAGAGGCCGTTGGCCATGTCCACGCCGTTGGTGATGCCCACGTTATAGGCCTTCAGGACCTCCAGGTCCTTGCAGTCCACAAAGGGGTTGGTCACAGCGGGCAGGGCTTTGGTGCCCGACAGGTTTTCATAGACCTTCACGCACACAGCGGCAAACTCCTGGCGGTTAATGGACTTGGTCAGGTCCGTGTTATAGAGGATCGCTGGGATCAGGTCCATTTCCTGGGCTCTCTGCAGATCCGGGGTGGACCAGTTGGAGGCGTTGCTCCAGGCGGGTTTCGTATCCCACTCGCAGATGTAGCGGTAGGAGCTGTTGGTGTCGTCGTCCCACTGGCCGAACTCGATCTTATAGCTGCCGTTGCCATAGCCGATGGTGCCGCCGTTGTTGAAGATCACCATATCCTGGCGGTTGCCCAGGTTGTCGGGCTCCATCTCGCCCCAGTTGGTGTAGGTGACGGGCTCTCCGGTGACCCAGGTGTCAAAGCCGGTGATCTGCCGGTGCAGGCCGATCAGGTACTTTCCCCGGAGGTCGCTGTTGTTCTTGTAAGACAGGTAGTTTTCCAGGAAGGTCTGCTCTTCCTGAGAGGTAATGGTCACCAGGTGGCCGCCCAGGGCCTCGCAGGCCGCCTGGGCATTTTCCCAGGACAGACTCTTGGTGTAATACTGGTAGTAGTGGCCGTTAAACTCCACAGCGGTGTCTGGGATCTGCACGGATGCGGTGCTGGCAGCAGATGCGGCAGGCACCAAACTCACCGCCATCAGCAGGGCCAAAACCAGGGCACTCCATCTTTTTTTCATGGTATCTTCTCCTTCTCTCTGGTGGTATGCCAATGATACCGCTAGTATATCACGGCCTTGCCGCCTCTTGCAAGTAAAATACGGGGCCTGGCTGGGCCAGGGGAGCATTGACGTTTTCCCGCCTGCCATGGTATACTAAAGGGCATAATTCTTTTGGATAAAATCTAACCATTTCAGGAGGAAATACCATGCGCGCAGTGGTTACAAGAGTGTCCTCAGCCTCCGTCGCCATCGGCGGGGAGACTGTGGGCGAGATCGGCACCGGCTTCCTGGTGCTGCTGGGAGTGGGCCCCGACGACACGGAGGCCCAGGCAGAAAAACTGGCAGATAAAATCTGCGGCCTGCGGATCTTTTCCGACGAGGCCGGGAAGATGAACCTGAACCTGGAGGCCGCCGGAGGGGCCCTGCTGGTGGTCTCCCAGTTCACCCTGTATGCCGATTGCCGCAAAGGCCGTCGGCCTTCCTTTACTGACGCCGGCGACCCGGCCTGGGCCGCCGCGATGTTCGAACGTTTTGTCAGGCATGTTGACGAAGCATGTCACGGAAGCGTATCTTCAGGTATATTTGGAGCCGAAATGGAAGTGCGCCTCTGCAACTGGGGGCCTGTGACCATTTGGCTGGATTCCACCCGGCTTTTTTCATAACGGCGGCACGTCGGACCCGGTTCCAAGCTGACGTGCTCCCCGTCCACCCGGGAATGCGGGTCGGCGTCGACTTCCGGCGCGGATGACATCAGTTCGCGTTGCCGTCGGCAGCATTTCAAGATTTCCAACCTTGCCACGCTGCGCAGAACTTTTTGCCGGTAATAATGCAAATGCCCTGCGGTCGCGAAGCAAGCATTCGTGTCTGCAATCCGGGAAAAATGCACTTTGCTTCAGCCGCGTTGGCGTTGTGAGTTCTAAATATGACGACTGAGCGTAACGACGTGGTTTTTACGTCTTTGGTCGTCGCTATCCGTGAAATAAAGGCAGTGCCGCCACATTGGGAACACACCATCCCCGATGAGAAAATGCTTCGGAGGCTCGGTCATGTTTGATCTGCAAGCGGAGTTATATAATAAGATCATTATCCTGCGCCTGACCGGCGATATACTTCTGGCTGACGTGGTCGAGTTCAATCAGCAGATGGAAAACCACATAGCGGCACCGGACATCGCCCAGGTGGTGGTGGATCTCAGCCGGGCGGGACGAATGGACAATGCCGGACTGGGCGTCCTTGTGAGCATCAGCACCAAACTTCAGGGGCGGGGGCGCAGGCTGATTTTGCTCTGTCCCGCGCCGCATGTGGCACAACTTTTGAAAGACGCTGAAGTAGAAGGTTTTTTCCCCACGTATGAAAGTGAGGAAGAGCTTAAAGGGTACGTTCCGGACGCGGCGGAATAGCGTTTCGCGCCGCCGGTAGCGGCAGTTTTTTCAGCCCAGACGGATGGTGCAAGGTGCAATACTATCTTCGACATTATTTCAACCCGGACTTTGACTATCTGCGCCCGAAACCCGGCATCGGCGAAGACGGCGAGAGCTCGGACCTCTACAGTCTGGGCTACGTGCAGAATGTCATTGCCGGGCAGCTTCTGGCCGAGGTCATCCCTCTGGAGCAGGCTGGGGCGGAACCGGATCCGCGCTTTGTGCTTTCCAGGCCTGCGCTCCCCGGTGGAGCCAATACCCGGGTGGACCCGGCCTATCCCAACTATCTGCTCTCAACCTCCAACGGCTACGTTTTTTACAACAACGGGAAAATCACGGTCAAGCGTCTGCTCAATGTACGTCAGGACGTCAGCTTCCGCACGGGCAACATTTTCTTTGTGGGAGACATGGCCGTGCACGGTTCGGTACGTTCCGGTTTTTCCGTGCAGGCCAACAATCTCCGGATCATGGGCATGGTGGAGGGCGGCGTGGCGCGTGCCCGCCGTGATCTGATGGTGGACGGCGGCGCGCGCGGCGGCGCGGGCCAGCATTGCCTTCTGGACGCGGGGGACAAACTGCTCACGCCCTTTCTGGAAAAGATCGAAGCGCGCGCCCGCGGCAACATGGTTGTCGAAAAATACTGCCTGTACAGCACGGTTTACGCCGGGGCCAACATGGTGGTGCGCGAACAGGTCTACGGCAGCACCATCAACGCCTACGGCAGCGTCTATGTGGGCAGACAGCTGGGCAACAAGGCGGCCATTTCCACCAAGATATATCTGGGGTACGATCCTCTGAGCATTCGCCAGCTGGAAAAAATCGACAAGATTATTTCCGGCCTGTCCCAGTCCATCACCCACCTCAAGGCCGTGGCCGGGCATCTGCCGCCCGACGCCAATGAGGCCAGCCGCAAACTGGCCCGGCTCGTCGAGCAGCGCGAACGGATCATGAAGCAGCGTACCGAGCTCTGGTCAAAGCTCTACCTGGACGAAAACTACATGCAGAACTGCCGCCTGATGGTACCGGGAAAGGTCTATCCCGGTGTGGAAATCTCCGTGGGCCGGGCCTTCATGCTGGTGGAGCGGCCTTATGAAAACGTGCTCTTCCGGCTCTGTTACGACGATATTATTGTGGAGCCCCTGCCTCCGGCCGACAAGGGCAAGGGAAAATGACCCATCACCGCGCTCCGCTCTTTGAGGCGGTTTTCGCGGATGGCCAATGCCCCGGCGACGTCCCGGCCGACATATTGGCCCATGTGGATGGCCGCTCTTTCGCCATGCTCGGCCCCGGCGGCGCGGAGCGGGAGAAATCCGTGGTCAGCAGCCTTTCACCGGAACAGTGCCGGGACGCCCTGCCTGTGTTGCTGGGCGCGGGTTTGGGACACGCCCTTCATCTTTTGCTTGAAGAGCACGACGGCCCCATCGCCGTGGTGGAAAAAGAAAATAGTTTGCAAGAGCTGACCGGCGTGTTGGCCTCTTTGCCTGTAGACCTGCGGCAGCGCGTGCTTCTGGTGGCTGCGTCTGACCCCCAAGCGGCGCTCAACGAATTGACCCACTGGCAGACGCGCCACAACGGCAAACGCCTGCTGCCCTTGGCCCTGCCTTTTTACCTGCGTCTGGACCGCGCCTATTACGGCGAGCTGCGCGAAAAACTCGCCGCCAGCGCCCGTTTTGACTTCTGGAGTCGCGCGGTACACCCCCGTTTCCGCGAGGCCGCGCCGCGCGTGCTCCTGCTGACCAGCAAATATTTCCTGATGGGCGAACTGGAAGGGGCCTGCCGCAAGCTGGGTCTCGCCTATAAGCTGATCACCCTCAAGGACGACACTCTGGCCCGCGAGGATTTTGTCCAGCAGTTGCTGGAGGCCGTGGTTTCGTTCAAGCCCGACTGCTGCGTCACGCTCAACCATATGGGTGTGGACGTGGAGGGAGTGCTCATGGACCTGCTGGCCCGGCTGCAACTGCCGCTGGCCTCCTGGTTCGTGGATAATCCCCACCTGATCATCCACCTCTACTCGCGTTGTGTCAGTCCCTGGACGGCTTTGTTCACCTGGGACGCGGACAATATCGAAAGTCTGCGCCGCACAGGCTTTGAGCACGTTTTTTATCTGCCCCTGGGGACGGACCCGGATCGCTTCCACCCGAGCCGCGCGGCGGTTCCCGATGCCTGGAAGGCTGACATCTCCTTTGTGGGCAACTCCATGCTCTACAAGGTGGGCGGCCGCCTGAAAAACGGGCGCTTCCCGCGTGAACTGCTGCTGCCCTTCCGCGAGGTTTCCCAAGCCTTTATGGACAGCGAGCAGCGTTCCGTCGCGGATTTTCTGCGCCTGTCCTTTCCCGAGGTCCATGCCCGCTACGAGGCCCTGCCCGACAACGAGGCCCGGCTGGCCTATGAAACGGCCATCACCTGGCAGGCCACCCGCCTGTATCGCAACGGATGCGTACGCCGTCTGCTGCCCTTTTGCCCCCTGATCGTGGGCGACCGGGGCTGGCGGATCGAATTTCGGCGCGAGCCCTGCCAGCCCCGCTATCTGGACGCCTTGAGCTATTATGCGGAGTTGCCCGCTTTTTACGAGCATTCCGCCATCAATTTCAACTGCACCAGCAAGCAGATGAAAGGCGCGGTCAACCAGCGCGTTTTCGACGTGCCCGCCGCCGGGGCTTTTGTGCTCACGGACTGGCGGCCGCAGATGGAGCAGCTTTTCGAGCCCGATGAAATGGCCTGTTATCACGATCCGGAAGAAATCCCCGATCTGGCGCGTCACTATCTGGCCCACCCGGCCGAACGCCGCAAACTGGCCGCTGCCGCGCGCAATCGGGTGCTGGCCTGCCACACCTGGGAGCACAGACTTCAAGCGCTGCTTGAACATATGCGCCGGATCTACGGAACTCCCCAGGCGGGCAAGGCGCGTTCATGAGCGCGGATCCCCTGCTGGTTCTGCAATTGCAACGCATGGGGGACTTGATCCTTACCTTTCCCCTGCTGCTTGCCCTTAAAAAACGCTGGCCGGGCCATCCCATCTGGGTGGCGGCCGAGCCGCAGTTTTTCCAGGAACTGATGCCGCTGGCGCCGGAGGTAGTTTTTTTCCCCCCCTCGCATTGCCCCACCCTGGCGCGCGGGCACTACGCGGCGGCCATCAATCTGAGCGCCCGGCCCGAGGCCGCCGCCTGTCTGGCCGGTCTGGAAGCCGGGCTCAAGCTGGGCCCGGCGGCGCTGCCGGACGGCCTGCACGTCCATGGTTTCTGGCAACTCTATCGCACTGCCCTGACCCAGAACAATCACCATAACGCTTTTCACTGGTCGGATCTGTACCGTCTGGATCTGGAGTCCGCAGTGCGCCCCGGCCAAGCGGGACATATTCTGCCCAAGGGCGCGGGCAGCGGTCGCGTGGCTCTGGTGCTGGGGGCCAGTGAAGCGGCCAAACGCCCGGATGCCCTGTTCTGGGCCCGGCTGGCCCGTCGGCTGGCCAGTGCCGGGGCCATGCCGGTCTTTCTGGGCGGCCCGGCCGAAAGCGCACTGGGGCAGGAAGTGGCCCGTCTGGCACAATTGCCGCATGCCAATCTTTGCGGTCGCCTGCCGCTCAGGGACGTGGCCGCCGTCCTGCGCGGCCTGGACCTCTGCATCACCCCGGATACAGGCCCAATGCACCTGGCCGACTGGCTCGGCGTGCCCGTGCTCAACCTTTCCATGGGGCCGGTTCATGCCCGTGAAACCGGCCCCACCGCCCCCGGTCAATGGGTTTTGCGCGCGGCCATGAGCTGTGTGGGATGCTGGCAATGCCGCCGCTCGAAACTGTACTGTAAGCAGGCCTTCAGCCCGGCCTCCGTGGCGCGCGCGGCTCTGGCCGTTCTGGAAAATCCCCAGGATGCCCGTCCGCCGGCCCGCAGCGGACCGCTGCCCGGCTTGTCCCTCTGCCGCACGGGCCGCGATGCCCTGGACCTCTATCGCCTTGAAGCCGTGGAAGATCAGGAAGGGCGCCCTGCGGCGCGCTCCTGCCGCCCTTTGCTGGAGGATTTCTGGCAGGCTGCTTTTTTGTTTCTGTATGATCCCTCACTGCGCCCTCTGGCTCGGCAACGCCTGGCGGCCCTGGAAAATGCCTTTCCGCAATTGGCGCAACGCCTGGCTTTTGGTCTGGCCCGCCTTTGCGCGCAATGCGCCGACGGCCTCAAGCAGCGCAGCCGGGAGCTGCCCGCAGACTTTTGGCGTGCGGAACCGCCCTTGCTGCGCCTTTTTGCCGGACATACGCATATGTTTCTGCAAAATGCCGATTTCACGCCGCAAGGCTGGCAGACGGCCGTGGACCGTCTGACCGCGCTGTGCGGCCTTTGCTTTCCCGATAAAGCGCAACAGTAAGAATTCATGTCACATCGCCCTTCCCGCTTCCGGCAAGTCTTGCCGCGTTGATCATTCCTATCTATTAAAAATCGTTAGATTTTTATTTTTGGAACACTCCTTGAATACCAGCAGGCGCAAGGAGTGCGACAATGCAAATTCTTCCCACCGACACTGCTGATACCACGTTGAATTTTTGGGGCAGCATGGGCAACCAGTCCGATGCCTCCACTGATTTCATGCAGACCATGCAGGATGCCATGAATTCCGTGGAAAACGGGCAGGACGTGTCGGTAAACGCGGCTTTGCAGAACGGCTCCGGGCAAAAGCAGGCTATGGTGGAAAGCCCCTACAGCCGCCATACCACGGACGGCGTCACCTATACGCTGGATGAAGTCTGCTTCACCAAGCAGGAATTGCAAGAGTTACGCGAGAAACTGCTCAAAGCCGGTGCCCCCGAGGAAAGCCTGAAACAGTTCGACGTGCTGGCCGGTCAGCCTGACGGAGCCACCCTGGCCCAGGTCATGGCCAGCCTGATGGGCACGGAAAAGGCCGCCGGGGTAAGCGATGAGGACGCCGAAACCATCACCGCTCTGCTGGGCAAAATTGACCCCACCGGCGATCTCGCCGCTTCTGTTCTGCAGTGCATGGGTGAAGGCAAAGGCGAGGACGCGCTGGCTCTGATCACCGGCGCCTTTGCCAAGCTGGACCCCGACGAAAGCATTGAAATCAGCCGTGACGACGCTCTTGCTCTGGGCAGGGGCCTGGGCCTGAACAAGAACAGCCTGCAAAGCCTTGCCGACAATTTCGGCAGATACGACGCCTTGCGCGTCACCGGCGAGCAGTTCGGCAACCTCATGAAGCCCGCCTCCATGCAGTTCGCCACGGACAAGGCCAATCGAGAAAAGCTGGACGCGGCTCTGGAGCAGACGCTCAAGCCCATCATCAGCAAAGCCCGCGACCGCATGGAAAAGGAAAAGGCGGCCAGCGCCCTGCAAAACCGCAAGGTGGAGCAAAGCCGGATTCTGATCGACAAGACCGTGCAGGAGCAGAGCCGGGAAATCCTCAACCAGACCTTGCAATCAGGCCAGCAGGCCGACGCCAGTCCGGATGCCGCTGAAATCGCCTCCCAGAGCGAGGCGGTGAGCCGCAAGCTGAACGGCAAGCAGAGCGGCGCCGTGGGAGAAGCGGGCGGCGCTGAAAACCATGACAACCTGGCGGACAAGCTGGCTCGCGCCTCGGCCAATACGGATAAATCCCGCAATGCCGCTTCAGAGGCGGTCCCCGGAGCCGGCGCGGCGCGTGTGGAAACGGCGGAGAGCGGTAAAAACGGCTCCGGCTCCGACGCCCCTGCCTTTGAAAACAACAGTGGACAAGGCAAGAGCAAGGGATGGAGCGAACTGCTGGGCAAAGTTGAAACGCGGGCTGCGGCTCCCCAGGCCAATACCGGCAATTCCATCGTCTTTTCCATGCTTCAGGGCGGGCAGCGCCTGTCTGAAGCGGACCCGATTCAGAGCAATGCCGCCGGGGACCAGACGCTTTCCCGCCAAGTGGCCCAGCAGGTGGAGCGCGGCCTGCTTTCCGCGCTCAAGGACGGGGGCACACGGCTGGACCTCCAACTGCATCCGCAGGAACTGGGGGCCATTACCCTCACGCTTACGGCCCGCAACGGCGAAGTGAGCGCGCGCATTCGTTCCGAAAAAAGCGAAACCGCTGAAATGGTCACCCGCCAGTTGGACACCATCCGCGCCAATCTGGAACAACAGGGCATCAAGGTGGACAAGATTGAAGTGCAGCTCCAGAGCCAGCAGGGGGACGACGGCCGCCAGTGGCAAAATCTGGATCAGCACAATTCCCGGCAGGAAGAAGATGCCCGCCGGGAAGAACTTGCCCGCCTCAAGAATCTCGCAACCCTGCGTAATTCTGGTGAAAATATGCAACCAGAGATTTTGGAACAGCCTGTGCATTCTCTGACGCAAACGGCAAGATATGCCACGCAGTCCCTGCATGTGGTGGCCTGAATTCGCCGACGCGGAGTAAATCATGTCCAGTATTACGCAAGCCCTTAACCAGGCCAACAATGAGTTCAACAGCGCCCTTTCCAAGCAGAAGGGCAGCAATATGGACAAAGATTCCTTCATGCTGCTGCTGGTCACCCAGTTCAAGTACCAGGATCCGCTCAATCCCATGGAGGATAAGGAATTTATTGCCCAGTTGGCGCAATTCTCCAGTCTGGAACAGCTCATGAACCTGAATACGAGCATGGAAGGGCTGACCGACGCCACCAACAACCAGCAGATGATCAACGCCACCTCGTATATCGGCAAAAACGTCTCCGTTTCCGGCAATGCCATCGGCAAGAACACTGACGAGAAGACCAAGGAAGTCACTATTTCCAAGTTCCGTTACGCTCCCAACGACAACGTGGTGGCGGGCAGCCAGATCATTGTGCGCGACGCCGACAACAACCCGGTCTATGTGGCGGAGTTGAACGAGAACAAGGCCGCAGGCACCACCTACGAATTTGAATGGGACGGCAAGAGGAATGACGGCAGCGTGGCGCCGGACGGCGTGTATACCGTCAGCCTGGCGCTGCTCAACTCCAACGGTGAGTCCGTGCTCGCGGACCAGGTGGTGGACGCCAGGGTGACCGGCGTGGTCAATAACAACGGCTCCGTCTGCCTGGGCCTTGACGGCGGGCAGTTGATACTTCTGGCCAATGTGCGCCAAGTCACGGAACCCGAGGCGAAGAGCAGCGGCGGGGATGAGAATCCGCCCGACGGCGAGGACCCTGACAAGGAAGATCCCGACGGCGAAAAGCCCGGTACTGGGGGAACTCCCGACACGGAAGAAACTCCGGGTACAGAAGAAAATTCCGGCACGGGCGAAACCACCGCCCAGGCCGCCTGAATATAACAACTGAACTATCCCGGCGGCCACGGCCGCCATACAACTGCTATCCCAAGCATACACGGAGGAAGTCATGGGTCTTTCAGCCAGCATGTGGACCAGCGTTTCAGGCCTGCTCGCCCACGGCAACAAGATGAACCTGGTGGGCAACAATATTGCCAATGTCAGCACCATCGGCTTCAAAAGCCAGCGCATGGATTTCAACGACTATCTGTACATGAGCGGCAGCAGCGCCAGTGGTCCCACCCAGATCGGCGCGGGCGTGAGCACCTATGCCGTGCTGGGAGACTACTCCCAGGGCGCGTTGGAGACCACCAATTCCGGCACCGACCTGGCCATTGACGGCAACGGCTACTTCGGCGTGCGCAAGACCGGCAGCGACCAGAAGTACTACACCCGCGCGGGCGACTTCTTTTTTGACAAAGAACGCAAGCTGGTCAACCCGGAAGGCATGGTCGTGCAGGGCTGGAAAGTGGAAAACGACAAGGCCCTGACCTTCAGCAGCGGCGCCACCAATCTCGGTACGGGCACCAGCTCGGAATCATCCTATGTGGGCAGCGGCTCGCCCACGGACATCGTTCTGAGCAGCTGGAATCTGCCCCCGCAGCAGACCACCAACGTCAGCTTCACCATGGGCCTGACCAACGACGGCAACGGCGACAAGACCACCAGCGCCGGCAGCCCGCTGACAGCGCTTTTTGACCTCTGGGACGCCACCAGCAACCCGCCGATAGCCAAGGATGCCTTCTCCGCCAAGTCCGAGATTAAAGTCTATGACGAGGGCGGCAACGCCCATCAACTCTCCGTCTATTATGACCAGGTCGCCACCAGCAAGGAAGGCACCAACGGTTCCACGGCTTATACAATTGAAGGCCTGCCAGCGGGCTACACGGTCTATGAATACCTGGTAACCATTCCCCCGTCCGAAGACAACCGCAGCTTCGGCGGCGAAGGCTACGACGAGGCCACCAATACCTGGACCAGGGACCCCACCAAATTCTACGACGACCCCACAACCGGCACCAACAAGCAGGCCGGCGTGCTGATGAGCGGCCAGTTGATCTTCAACGCCAGCGGCCAGCTCGTGAACCAGACCGCCTATACCTTCGGGGCCACCGGCACTCCGCCGGCCAACGACCAGTATGCCGGTTCCCCGGACAGCAAGGAATCCTGGCAGCCCACCAAATTGTCCAGCAACGGCCTGCCCGTGTTCACGGCCAATTTCACCGGCCAGCCCCTGGCCAACAGCGTCAGCGAAACCATGACCACCACGGGCACCACCACGCCCTTCAGCCAGGCCCAGAACTATATCATGGAGCTTGACCTGGGCCTGAAAAACATCGGCAGCCCGGCCTGGACCAATCCCACTGCCACCACCATCAAGACCGACGCCCAGGGCAATCCCGTGGACGCGGGCGGCAATGCGCTGGGTGTGAGCAAATACGGCTATTATAACCTGGCCACCGGATTCTATGGCAAAGATGCCGCCGGCCATGACCTGCTGGCGGATGACAAGGGCTTTTATTATATGAATGGAGCCGAAAAGATTTACGGCACCATCAATGTCAATGGCGGCACTCCGAATGTGGCCTACGACGACACCACCAGCAGCTATTACTTCACGGACACCACAGTTACACCAAATGCCAAATGTTATGATGTCACTGTGGACGGCGGGGGAACAACACACCCTGCCTACTCGGACGCCGACGGTGACTACTATAACGGCACGGTCCCGCAAGCCGGCGGCGGTACCACGAACGGCAAAATTTACGGCACGTTCGACGACGCTGGTGTTACTCGCCTTGTGCAGCATGACGCCACGGGGTATTTTTACATTGACGGCACCGACACCAGGCAGGCAGTCACCAACTTTAACAGAATCGCTACCAGCAAGGTTAAGCCCGACACATATGTCGCGATTGATAATACCACGCGTGTCGCGCCTGATTACGAGACCAAGGCCAGCAGCCTGGACAGCCTGAAGACGCAACTGGTGGCCGACGGCGTCACGGCGGAGGGGAATCCCAAATACAAGGCTGTCGTCAACTTCGCCACCAACGCCGCCAGCATGACGACCACGGAACGCCAGGACGGGGCCAGCGCGGCCAACAGCAAGACCAGCGTGACGCAGAATGCCACGCAGGACGGCTATGCTTCGGGCACGCTGAGCGACGTGCGTATCGACACCTCAGGCATTATCTACGGCGTCTATTCCAACGGCACCACCCTGCCCCTCTACCAGATAACCATGTACGACTTCCAGAACAACCAGGGGCTCTGGCGCGATGGCGGCAATCTTTTCTCTTCCACCAACGATTCCGGTGAGCCGCGCATCGGCGTGGCCGGGGATAACGGCTTCGGCACCACCAAGGCCTACAACATCGAACAGTCCAACGTGGACATGTCCCGCGAGTTCGTCCAGATGATCACCACCCAGCGGG
>OIXH01003781.1_pt1 | contig 12998 bp, 16 predicted proteins | sample 1587741 | NCBI WGS metagenome assembly OIXH01 (sample SAMEA3888916, study PRJEB22519) | human gut metagenome | biome: human gut; feature: human-associated habitat; material: faeces | place: Denmark | collected 2011 | reverse complement strand
CGGCACAGGGAATCACGGTCATTCTCTCGAGCCATATCCTTTCAGAGGTAAAACAGATTGCAGACGATATCGGAATCCTTGCAAACGGAGTTTTAGGCTATGAAGCCCCTCTGAATCAGAAGGAGGATTTGGAAAAACTGTTTATGGATATCGTGCAGGCGAATCGGAAGGAGGGAGAATGGGAATGATTTCCATTATCAAAGCAGAATTTTTAAAACAGAACCGGACTTTCGGTGGAAAAATCATCTGGCTGGCACCCGTAACGACACTTATACTTGCATTTATAATGGTAGCCGGCGTGAAAAATGCCTATGCGGAGAGTGCGTGGAACTGGTGGTATGTAATGCTGCTGCCTGGAGCGCTTGCCATTTTGTGCGGGCTTACGATAGCGAAGGAAAAGAAAATCAAATATTTTTACCAGCTCACGCTTCCACTTGAGAAAAGGCGGCTGATGCTTGGAAAAATGTGTTATCTGATTCTTACACTGTTTGGTGCAAATGTTGTTTTAGCAGTTGGTGCAACACTTGGGGGAAGCGTTCTTACCACGTCTGTGCCGGTGTCCGGGGCGTTTCCTGCGGTAGTTGTGCTGACGATTACCTATCTTTGGGAAATTCCGTTTTTTCTGTTTTTAAGTATCCGGTTTGGAATGTTTGTGACGGTTTTAACGGGTGTGCTGCTTGCAGTCCTTGGAACGGGAATGGCTTCTTCCGGTAACTGGTGGATGTTTGCGCCTGCCATCCCGATACGCGTGATGTGTCCGCTGCTTCATGTCCTGCCCAATGGACTTCGCGCGGAGGCGGGGGATGCACTGCTTGATGCGGGAGTGCTGCTGCCGGGAATTATACTTTCGTTGTTCTGGTTTTTTGTTGCGACAGTGTTATTTCTCAAATGGTTTGAACGAAAAGAGGTGCGTTAGATGGAACTTATGAACTGCCTTCGGGCAGATGCACACAAAATAAAAGGACTGTCGCTTGTGCCGGCGCACATTTTGATACCGGTTCTGGCAGTTTCCATATTTCTTGCTTATAGTTTTGGCAGAGGATGGAGTGAACTCGGGCAGTTAGAAGCGTTTTACGAGCTGACAGGAATGGGATTTCCGATACTTATTGGGATTTTTTCTGCGGTAATCGCCGAACAGGAGGCGAGTGCGGGCAGAGGACAAAATCTTCTTACCCTGCGAAACAGGATGGCGGCATTTTTTTCAAAATTAGTGCTGTTACTAATCCTTGCACTTCTGGCACTGATTGGTACTTCCCTGCTCTTTGCAGCCGGATGTGCAAAACTTTTGGGAAATACTGCGTTTGGTGTGGAAATCTATGTTATAATGGCTTTTGTAATGTGGGGCAGCAGTATTCCACTCTATGTCTGGCATCTGTATCTGGCGTTTGTGGCAGGAAAAGGTGTCACAATGGGAATTGGAATTGTGGAAGCAATGGCGAGTGCTTTATTTTTGACAGATATTGGAAAATTTGTATGGCCGTATGCGCCGTTTAGCTGGACGGCGCGGATTCCCGAAACGTATCTGAGTTACCGTTTTGGGCAGGCAGAGAGCATGACATTACCTGGGAATCTGCTGTTTCTCTATGGAATTGTGACGGCTGGCAGTCTTGTGTGTTATCTCTTCTGGGCAGCGCGCTGGGAGGGAAACAGGGCAGCAGAATAGAGAGGATTTATGGCAAATATATTAGCGATTGACGATGATGCGGCAATCCTTCAGATGATTGGTGCAATTCTTAGGAAAGACGGGCATACGGTGACGCTGCTTTCGGACCCTGTCAAACTGGATAATACAAAGTTAGGTTTCTACGACCTGATTTTATTGGATGTCATGATGCCCGGCATAGACGGGTTCTCACTGTGCGAAAAAATACGAAAACTTGTGGACTGCCCGATTCTCTTTCTGACGGCAAAGACAGGGGAAAACAGCCTGGTGGAAGGTCTCTCGCTTGGCGCGGACGACTACATCTGCAAGCCGTTTGGCGTGATGGAGCTTCGCGCGAGAATCGGGGCGCATTTAAGACGGGAGCACAGGGAACACGCGGTGCGGCTTTCGTTTGGACGCGTGTGTTTTAACTTATCTTTAAAACAGATGACGGTGGACGAAAACGTGATTCCACTCACAAAAGGTGAATATGATATCTGTGAATTCCTTGCGAAGAATCAGGGACAGACATTTTCCAAGGAGCAGATTTTAGAGCGGGTGTTTGGATTTGACAGCGGAAGCAGTGACAGTACGATTACAACGCATATCAAAAATATCAGGATGAAGTTAGCGGATACGCACTGTGAGCCGATTAAGACAGTCTGGGGGATTGGATACCGATGGGAGTTATAAGAAAGAAAACGACGCTTGGCAGATTGTATTTAAAATACATTTTAATCGTACTCCCTGCACTGCTTGCCAGTGGATTTTCCCTGCTTATAATTTTTAATCTGCTGCTTGTGAACGGAAAGATTCTTCCGGCAAATTTTGCAGAAAAAAAGATTGAGGAAGCGCAGGAGATGATTGCGGATGCCGACACGGTGACGGACGCACTGATTCCGCCGCTCTGCGAATATGTGGTGTTTGATGAAAAGGGTAAGGTGCAGGAAGGCAGCCTGTCCGGGACGGACGTCGATGCCGCATGGAGAGCAGTCAGCATGGAAGAAACACAGGAAAACCAATTTTTTTACAAGGTCTACTTTTATAAAGTCATTGAACGGAGTGATGGGTTCTGCGTGCTGCGATATCGTCTGATACCGCAGTACAGCAGTGCGTTTTTGCGGGAGCATCTGATTCCGCCGCAGGAATTGTTCATCGGGGCAGCGTTTGTCATGATAACCGGGATTATCATTTTTTCATCGGTGCGCTTTGGCAGAAAATTAAAAAAGAAATTAAATCCGCTGTTGGACGAGGTGGAGCGGATTAAGGCGCAGGAGCTGTCCGATGCGGTAGAATGCAGTGGAATCAGAGAAATCGACGACATTCTTTGTTCGATAGAGGATATGAAGGGAGCATTAAAGGAATCCTTAGAAAAGCAGTGGCAGATGGAGCAGGAGAAAAGCCGACAGATGTCAGCACTTGCACATGATATTAAAACCCCGCTTACCGTTGTGCGGGGAAATGCAGAGCTTTTAGAGGAAACGGCACTGACAGAAGAACAGAAGCAGTATGCAGATTATATTGTAAGAAGTGCCGCGCAGATGCAGTCCTACGTGCAGATGCTAATTGAGATCACAAAGTCAGCGGAGGGCGTTTCGTTATCGCCCGTACCGGTGAGTACGGAGGCTCTTTTTGTGGAAATCAGAAATCAGACGGAAGGGCTTGTCACTACGAAAAAGTGTGAGCTTCTCTGGAAAGTGCCCCAGACCGGAAAGACCATTTGTATTGTGTTTGACCAGATTGTCCGCGCCGTCATGAACATTGTTGCAAATGCCATAGAGCACACACCGGAGGGCGGCGTCATCAGTATCTGTGTGGAAGAACAGGGCGAAATGCTTGCATTTATAATAGAAGACAGCGGAAGCGGTTTTTCGGAAGCGGCGTTAGCACACGGCACGGAACAGTTTTTCATGGAGGATGAGAGCCGCAGCAGTGCGCTTCACTATGGAATCGGTCTTTTTACTGCAAAAACAATTGCAGGGAGGCACGGCGGCAGGTTAGTTCTTTCAAATTCCAGCCGGTTTGGCGGGGCAAAGGTGAGCTTTCTGATAAAGGAAGAAACTGCTTCGGAAGTGCTTGCGGGAAGCGGGCGGCTGCGTTACAATTAGGAAAAAACAGGGGAGAGGTACTTTATTATGGCAGAGAAAAAGTTAGTGGCATTAACCTTTGATGATGGTCCATCCATCGAAACAACGGAGCAGGTCTTAGATGTTCTGAAAGAAAACGATATCGTGGCAAGTTTTTTCCTGATTGGACAGAACATCACAGAGGAGACGGAACATCTTGTGAAACGCGCATATGACATGGGCTGTTCGATTGAAAATCATTCCAAAACCCACCAGGCGATGCCGACGCAGAGCAAAGAGGAAATTTTGGATGAAATTTCTTATACAACGGACGCAATCTTACGCATTACCGGAGAAAAACCACAGTTTTTCAGACCACCGTATATCAGCTATGACCAGAAGATGTTTGACTTAATCGACCTCACATTTATCTGCGGCTACGGCTGCGAGGACTGGGAGCCGTCCGTCACGGCGGAGGAGAGAACCCGCCGGATTTTAAACGATGCCAATCCGGGCTTTATTATTCTGATGCACGACATGGCGGGAAACGTGCAGACCGTTGAGGCAATCAAAACCCTGATTCCGGCACTGAAAGAACAGGGGTATGAATTTGTCACGGTCAGAGACCTGTTTCAGAGGAGCGGTGTTGTGCCGGAACGGAATGTACTCTATATGGGCGCCAATGAGGTGCGGGAGTAAAAAGATACGGAATTTTATATATTGCTGCTAGTCCAGATGATAGTGAAAAAGCAAATGTATCAAAGAAAGCATGATAGATAGAAGATAGAAACTTACCACTCCGTAATCTATAAAAAATCGAATTCGTTGTGAAATTTTGAATAGCATAATATAGATACTTGACGTACGGAAAACTGTACGGCGTTTTGTGGAGGGATTATTATGTTAGCGGTTAATTATACGAACTTACGTGATAATATGAAAGCGTATATGGACAAAGTTACCGATGATTACGAGACAATGATTGTAACGCGGAAAGATAATAAAAATGTTGTTATGCTGTCTGAGGAGGCATATAACAATCTAATGGAAAATGTTTATGTAATGGGAAATAAAGCGAATTATGACTGGTTAATGGAATCCAAAGCACAGCTTGAAAAAGGTAAATTTTCTGTTCGGAACCTTGCGGAGGTGTCTGCGGATGAATAAAGTTTTCACCGACAATGGATGGAAAACCGGAACCATTAACTGGAAATCTGACAGGATTTTGGAGCAGACGGATAAATGATAAAGACAGGATGATATATAAAATTGATGAAGAAAATGTATATATTCTGGCTTGCAGATATCATTATAGTGACACGTAAATTTTTATTTTAAGAAATATAAGTCGAATGGGAGAATCATAAGATACACTAGGGCACTTGATTTCTCAAATGCCCTAGTGTATCATCTACTCAGAAAGTGAATCGGATATGACTCCGATTTGCCCTCAGTTAAGATGATGAAATAGCATCTACTTTGGACGGTGGGATGCTATTTCTTTTTACGCAAATCGAGTGCTTACATGGAGATTTGACGAGCATTGCGATAGCTATGTCAGATCTGCAAAAACTACTAACAATAAAGTGAGAACTTCCATTGTGTTCATAGGGCATCACCCTTCTTTGTAGACTAGAGGGCATCAAATAATCGGAAAATCACATCCTGCTTTCTTTTCAATTAACAACAGTAGTATAACATAAAGAGAACAGATGTTCAATTAAAAGATATTTTTTAAAGTGAAATAAGCATAATTATACTTTTGTTATATGTTCTTGTTAGACGGTTCCCACAGTGCTATACTGAGAACATAGAAAAAGAAACCGTGTGGAGGATTCTGGGTACATATCAGAGGATTCGGTTTTCACACGGTTTTTTGTAAGTTGAAAATTCATCCGTTTGGTGATACACTTTAAATGTATATCTGTGTTTAAAAAGGTGAAAATAAGGAGGCTTCAATAAATGGAAAGCTATAAGCAGGAATTTATAGAATTTATGGTAGAGAGCGATGTGCTCAAATTTGGAGAATTTACATTAAAGAGTGGAAGAAAATCCCCGTTTTTTATGAATGCAGGGGCATATGTGACCGGTTCCCAGCTCATGCGTTTGGGTGAATATTATGCAAAGGCAATTCATGACACCTACGGCGATGATTTTGATGTGCTGTTTGGACCGGCTTACAAGGGAATCCCAATCAGCGTAGTGACCGCAGTTGCATTTGATAAATTATATGGAAAAGAAGTCCGTTACTGCTCAGACCGCAAGGAAGAGAAGGACCATGGAGCAGACAAGGGAAGCTTCCTTGGAAGCACTTTAAAGGACGGCGATAAGGTCGTGATGATTGAGGATGTTACCACTTCCGGCAAATCAATGGAAGAGACCGTGCCGAAGGTAAGAGGAGCCGCAGACGTAGAAATCGTAGGACTGATGGTTTCCTTAAACAGAATGGAAAAGGGACTTGGCGGGGAGAAGAGTGCGCTTGAAGAGATTCAGGACACCTACGGATTCCCGGCAAATGCAATCGTTACAATGGAGGAAGTTGTAGAACATCTTTACAATCGCCCATGCCAGGGACGTGTTGTCATCAATGATGAATTAAAGGCTGCAATTGATAAATACTACGAGCAGTATGGCTGCCGATAGAAAGAAACACCGCATAGTGGCGGGAGTCATATTTGTACTTTATTTTATTGTGCTGTTCTATTTTCTGTTTTTCTCAGAAAAAATGGGACGGACTTATACAGAGCGCGAGTATCATTACAATCTGGTGCCGCTTAAGGAAATCAATCGCTTTATCCAGTACCGCGAAATTCTCGGAATGCGTTCCGTAATGCTCAATATCGTTGGAAATGTGTTGGCATTCATGCCGTTTGGAACCTTTTTGCCCGTGTTTGTAGCGAAAGGGAAAAAATTCTGGTTTACCGCACTCTATAGTTTTGAACTGAGCCTGTGTGTGGAAACACTGCAATTAATTTCAAAGGTTGGCAGCTTTGATGTGGACGATTTGCTGTTAAATACACTTGGCGGAATATTAGGGTATGTGCTTTACCGGATACTAAAATACTTTTATATAAAGTGGAGAACGAACCGGGAAGCGGCTGAAATAAAAGAGGAATGAGAGAAAAGAAGCGATGAGAAGACGCAGAACATCTTACAAATTTACGGAAAAAACACATTCAAAGCGGGGAGCGGCAGCACTTTTTCTGGCGCTCATTTCGCTGGGCGTGTTTGTGTTTGTGGTAATGAAATCGTTTCACAGTGTGGGCAGCGGAAGTATGTATCTCGGCAGTGCCGGAGTGACATCCATGCTGCTTGCGGTAGGAGCGCTGGTGCTTGCATTTACAAGTCTTGGAGATGAAAATTCCTACAAGCTGTTTCCGTTTGCAGGATTACTTTGTTCGTTTCTGGCAGCCGGAATCTGGATTGCGGTATATGTCAGCGGATTTATTGGATAGGAAGGGTTATTATGACAGATTTTGAAAAACAGATTTCTTTTATCATGGAGCTTGACAAAATTAAAAAAATCGGCAGACAGACGTATCTTTCCGATGCCAGCCGCAAGGAAAATGATGCGGAACATTCCTGGCACTTAGCGCTGATGTGTTTTGTGCTCGCAGATTATGCGAATGAGCCGATAGATGTCTTAAAGACCATGAAAATGGTGCTGCTTCACGATGTGATTGAAATTGATGCGGGTGACACCTATGCCTATGATACAGAGGCAAATAAGACAAAGAGAGAGCGCGAGTTAAAGGCAGCAGACCGTATTTTCGGGCTGCTTCCGGAGGAACAGCAGAAGGAGTACAGAGGACTCTGGGATGAATTTGAGGCGATGGAGACAGCGGAGTCAAAGTTTGCCAATATGTTGGATAAAGTGCAGCCGTTACTGTTAAATGATGCATCGGGCGGAAAATCCTGGCTCGAGCACGGCGTTAAGAAATCCCAGGTGATGGCAAGAGATGCACGGGTACATGAGGGCTCGGAAACAATCTGGGAATATGCAAAAAGTCTGATTGACCGCAATGCGGCAGAAGGAAAATTACGGGATGAATAGGGAAGGACATTAGCATGAGTAATAAATACAAAGAGATTTATAAGGAATCAAATGAGCTGGCAGAAGAGAGAATGGAATTAGCGACAGAGCGCATTTCTGCGATTGCTGCGGGGGCAGCAGACGTGCCGGCTGTTTATCAGGATTATTTCTGCAAAACTGGAACCTTTTTATTAAAGCTGGCAGAAATTTGCAAACAGGCAGAGCAGGGAGAGCTTGAAACGATTTCCCTGGAAGCGGCAGAGCAGCAGAATCAGGAACTTTATGCGGATATTCGCCCGGAGCATTACGGGGAGAGTTATGCAAATCCGACTTATGCGGTAGAAAAACTCGGAAAGGAATTCGGAAATGCACTGAGTCTTTTGTATGCACATTTTCGTAACCAGATTGAACACGTATATCAGGGAAAGAAAATGCGTCTTACAATTGCGATGGAGCTGTTTGTAGAAGTTTATAATGCGATAGAGCAGCTCAAAGAAGAAGCAGGAGGGGAGACGGACACCACGGTTTCACATGAGGTGCAGCAGGCGGTTTACTGGTATTTCCATGATTACAGCGAGGTATTTGTGGAAGAGGGTATCCGTGGGATGCTTAATCCGGCAGAGGATTTTGCACTTGGAATTGTGATGGATTCAGACCTGAATGACCCCACTTATCTGTACCGCTATGGACTTTATATCGGAGACAACGAGCGCAAGGTGGCAGAATTTTTGGGCAAAATGTCTGAGCAGGAAGTGCAGGCAATGGCGGACACCTATACAGAGGGCTTCCGCATTGGATTTGTCGCTGCGAAGAAGGACCTTACCAAGAAAAAAGTGGTCCGTCTTTACTATCCGGTTGGATTTGAGCGCATGGTGCGTGCGGCTGTTCACAATTTTGAAAAAATGGGACTTGCTGTGACGATGCTTCCGGAAAGCTCTTCTGCAAACAAGCAGTATTCCTATGACCACAAAGAAGACCGAGCTTATTATCTCGACAAGGCGATTGTGGAGCGTGGACTTGAAGTGAGAAAGACCTACATGGAGGAGCAGAAGGAGCGTGCAGCAGGGTATGCAGGTCCGGCGGTAATCGAAGTGTTTGGTCAGGTGCCGTTTTCACCGGAGACAAAGGAAGAAAAATTGCAATATAACGAGAAACAGCAGCAGCTTTGCGTTTATGAGATGAGCGAACTTGGACAGATTAGTAACCGCTACATCCCAGGCGATGAGTACAGTTTTACCATCATTGCATATCCGGTTCCGGAAATTGGTGAGAAGTTCGAGGAAATTTTTGCAGAGACTGTAAAAATCAATACGTTAGATTATAAACTTTACCAGGGCATCCAGCAGAAGATGATTGATGTGCTTGATGAGGCAGACCGTGTGCACATCACCGGAAAAGGTGCAAATAAAACTGATTTGTATGTCAATATCTGGAAGCTTGGGGACCCGGCAAAAGAGACCGCTTTTGAAAACTGTGTGGCAGATGTCAACATTCCGGTCGGAGAAGTCTTTACCTCTCCGGTTTTAGAGAACACCGAAGGAAAGCTGTTTGTCAGCCAGGTATATCTGAACGGACTCAAATATGAAAACCTTGAGATTGATTTCAAGGACGGTATGATTGCAGAGTATCAGTGTACGAACTTTGAGGACCAGGAAGAATGTAAAAAATACATCCGAAATAATGTTTTAATGCGCCACGATACGCTTCCGATGGGTGAATTTGCAATCGGAACCAATACGACCGCTTACCGGATGGCAAGAACCTATCAGATTGCAGACAAGCTGCCGATTCTGATTGCCGAGAAGACAGGACCGCATTTTGCAGTCGGAGATACCTGTTTCAGCCATGAGGAGGACAGACTGACCTATAATCCGGACGGCAAGGCAATCGTTGCAAGAGAAAACAGTGTTTCTGCACTGCGTAAGGTTTCGGAAGAACAGGGCGGCGGAGAGGCAAAGGCATACTTAAACTGCCATACCGATATCACGATTCCTTATGATGAACTCGATAAGATTACAGTTATTCGCAAGGATGGAAGCACGATAGATATCATCTCTGACGGAAGATTTGTTCTGCCGGGAACAGAGGAGTTAAATATTCCGTTGGATTAATGGAGACGAACCACAAAGGTTATGAATAAAATTTGCACGAAAGAGAGTAAAAATACAGTTTCGTGCGGGAAAGAGGATGAATATGGCAAAAGTAGGAATTGTAATGGGCAGCGATTCGGATATGCCGGTAATGGCAAAGGCAGCAGATATCTTAGAGCAGCTTGGAATCGAGTATGAAATGACAATCATTTCTGCACACAGAGAACCGGACGTGTTCTTTGAGTACGCAAAGACTGCCGAGGAAAAAGGATTTAAAGTGATTATTGCAGGTGCCGGAATGGCAGCGCATCTTCCGGGAATGTGCGCAGCGATTTTTCCGATGCCGGTTATTGGTATTCCGATGCATACCACATCACTTGGCGGAAGAGATTCCCTGTACTCTATCGTGCAGATGCCGTCCGGAATCCCGGTGGCAACTGTGGCAATCAACGGAGGTGCCAACGCAGGACTTTTAGCTGCCAAAATCCTTGCCACAAGCGATGAGGCATTGCTTGCAAAACTCAAAGATTACAGCAAGACCTTAAAGGAGCAGGTGCAGGCAAAGGATGCCAGACTGCAGGAAGTCGGCTATAAGAACTACTAAAAAATGAGAATAAAAACCGCCCGCAAAACCGGAATTTATGTGCCGGATTTTGCGGGCGGTTTTTGCCATAAAGCTTAGAGCTCATCAGTTTTAAAGGTGGTGTAGCCCTCATAGTAATAACTGTGGTCGATTCCTTTCATATACATTTCCCGGTTCTCGGTATCGTCTGTCAGAGCATTTTTCAGGAGATATTTTATTTCGATATCCCTGATGGGACTGCGTTCCATTGCAAGCAGATAATCCTCTTTGTCGACTTTGCTCCAGTCAACAACTTTTCCAAGCTCCTGCTTTAAAATATGGTCAAGCCAGATGCGCATGCTTCTTCCATTGCCTTCACGAAAAGGATGGGCAATGTTCATCTCAACATATTTTTCAACAATTTCGTCAAATGTAGACTGTGGCATTTTGTCAATGTTTGCAAGTGATGCCTCAAGATACATAAGCGGTGCAAAGCGGAAGTTTCCTTTTGCGAGGTTGACCGTCCGGATTGTTCCGGCGAAGTCATAGATTTCATCGAAAAGATATTTGTGTATTTCCTGTAAGGTGGAAAATTTCCCGGCATCGGTGCGGTCAAAAAAACCGTTTTCAAATAATGCAAGTGCCTTTTTCTTGCTGATGCGCTCTTCTTCGCGGGCAAGCTCGGCAGAGTTGGTGATGCCAAGTTTATTTTCAAGTGCCATCGTGGGCCTCCATGTGTTTGTAAAATAGTTTCTCAGAGCGTATCCAGAAGATCGGCGTATCGCTCACAGATGCTTTTTTCCAGCTTTTCAAAGGCCGGAATAAAACGGCTAATAATCTCCTGTGCCAGTGCTTTTGCGGCATTTCCATCGTAAATATGTGCCATATTGTTGCGCTGGGACAGCATATCCAGCCACACATCTTCCTCTATGCAAGGGTAATACTGGTACGCCTGCTTGATAATTTCACGCGGGGAGCCTGTCTTAGCTGCATTGATGCCTTCATAAGTCAGCAATTCTTTTAAGACCTTCCAACCTAATTCAAACTGAATGGAGAACTTGTCAATGATGCCGCTAATGATAAATTCATTGTTGAGATCCTGCTGATCAGAGCGCCGCAGAACGTCTAAATTTTTACGGTAGTTATCAAACTTTTTCATAGAGCAATACTCCCTCCTTGCTGATGGCTTCCCGCAATTCTGGGGACAAATCAGAACATAAATCTATCACATCAAAGGTCAGCAATGTATGCGTTTCTTCCTCAACATCCAGTCTGAAACGGCATACATTGCCTCCCTGCACAGCTAAATCAATATCGCTTGTGCGCTGGAAGTCCCCTCGCGCGCGGGAGCCGAAGAGAATCACCGTTTGGATGTGATGCCTATTTGCCAGATTAATGATTTGGTGAATAACCGTTGAATCAATTCCGTACTTTGTCATCACACCAACTCCTTCGATAAGCCTTCAAGCTCGCTGACCATTCTGGTTATAACCTTACAAAATAATTATACCACAAAACGCTATATCCACAAGCAAAAGAAAGAAAATAGCAGGGAAATATCAAATCTGCTTTAATAATTCCAATGCTACATTTCAGATTGGCGGACATAGCCGCAGGTGTTGACAACACAGGCAATTTGGTTAAGGTCAATAAAAACCTCCGGACGCCCGCGTGGAGGAAGCGTCTTGGCCTCCCATTTTGGCGCGGTATTTTGTCAGTCCATCTGTAGCTTTTCAAACTCCAGTTCCAGACGCCGTAATTCCTGCTCGACACTGTCCTCGCCCGACGCCAGAACGCTTTCTGCGATGCGGGTGAGGTTCAATAGCATAAGTCGTAGTTCCCAATTTTCTCTCGTAGTGGTATAATGTTGCCGCCAAAGATGGCGACGACCACGATGTCGTAGTTCCCAATTTTCTCTCGTAGTGGTATAATAGTAACAGGAGGGACAGAAACACGGGAAACGTCATAGTTCCCAATTTTCTCTCGTAGTGGTATAATGAGTAGAAATATCGTAATCGGGGACATATTGTCGTAGTTCCCAATTTTCTCTCGTAGTGGTATAATGCGGCGCAGCTCGGGGGCACGCGTCAGGCGGTCGTAGTTCCCGATTTTCTCTCGTAGTGGTATAATTATCGACGGCTTCGGCGTGGGATTGAATGAGTCGTAGTTCCCGATTTTCTCTCGTAGTGGTATAATGCAGCTGATCGCAACGCGCGTGACCGATTCGTCGTAGTTCCCGATTTTCTCTCGTAGTGGTATAATAGTTAAGCGGAATGCCCAGCGAGACCCGTTGTCGTAGTTCCCGATTTTCTCTCGTAGTGGTATAATGCCGTCGATGTAGATGCCACGGTCAAGACTGTCGTAGTTCCCGATTTTCTCTCGTAGTGGTATAATCTTCTTCCGGGACTTCCTCTTCCTTCCAGTGTCGTAGTTCCCGATTTTCTCTCGTAGTGGTATAATCTGGAAGGCTTCGGCGGGCTGGGTATCGAGGTCGTAGTTCCCGATTTTCTCTCGTAGTGGTATAATTTTCAGACGGTTGCAAGCGTCAATAAAAAAGTCGTAGTTCCCGATTTTCTCTCGTAGTGGTATAATATTACGCCTTTTA
>OIXH01003780.1_pt1 | contig 13000 bp, 8 predicted proteins | sample 1587741 | NCBI WGS metagenome assembly OIXH01 (sample SAMEA3888916, study PRJEB22519) | human gut metagenome | biome: human gut; feature: human-associated habitat; material: faeces | place: Denmark | collected 2011 | reverse complement strand
CCGCTGCCCGTCGATAAGAAGCCCGGCGACCGGGCGGTTGCCGGAACGATCAACGGCCGGGGCTCGTTCGTGCTGCGGACGACCGGGGCCGGCGCCGACACGCTGCTCGCGCGGATCATACGCATGGTACAGCAGGCGCAGGGCAGCAAGGCTCCCGTGCAGCGCATAGCCGACCGTATCGCTTCGGTGTTCGTGCCGACGGTCATCGGGCTGTCTGCGCTGACTTTCGTGCTTTGGCTCGTCATCGGGGGAGAAGCCTATTTCTCGCATGCGCTGTTGTCGGCCGTTTCGGTGCTGGTGATCGCCTGCCCCTGCGCGCTGGGGCTCGCCACTCCGACGGCGCTGATGGTGGGTATCGGGCGCGGGGCCGAGAATCAGATCCTGATCAAGGACGCGGCGGCGCTCGAGCAGATGTGCCGTATCGACACGATGGTACTGGACAAGACCGGAACCCTGACCGAGGGACGTCCCTCGGTCACGGAGTGGATCGACGTCGTCCCGCCGTCCGACGGACTTTACGATGCCGTCTATTCCGCCGAGATGAAGTCCGAGCATCCGCTGGCTTCGGCCGTCACGGCCTATCTGGCTGGCCGGGGCGCCCGGCGCCGGGAGGTGGACTCGTTCGAGAGCCTGACCGGTCGCGGCATCGCTTTCCGTTGCGACGGAGCGTCTTACTGGATCGGAAGCCGGGCGTTGCTCGAGACTCGCGACGTCCGTCCGTCCGTAGAACTGCTCGCGCGTATCGACCGTCTGGAGCAGGAGGGCGCGGGAACCGTATTCGTCGGACAGGACGACCGCTTGCTGTCGGTCGTCGTCGTCAGCGATCCGCTCAAGGAGACGACCCGCGAAGCGCTGGAGCAGCTCCGACGGCGGCATATCCGTCTGGTCATGCTGACCGGCGACAACCGTCGGGCCGCCGCTGCGCTGGCCGGGCGGTTGGGCATCGACGACTTCCGGGCCGAGATGATGCCCGACGACAAGGAACAGTACGTGCGACGGTTGCAGGCCGAGGGTCGTCGCGTAGCGATGACGGGCGACGGGATCAACGACTCGCAAGCGCTGGCGCGGGCTGACGTGAGCATCGCTATGGGGCGCGGGACCGATGTGGCGATGGACGTGGCGATGATTACGCTGATGAACTCCGACTTGTCGCTGCTGCCCAAGGCCTATGCGCTTTCGCGCAGTACCGTGCGCCTGATCCGCGAAAACCGGTTTTGGGCTTTCGTCTACAACCTGATCGGCATACCGATCGCGGCCGGAGCGCTCTATTCCCTGTGCGGGTTGTTGCTGAGTCCGATGTTGGCCGGAGCCGCTATGGCTTTCAGCTCGGTGTCGGTCGTTGCGAACAGCCTGCGTCTGAAATGGAAAAAACTTTAAACGATTATCCGATGAAAAAGAGATTCAAGACCAACGCCAAGTGCGGAGGATGCGTCGCCAAGATCGGCGAACAGCTGAACAAAATGGCCGAGCCGGAAGAGTGGTCGATCGACCTTGCCTCGCCGGAGAAGTTGCTGACGATCGATACCGACGAGCCCTCGGAGGCTGTCGTGCGAGCCGTTTCCGAAGCGGGTTTCAAGGCCGAGCCGCTCGATTGAGGCGCAGCCTGTCCGATGCTTTCGGCCGTGTGCCCGTTCGGATCCGGGGCCGAGACGGATTAGAGATCCGGGTATTCCACGATCCGCGTCTGCGGAGACATGGAGTACCCGGACTTTCGTATGCCCGTCGTGTGTCGGTCGGTTTTCGTTTCAGTCGGTCTGGTTCCTTGTCTTTCCTGCCGGATTCGGCCGGCCGTGCATGGCGGGCCGTTGTCGTCGTTTCGACCGGCGGCAGGGCTTCTCCATCCTTTCGGCTGCGTATGGCCGGCTGTGCGGGACCGTCCTTCGGGCGTTTGGGTACGCCGCGCGGAGTCTGCCGGAGAAACGTTCTTCCGTACCGTCCGAACATCGGAAAAACTGCCGCTTCGCGTTTCGCGCGGCGGATTCGTTGCCGTCGCGTGCCGCGTGTGTTTTCTGTCCGGACGGGAAAACGGGGATCGGCTTTCGGAATCGGGTAATTGTATACTTTAAATGTACCATGCATATTTGTCTCCGGATTTCTATAATCTGTCGGCCGCGGCATGTGGCTGCAGCTTGCGTATCCGGTTAGGCTGCTACTATGAGATTTCCTTCGTCGGAAGTGATTTCATACGGGGAAAAACCGGACGTATCGGAAACTCGAGAGCCGGTACGGTCAACGGATATAATTGGGGCGGAATTATTCTCATGCTTTTCCATGTTCTCTCATCGCCGGACCGGGTTGTCCGTGTATTTCTAACCGGCGCGTATTTCGGGAAGGGCAGGGAGCCCGGTTTCGGCCGGGAAAGCGGGCGTCGTCCGGCCGGGAAGCGCTACTCGCTCCTTTGCTCGTCGTTCTCGGTCAGTTCGCGCAGCGTGTAGACCAGCGGGCCGGCGAACGCTTCGCGGCGGTACGGGCACTCCTCGACCGAGCAATGGTTGCAATGGCGTTCCTCGCACGGGTCCGAGTGTACCGAAAAGAGTACCCGGTCCGAGAAGCTTTGCTCGATCACCCGCTTGAGCTCCTCGCAGGCCTTGTGCCCCTGCCGGACCGTATAGTACCACGGCAGCGTCAGGTCGCAGTCGATATAGGTGTAGCTCCCGTAGCGGATGATTTTCAGGTTGTGAATGTCGATCCAGTCGGGACGGGGACGGCGCGATACGGTTTCGAGCATTTTTTCGAGGTATCGTTCGTCGGCCGTGTCCATCAGGTCCGATGCCGTTTTGCGCAGGATCGAGATTCCGGTCCATGCGATGATGCCCCCGAAGAGCATGGCCAGCGCGCTGTCGATCCACCCGATGCGCGTTACGTAGAGCAGTACGAGGCCGGCGACCAGCCCGATCGTCGAATACGTGTCGGATTGGAGATGCCTGCCTCCGGCTACGAGCGCGACCGAGTCGTAGCGCCGCCCGGTCCGGATGCTGTAAAGGCCCAGCAGGTAGTTTACCGCTCCCGCCGCCGCTACGATCGCGATGCCCGTGTCGAGCTGCTCGATCTGCGAGGGTACGAACAGCCTGCGGATCTGCTGTTCGCCGTACCAGCTGTCCTCCTTGCCCGGGATCATGTGCATCAGCACGATGCGCACGGGGGCCGCCCGGAATTCGTCGCTGTTGACGACGCCTTTCAGCCATTCCGCCTGCTGCCGGCGGTATTCGTTCCAGTCGCCCATGCCGTAATAGCGGGGATCGTTGTCGGGCTTGTCTTCACAGCCGTCGAGCACGATGAAGAAGGCCGGGCCGCGGCGGAACGTGTAGTAGGTTTCACCGGTCGGCGTGGGGAAATAGTCGAGCCAGTGCTGTGCATAGGCGCCGCGGTTCTCGTGGTTGCCGCGCGTCACGACGAGGGGGATGCCCGCAGGCGTGAGTATCTTCGATGCCGACCCGAGGCAGGCGTCCCAGAGCGTTTGCTCGGTTTCGGTCTGGCTGGCCAGGTCGCCGTTCAGGCAGACGAAGTCCGGCTGGGCTTCGGGGGCCTCCTTGATCAGCAGCTGGAAAACGGAGTCGCGGGCGTGGATGTCGTTGACCATCCAGAAATCGACCTTTTCCTGTGCAGGGTCGAGGGTTCTGATGGTGTAGGGCTTGCGCCGGTACACTTCGCTGCCGTCCCCGTCGTCGAGGATGACGCGCCGGTTGCCCTCGTTCAGGACGATTCCCCGCTGCATGATGCGGTAGCGATAGGTCGTGCCGGGCTGGAGTCCTTCGATCCGCACCCGGTGCATGCGTCCGACGCGGCAAAGTCCGAGATGCGAGTCGTAATACCTGGGCCGTTCGGCCGAGTAGAAGTGCGATCCGTCCATCGGGGCGAGTTCGACCCAGCCGATGGCGTCGGCCTTTGCGTCCCAGACGACCGTGAAGCCGTCTTCGGTGACATTCAGTACATAGGGTCCGTGTGCGATGCGTACCGTAGGCGGCACGGCGGTTTGGGCGAGGGCGGCGGCCGTCAGCAGGAGCGCGCCCAGCAGCAGGGTAAGTCGTTTCATGGTGAAAGTTGTATCGGTTCGAAATCCAAAGGTATGTTTTTATTTTCTTTTATCCAATTTTTCGTTTTATTAATCCGAAAAGAAATAAAATGCATTGTGAAAGGAAAATTTTTTCGTCGCTTTTGGCTGTCGAAAGGAAAATAATATCTATATTTGCCTTTGTTTTGGGAAACCCGGGAGCTTTCCTGCGGGTTTCGTTTGTGAAAAATTGGAAACGGTAAAATCAAGCAGATATTCTATGAATAAGGTAGAGAGCGCCCTTCAGCGCACGACCGACACCAAAGCGCTGGTGATCGGCGTCGGAACCCTTCCGCGGACGGCGGAGATGTTCAACGAGTTGTTTCCCGGCTGCCGCGCCGTCGTGGTCGCCGACACCAATACGTGGCGCGTCGCCGGCGGCGAGGTGCACCGCATCCTCGCCGATGCGGGGATCGGGCAGGACGAACCGCACGTGTTCGCCGATCCGAAACTCTACGCCGAATGGTCGTTCGTCGAGGAGCTGGACGGTGTGCTGGCTGCGACCGATGCCGTTCCCGTGGCCGTCGGTTCGGGCGTGATCAACGACCTGACCAAACTCTGCTCCCACCACAACGGCCGCCGTTACATGGTGGTCGGCACGGCCGCTTCGATGGACGGTTACACGGCCTACGGAGCCTCGATCACCAAGGACGGCAACAAGCAGACCTTCGACTGTCCTGCGCCGCTGGGCATGGTTCTCGATCCGTCGATTTCGGCGGCTGCGCCCGCCAGAATGTCGGCTTCGGGCTACGCCGACCTGATCGCCAAGATCCCTGCCGGGGCCGACTGGATGCTTTCCGACGCCGTGGGGTCGGAGCCGATGGACGATTTCGCCTTCGGATTGGTGCAGGACGGGCTGAAAGAGGCTCTGTCCGATCCCGCAGGCGTGCATGCGGGCAATGTGGAGAAGGTCGAACAGCTGGCCGAAGGGCTGCTGTTGAGCGGTTTCGCCATGCAGGCCACGCAGTCGAGCCGCCCGGCTTCGGGCGCCGAACACCAGTTCAGCCACCTGTGGGACATGGAGCACCTGAAATACAACGGCGCTTCGGTGTCGCACGGCTTCAAGGTCGGTATCGGCACGCTGGCCTCGACGGCCTTTCTCGAAATGCTGCTCGACGCCCCCGTGGTGCAGCTGGACATCGAGAGGTGCGTCGCTGCGTGGAAATCGTGGGACGAGACCGAGCGGGACATCCGGGCCATTTTTAACGACGATCCCGAATTCGTGGCCCGCGGCCTGAAGGAGACCCGCGACAAATATGTCGACAGGGAGGGGCTGCGCGACCAGCTCACGCGGCTCAAAAAGGCGTGGCCCGAACTGCGCGAACGCATCCGCCGGCAGATCATTCCTTTCGACGAGGTGCGCCGCCGCCTGGAACTCGTCGGGGCGCCTTATGAACCTGAACAGATCGGCGTTTCGCGCACCCGTTTCCGCGAGGCGTTCGGGAAGATTCCCTACATGCGCAGCCGCTATACGGTCATCGACACCGCCTTCCGCTGCGGCTGGATGGAGGAGTGGCTCGACCGGCTGTTCGGCAAGGGCGGCGTCTGGGAGGTCGGAAGCCCTGCGCCGGGTTCTGGCGAACCGGCTCGCTCCGCCGCGGCTCCGGTCCCGGGCGCATAGAGCCGTGTGCGGCTTCCGGGCGATAAAACGGAAAAATCACGAAAATAATTTAGAATATCGCTCCGAAAGTTGTATATTTGGCTTCTGAAACTACTAACTTTCATTTCGAAATGACATCTGAACAAACCAAGCGCTTCAAGTATTGGCAGATGCGTACGATCATCGCGACGATGGTCGGTTACGCGCTCTTCTACTTCGTGCGCAAGAACTTTTCGCTGGCCATGCCCGGCCTGGAAGCCGATCTCGGCATTTCGAAGACGAGCCTCGGCATCTTCCTCACCCTGAACGGCCTGATCTACGGCTTTTCGCGTTTCGCCAACGGCATTCTGGCCGATCGCATGAACGCCCGCTGGTACATGGCCGTCGGTCTGGCGCTGTGCGCGCTGGCCAACTTCGCGTTCGGATTCGGCGAGGACGTCTCCTACTGGATCACGGGCGAGCATTCGGGCGACCAGTTCGGCAACACGATGATCCTCTTCATGGGCGTCATGTGGGTCGTTAACGGACTGTTGCAGGGTACGGGATTCCCGCCCTGCGCGCGTCTGCTGACCCACTGGATTCCGCCTACGGAGCTGGCGACGAAAATGTCGGTGTGGAATACCTCGCACTCGATCGGCGCGGGCCTCGTGGTGATCCTCTGCGGTTACATCATGGGTACGCTGGGCACGAACATGGCGGGCGATCCCGACGCCGTGGCTTCCATCGCCGCCAACCTGGGCGTTTCGCCCGACGATGCCGCGGGCATGGAGCGCGTGATGACCTCCGCGGCGCATGTCGGGGCGTGGAAGTGGTGTTTCTGGATTCCGTCGGCGATCGCTTTCGCCGGAGCCATCGGGCTGGTGGTTTTCCTGCGCGACACCCCGACCTCGGTGGGGCTTCCCGAACTGGAAGGAACCGAGACCAGGCAGGTGAAAACCGAAAAGAAGGGCGCCGAGCACAAGGCGTTCCTGATGAAATACGTCTTCAAGAATCCGCTGATCTGGATTCTGGCCTTCGCCAACTTCTTCGTCTACATCGTCCGCTTCTCGGTGCTCGACTGGGGGCCTTCGCTGCTGAGCCAGTCGAAGGGCGTCTCGATGTCGCACGCCGGATGGCTCGTGGCGATGTTCGAGATCGCCGGAATCCTCGGCATGCTCTTCGCCGGATGGGCGACCGACAAGTGGCTCAAAGGCCGCGCCCACCGCACCTGCGTCTTCTGCATGGCCGGCTCCGCGCTCTTCGTCTTCCTCTTCTGGCAGCTTCCCGCCGACGCGCCTATCTGGCTGCTCTTCGCCACGCTCTGCGCCGCAGGGTTCTGCATCTACGGTCCGCAGGCGCTCATCGGCATCGCCGCGGCGAACCAGGCCACGAAGCGGGCCGCCGCCACGGCCAACGGCCTCACGGGGTTGTTCGGCTACGCCTCGACGCTCGTTTCGGGCGTGGGCTTGGGTTTCGTCGCTCAGCACTACGGCTGGAACTGGGCCTATGTCGGCATCATCGGCATGGCCGTCGTGGGCATGCTGGTCTTCCTGCTGATGTGGGGCGCCCGGGCCGACGGCTACGAGGCCGAGACCGAATAACGGAAAATGTTTTGTTTTCAGATGATACGGACTGCGGTCCGGAAGGGTCCGGCCCGCGGCGGGTTGCGGACCCTTTTTTGCGATATATGAAAAGTTTTTTTATCTTTGCTTTTGTGATACATTAAATCTTCGACCGATATGCTAAGCATCGCCGAACGGCACAAATACATCCTCGACAACCTGAACAAATACGGGTTCGTCCGGATCACGGACGTGGCCAATGAACTGGGCGTTACGAAGGTGACGATCCGCAAGGACATCAAGATTCTCGAAAGCAAAGGCATGTTATATAAGGTGCACGGCAGCGCGCGTCCGGCCAATCCCCACGTTGCGGACCTCGACGTGCATGTGAAGGACAACATCAACCGCGACGCCAAGCGCCGCATCGCCCAGCGGGCGGCGGAGATGCTCGGCGAGACCGACTCGATCATCATGGCCTCCGGCTCGACCGTCTACGCCTTCGCCGAGGAGATCAAGATGCGCATGTGGCATCACCTGAACATCGTCACGCCGTTCCTGCGGCTGGGCGTGCTGCTGAACGAGTCGGAGAACGTCAACGTCGTGCAGCTGGGCGGCTCGGTGCACAAGAAGTCGCTGTCGGTGCTGGGCGAAGAGGCCGCGCGCGAACTGGACGACTGCATCTGCTCGAAGGTCTTCTTCGGGGTGGACGGCATCGACCCCGAGCACGGCATCACGACTTCGACGATCGACGAGGCGAAACTCACGCGGCGGATGATGCACGCCGCCTCGCAGGTCATCGTGCTGGCCGACTCGTCGAAATTCGGACAGCGCGGTTTCGGCCGCATCTGCGCGCTGGAGGACATCGACGTGATCGTCACCGACGAGCGGATTCCCGAACAGATGATCTCGATCATCGAGGAGGCGGGCGTCGATCTGATCATCGTCCGATAGCCCGCTCTCCGGGGCGGGCGGTTCCGGGAGCCGGGGCCTGCCGCGCCGGAAATCCGCGGACATGCGCCTTCCGCCCCGCCGCATGCGGAGTGCGTGCGGCGGGGCGTATACGGCATGTTGAAAAATTTTTCCGGAAAAAGTGTTGCAGAGGCGGCGAAAATGCCCTATCTTTGTGCACAATTATAGCGACACCTGAATCCTATGAATTGTAAACCCAACATAGCATCGGCGCAAGCGTTCTGGCAGCAGGATTACTGGTCGGGTTTCCAGTCTCCGACGGATTCGGGCATTATTGTTTTATTAGGGTAACTGTTTCGGTTGCCCTATTTTTTTGTGTCCAGCGACGAATGAAGACATTTTACACCAACGCGAAGATTTTCCGCAACGGTCGTTTCGAACCGGGGCTGATCGCCGTCGAAGGGGGCCGCATCGCGGCCGCCGGGGAACCGCGCCCGGGCGACCGGGTGGTGGACCTCGGGGGGCGGCACCTCGTGCCGGGGCTGGTCGACGTGCATGTGCACCTGCGCGAGCCGGGCTTCCCGCAGAAGGAGACCATTGCGACGGGTACGGCCGCCGCGGCCCGCGGGGGGTATACCACGGTCTGCTCGATGCCCAACCTGAACCCTGCGCCCGATACGCCGGCGACGCTCGGCGAGCAGCTGGAGATCATCCGCCGCGACGCCGTGGTGCGCGTGAAACCCTACGGTACGATCACGATGGGCCAGCGCGGATGCGGCGAACTGGTCGATTTCGCGGCCTTGGCCCCGCAGGTCGTCGGCTTCTCGGACGACGGCCGCGGCGTGCAGTCGGCGGAGCTGATGGAGGAGGCGATGCGCCGGGCCGCGGCTGTCGGTAAACCGATCGTGGCTCATTGCGAAGTCGATGAACTGCTGCGTGGGGGCTATATCCACGACGGGGTTTACTGCCGCGAGCACGGACACAAGGGCATCTGCTCCGAGAGCGAGTGGCGGCAGGTCGGGCGCGACATCGCGCTGGCGGAGAAGACCGGCTGCCGGTATCACGTCTGCCACGTCTCCACGAAGGAGAGCGTCGAACTGGTGCGCCGCGCCCGGGCGAAGGGGCTGCGCGTGAGCTGCGAGACGGCGCCGCACTACCTGCTGCTCTGCGACGAGGATTTGCAGGAGGAGGGGCGCTTCAAGATGAACCCGCCGCTGCGGAGCCGCGCCGACCGCGAAGCGCTCGTCGCGGGCATTCAGGACGGCACGATCGAGGTCATCGCCACGGACCATGCCCCCCACACCGCCGCCGAGAAGGCGCGCGGACTGGCCGGGAGCGCCATGGGCATCGTGGGGCTGGAGACCGCTTTTCCGCTGCTTTATAAATACCTGGTGCTGGAGGGGGTGATCACGCTCGAAAAGCTCGTCGCCCTGATGTCGGCGAATCCCCGCCGGATTTTCGCGCTCGAAGGAGGCGTGGAGGAGGGCGATGCCGCCGATTTTACGGTGCTGGACCTCGGGGCGGAGTATGCCGTGGACCCCGGGACGTTCCTTTCGAAGGGGCGGGCCACGCCCTTCGCCGGATGGAAGGTGCAGGGCCGCGCCGTGCTGACGGTGGTGGGCGGCAAAGAGGTTTATGACGATAACTACGAATCAAACAGATAAGGATGAAAGCTTTTACGAAAAAAATTGTCTTGGAGAACGGCCGCGAGTTCTACGGATACGGTTTCGGCGCCGACCGCGAGGCCATCAACGAGATCGTCTTCAATACCTCGATGGTGGGGTATCAGGAGATCATGTCCGATCCGTCGTATACGGATCAGATGGTCGTGATGACCTACCCGCTGATCGGCAACTACGGTATGGCCGACGAGGATTACGAGACCAAAACGCCGACCATCGGCGGCATGATCGTGCGTGAGTACAACGACTCGCCCTCGAACTTCCGCTATACGAAGACGCTGAACGAGGTCTTCGAGGAGCACGACATTCCGGCCATCTGGGGCGTGGACACCCGCGCCCTGACGCGCATCATCCGCGACGAGGGGTCCCAGAAGGTGCTCATCACCGACGTGGCGACGCCGCGCGACGAGGCCCTGCGCAAGCTCGGCGAATACGTCATGCCGCGCGACATGGTTTCGCGTGTGAGCTGCAAGAAGCGCTGGATGTCGCGTGTCCCCAACCACAAGTACGACGTCGTGGCCGTCGACTGCGGCATCAAGTACAACATCATCCGTCTGCTGAACCGCGTGGGGTGCAACGTGACCGTCATGCCCTACAACTCCACCGTGGAGGAGATCATGGCCTTCCATCCCGACGGGCTTGTGCTTTCGAACGGACCCGGCAATCCCGAGGACGTGACGCCGGTGATCGAACTGGTGAAGCAGCTCCGCGGCAGGCTGCCCATCTTCGGAATCTGCATGGGCCACCAGCTGATTTCGCTGGCCTACGGCGCCCGGACCTTCAAGATGAAGTTCGGCCACCGCGGCGCCAACCACCCGGTGAAGAATCTCGTGACGGGGAAACTCGAAATCACGAGCCAGAACCACAGCTACGCCGTGGATGTCGATTCGCTCGCCGGCACGGGGCTTACGCTGACGCACGTCAACCTGCTCGACGGCACGGCCGAGGGCGTGGAGTGCGCCGCCGACCGGGTTTTCTCGATGCAGTACCACCCCGAGAGCGCTTCGGGTCCGCAGGACAGCGCCTATTTGTTCAAGAAGTTCACAAAAATAATGGAGGAGCACAAAAATGCCTAGGAGAAAAGATATCAAGAAGGTTCTGGTCATCGGTTCGGGTCCCATCGTCATCGGACAGGCCGCCGAGTTCGACTATGCGGGTACGCAGGCGTGCCTCGCGCTCAAGGAGGAGGGTTACGAGGTGATCCTCGCCAACTCGAACCCCGCTACCATTATGACCGACACGCACATTGCGGACAAAGTCTACATGGAGCCGCTGACGCTGGAATACGTCGCCAAGATCATCCGCTTCGAGCGTCCCGACGCCATCGTCCCGGGGCTGGGCGGACAGACGGGTCTGAATCTCGCCGTGCAGCTGGCCAAGAAGGGCATTCTGAAAGAGTGCCAGGTCGAAATTCTGGGCACGTCGTTCGAGTCGATCGAGCGCGCCGAGGACCGCGAGCTGTTCAAGGAGCTGTGCGAGTCGCTGGGCGAGCCGGTGCTTCCTTCGCACATCGCCATGTCGATCGAGGAGGCCGTGGCGGTGGCCGAGGAGATCGGCTATCCGGTGGTGCTGCGCCCTGCCTTCACGCTGGGCGGCACGGGCGGCGGTTTCGCCGACGACGAGACCGAACTGCGCGAGATGATGCGCAACGCCCTTTCGCTCTCGCCCGTGCACCAGGTGCTCGTCGAGAAGAGCATCAAGGGCTATAAGGAGATCGAGTACGAGGTGATGCGCGACCGCAACGACACGGCCATCTGCATCTGCTGCATGGAGAACATCGACCCGGTGGGCATCCACACCGGCGACTCGATCGTCGTTGCCCCGAGCCAGACGCTCACCAACAAGGAGTTCCAGATGCTGCGCGACTCGGCGCTGAAGATCATCCGCGAACTGAAGATCGAGGGCGGCTGCAACGTGCAGTTCGCACTCGACCCGCTCTCGTTCAAATACTACCTGATCGAGGTCAATCCCCGCGTGTCGCGCTCCTCGGCCCTGGCGTCGAAGGCCTCGGGCTATCCCATCGCCCGCGTCAGCGCGAAGATCGCCGTGGGACTCACGCTCGACGAGATCCGGATCGCCAATACGCCGGCTTCGTTCGAACCGACGCTGGACTACATCGTGACGAAGGTCGCCCGCTTTCCCTTCGACAAGTTCTCCGACGCGTCGAACAAGCTCGGCACGCAGATGAAGGCCACGGGCGAGGTGATGTCCATCGGCCGCACGATGGAGGAGTCGCTGCTCAAGGCCGTGCGTTCGCTCGAAACGGGCGTCTGCCACATCTACCACAAGAAATTCGACAAGTGGTCGAACGACGACCTGCTCGCCTACATCAAGGGGGGAACCGACGACCGGCTCTATGCCATCGGCCAGCTGATCCGTAACGGCGTCGACCTGGCGCTGATCTACGACAAGACGAAGATCGACATGTTCTTCCTGGAGAAGTTCAAGAACATCGTCGAGTTCGAAAACGTCGTCCGCGCACACCCGATGGACGTCGAGACGCTCCGCGCTGCCAAGCGCATGGGTTTCAGCGACAAGTACATCGGTCAGCTGTGGGGCCTTTCGCAGAACGAAATGTACCGTCTGCGCGAGAAGAACAACGTCTTCCCGGTCTACAAGATGATCGACACCTGCGCCAGCGAATTCGCCTCCTACGTGCCCTATTTCTACTCGACCTACGAGGAGGAAAACGAGTCGATCGTCAGCGGGAAAGAGAAGATCATCGTGCTCGGTTCCGGCCCGATCCGCATCGGCCAGGGCGTCGAATTCGACTACTCGACCGTGCACGCCATCTGGTCGATCCGTGCGGCGGGCTACGAGGCCATCATCATCAACAACAACCCCGAGACCGTCTCGACCGATTACACCACCAGCGACAAGCTCTACTTCGAGCCGCTGACCGTGGAGGACGTGATGAACGTCATCCATCTCGAAAAACCGAAAGCCATCGTGGTGTCGCTCGGCGGACAGACGGCCATCAACCTCGCCGAACCGCTCGCCGAGCTGGGCGTGCCCATCATCGGCACGGACACGCAGGCGATCAAGAACGCCGAGGACCGCGGCTGCTTCGAGAGGATCATGGAGGAGCTGGGAATTCCGCAGCCCGAGGCCGAGGCCGTGACTGACATCGAGTCGGGCGTCCGGGCCGCGGCGCGCATCGGCTATCCGGTGCTGGTGCGTCCGAGCTACGTGCTGGGCGGCCGCGCCATGCAGATCG
>OIXH01003775.1_pt1 | contig 13014 bp, 12 predicted proteins | sample 1587741 | NCBI WGS metagenome assembly OIXH01 (sample SAMEA3888916, study PRJEB22519) | human gut metagenome | biome: human gut; feature: human-associated habitat; material: faeces | place: Denmark | collected 2011 | reverse complement strand
ATCTCCGGCGGCGAGGTGGATACGGAGCGCATGGCCAAGGTACTGCTGGACGAATACCGGTCTGGAACGTTAGGAAATATTACGCTGGAACTTCCGCCGGTGGAGTGAGGGAGACGCGATGGATCTGTGGGAACCGGAACGGGCCTGCTGGGCGGAAGGCGCAGCGCTGGTCTGCGGTGTGGATGAGGCCGGGGCCGGCCCTCTGGCCGGCGCGGTCTATGCCGCGGCGGTGATCCTGCCGCCGGAATGGAAGCTGGAGGGACTCAACGACTCCAAGCAGGTAAGCCCAAAGCGCCGGGAACGCCTCTTTGACCGCATCCGGGAACAGGCGTCGGCCTGGGCGGTGGCCTGGGCGGATGAACGGGAGATCGACGAGACCGATATCCTCAGCGCCCGGATACTGGCCATGCAGCGGGCCATCGACGGGCTTGCCCCGGCCGCAGACTTTGCCCTGATCGACGGAAACCGGGATCGCGGCAGGGCGGCGGCGATCACCACGCCCCACCGCGCGATTGTAAAGGGAGACAGCCTGTCGGCCTCCATCGCTGCGGCCTCGATCCTGGCCAAGGTCAGCCGGGACCGGTATGTGTCGGGAGAGCTGGACGCAAAATATCCCCAGTACCAGTTCGCTAAGCATAAGGGATACGGTACGAAGCTGCACTATGAACTGTTGGACCAGTACGGCCCCTGCCCGGAGCACCGGCGCAGCTTTTTGAAAAAGTGGGAGGCCAAACGCCATGGGTAAAACCCAGAGCGCCGGAAACCGGGGCGAGGCGGCGGTGGCCCGCTATCTGCGGCAGAAGGGCTATACGCTGCTGGAAAGTCAGTGGCGCTGCCGGTTTGGTGAATTGGACTTAGTGGCAAAGGACAAGCGAGGGCTCCTCTGCATCGTGGAGGTCAAGCTCCGGGGGAGCGGCTCCATCGCCCTGCCCCGTGAGTTTGTGGACGGCCGCAAGCAGCAACGGCTCCGCAGTGCCGCAGAGCTGTATCTGGCGGCGAACGAGCTGGACGTACCGGTCCGGTTCGACGTGGCGGAGGTTTATGACGAGGGCGGCAGCCTCCGCATTTCCTATATTGAAAACGCTTTTATTTAGCCTCATAAAGGAGGAGCCCGATATGAAGTATTACAGCACGCGGGATAAGAACGTGTCCCTTTCCGCGGCGGAAGCCGTGAAAATGGGCCTGAGCCGGGACGGCGGTCTGCTGACCCCAACGCGGATTCCTCAGATCGACCGGGCCTTTTTGGAGCGGCTGACGCCTTTGGAGTATGCCCGGCGGGCGGCGGCGGTCATGGCGCTGTATCTGACGGATTATTCCGAGGAGGAGCTGCTGACCTTTGGCCGGAACGCCTACGGCCCGGCGCAGTTTGACGATCCCATTGCCGCGCCGGTGCGGAAGGTGGAGAATGGCCTATATTGCCTGGAGCTGTGGCACGGTCCCACTGCCGCTTTCAAAGACATGGCATTGCAGATCATGCCGCGCCTGCTCTCCCGCGCGCTGGTCAAGACCGGCGAGACACGCCATGCCCTGATCCTGGTCGCCACCTCGGGCGACACGGGAAAGGCGGCACTGGAGGGCTACCGCAATGTGGATCGGGTGAAGATCATGGTCTTCTACCCGGTAGACGGTGTGAGCCGCGTGCAGAAACTCCAAATGGCAACGCAGACCGGCGACAACCTGCGTGTAGTCGCCATCAAGGGAAACTTTGACGATGCGCAGACCGGTGTCAAAAATATCTTTGCCGACCGCGAAATGGCGGAGCGCCTGAACGAGCACGGGTATATCCTGTCCAGTGCCAACTCCATCAACTGGGGACGTCTTGTCCCGCAGATCGTCTACTACATTTCCGCTTACTGCGACCTGCTGAACAAGGGTGTCATCCGCAACGGGGAGCAAATCGACGTCTGCGTGCCGACCGGAAACTTCGGCAACATTTTCGCCGCATATCTTGCCAAACGGATGGGACTGCCTATCCGGCGGCTGGTCTGCGCCTCCAATCAGAACAACGTGCTGACGGATTTCCTTGCCACCGGCACCTACGACCGCAATCGTCCGTTCCATTTGACCATGTCCCCCTCTATGGATATTCTGATCTCCTCCAACCTGGAGCGCCTGCTCTGCCTGATGGCGGGTGAGCAAAAGACAGCCGCCTACATGGAGAGTCTGCGCAAAACCGGCTCGTACACCGTGGACGCGGAGGTTCTGACGGATATCCGCGCGTGTTTCTCCGGCTACTTCGCCGGGGAGAACCTGACCGCCGCGACCATCAGCGAGTTTTTCGAGAATGAAAGCTACCTCGCCGATACCCACACGGCAGTCGGACTTGCCTGCGCCGAGCAGTACGCGGAGGAGCATCCCGGCGATACAACGCCCATGGTGGTGGCATCGACCGCCAGCCCCTTCAAGTTTGCGGCGGACGTGTATATGTCGCTGACAGACGGAACCAAGTTGCCGCGTGATCCGCTGTCCGCGCTGGATCAACTCGCCGAACTGACCGGAGCCGACATCCCGTACCCCCTGTGCGGTCTGCGGGAGCGCACCGTGCGCTTCCGGGAGACCATTCCGGCAAACGCCATGCCGGAGGCAGTGCTGGATTTCTGCGGGAAATAATCCCGCGTCCGGAACACCGAAGGCGCCGCCGCGCAGATGCGCGGCGGCGCCGGGTTCGTCCCTCGTCTGCTTACTCGGACTTGGGCTGGAAGGTGGCGCAGGCAGTGTCACTGCTGGTGGATGCGTAAGCAGGTCCTACCGTGATTTCACGCGCGGTGCAGCAATCGTTCGCATCGTGGTGTACGCAGTTTTTGACGTCACAGGATACGCCCTTGATGTGCTTGCAGCCGCACTCTTTTCTGTTTTCCTCGTTCATGTTTTCCGACCGTTCCTTTCCGGATTCCGCAAACCGTACGGTATGCGGTTCGGCGGCGCATTTCTTCGGCAGCAAAGCAGGTGCTATCACCGCCGGGTCGTCGCCGCTGTTATTGTGTGTCGCGGACGGGCGGTCTATTCTCCCGGATGTATTCCCCGGATCCCGGTCGGATTGGAGGTTTTTTCTTTCATGTCGATTTTTGCCATAGCCGACCTGCACCTGTCCACCGGTGCGGGTATCGACAAATCCATGGAAGTGTTCGGCAAGCGTTGGCGCGGATATACCGAAAAGATACGCAGAAACTGGGAGGCGTCGGTCGGTGCAGATGACACAGTGGTCATCCCCGGCGACATCTCCTGGGCGATGCGGCTGGAGGATGCATTGTCCGATCTGGAATTTCTGAACCGGCTCCCCGGACGCAAGCTCATCGGCAAGGGAAATCACGATTTCTGGTGGACAACCGCGAGCAAAATGAAAGCCTTCTTTGCCGAACACGGGCTGTCCTCGCTTCATATCCTGTATAATAATGCCTACCTTGCCGAAGGACGGGTTCTGTGCGGTACGCGCGGCTGGTTTCTGGATGAACGTCAGCAGAACACGGTCGGAACGCCGGACTATGCCCGCGTTGCGCAACGCGAAGTTGTCCGGCTACGGCTGAGCCTGGATGCCGCCGCCGCGCTGTGCCGGGCGGAAACAGAGACAGGACGCGCGCGCCCGCCCATTACGGTTTTCCTGCATTTCCCGCCCGTCTGGGTGGATTTCGTCTGCCGGGAGATGGTGGACACTCTGCATGAGTACGGTGTACAGGAATGCCTGTTCGGGCATATCCACGGTATGTACAATGTGCCGCGCAGTTTTGATTTTGAGGGCATCCGCATGACGCTGTGTGCTTCCGATTTCCTGAATTTTACGCTTCTTCCGCTTCCGCCCGTTGCAGGCGACGTAGAATAAAGGCAGAATTCACAAGCCGACGTTCTGCCTCGCCGCCACATTCGGCAGCATGACAGTGCGAAAGTTTTCGGAATCCTATTGACAATCTGCACAAAAGAAGGTAAAATATACTGTGAATGTAAAAAATGACTCCCCTACAAAAAGAAAGGAACCGTTACCATCATGACGCTGATCAAAGCTGAAAGAACCGAAAACAGCACCGTAGAGCTGGAATTTTCGGTGGACAGAGAAACCTTCGACAAGGAAGTTAGCAACGTATACCGCAAGCAGGCTGCCAATATAACCGTGCCCGGCTTCCGCAAGGGTAAGGCACCCCGCTCCATCATCGAGCGGATGTACGGCAAGGGCGTATTCTATGAGGATGCCGCCAATAACCTGCTGCCTGCCGCTTACGAAGAGGCACTGAAGGCATCGGAAACGCCGGTGGAGCCGGTCGGACGTGCAGAGTTTGATATCAAATCCATTGACGAGAACGGCATCGTGTTCACTGCCGTTGTGCCGGTGAAGCCCGCCGTCACCATCGAAGGATACATGGGGATCGAAGCGCAGAAGGTCGCGGACGAGGTGACCGAGCTGGAGATCGAAAACGAGCTGAAGATCGTCCAGGAGCAGAACTCCCGCGAGATTGATGTGACGGATGCACCCGCCGCCAACGGAAATACCGTTGTCATCGACTTTGACGGAAGCATCGACGGCGTGCCCTTTGACGGCGGCAAGGGTGAGGATTACCACCTGAAGCTGGGCTCCGGCAGCTTCATTCCCGGCTTTGAGGATCAGATCGTCGGGCATTCTGTCGGGGACGCGTTCGACGTCCGCGTCACCTTCCCGGCGGACTACCATGTGAGCGAGCTTTGCGGCAAGGAGGCTGTCTTTGCAGTGAAGCTGAAGGCGATCCAGAGCATTGAGCTGCCCGCGCTGGACGATGATTTTGCCAAGGATGTTTCCGAATTTGATACCATGGATGCATACAAGGCAGACATCAAGGCAAAGATCGAAAAGAGACACGAGAACGCTGCCGAGTCTGTCTTTGAGGAGACTGTCGTAAATGCTCTGAATGAAAAGCTGGGCGGTGAGGCTATTCCCGCCGCCATGATCGATGCGGAAGTAGAGAATGTGGTGCGCGACTACGACAACCGTCTGCGGATGCAGGGGCTTGATCTGAACAGCTACCTCAAGTATACCAACAATTCGCTGGAGCAGTTCCGCAGCCAGGTTCGCCCGCAGGCTGAAAGCTACGTGAAGACCCGCCTCGCGCTGGAGAAGATCGCCGAACTGGAGAATATCACGGTAAGCGACGAGGAGCTTGAGGCAGAGTATGCCCGTGTTGCCGAGAAGTACGGAATGGAAGTTGACAAGGTTAAGCCCTTGATCCCCGCTGACTCGCTGATCACCGACCTGAAGGTCAAGAAGGCGATGGATCTGGTCAAGGCAAACACCGTTGCCCCCGCCGCAAAGCCTGCTGACGCAGAGTAAGCATCCCCCATAACGAAAACCCGTTTTGCCACGACCGCTGTTACCTTTGGTCGTGGCAAACCTATCGGGGGATTTTTCGGGAATCCCCCGATCTGTCCCCATCTTCCGTAACTGAAATAACCGATGATCAATAGCCGAAACATCTACGATCACGTAAAGAAAGAAGGTTTTGCCGTATGCTGTCCGATTCCCGTCCGTCCTTCGCCCCCCGGAACGCGCTGGTTCCCATGGTCATCGAGCAGACCAATCGGGGTGAGCGTTCCTACGACATTTTCTCCCGCCTCCTGAACGACCGGATCATTTTCCTCTCGGATGAGGTCAACGATGTGACCGCCTCACTGGTGGTCGCACAGATGCTCTTCCTGGAGGCGCAGGATCCCGACAAGGATATCTCTTTCTATATCAACAGCCCCGGCGGCTCCATCTCTGCCGGCATGGCTATCTATGACACCATGCAGTTCATCAAATGCGACGTGTCCACCATCTGCATCGGTATGGCGGCATCCATGGGCGCCTTCCTGCTGGCGGCAGGTGCGCAGGGCAAGCGCTTTGCCCTGCCCCACAGCGAGATCATGATCCATCAGCCTCTCGGTGGCGCACAGGGGCAGGCGTCGGATATCAAGATACGCGCCGAGCTGATCCTGCGCACGCGCGATATGCTCAACCGCATTCTGTCCGATCGCACCGGGAAACCCATCGAAACCATCGAGAAGGATACAGATCGGGATAACTTTATGACTGCGGAACAGGCGCTGGATTACGGACTGATTGACCGTATCCTCACCAAGCGGGACTGATGAGCGCCACAGAAAGGACACGGATACTTCATGGCAACGAATAATAACCGAAGGGGTTCGGGGAATACAACGCCCCGTTGTTGCTCCTTCTGCGGGCGGCTTGAGTCGGAGGTCAACTACCTGATCCCGTCCATGGACGGAAGTTATATCTGCGATGTATGCGTGGAAACCTGCCACGAAATGATTGCAGATACAAAAGAAGTGGCCAGGGAGTCCGGGTTCGGCAATCTATCGCTGGCTACCCTTCCCCGCCCCATGCAGATCAAGGCATCGCTGGATGAGTACGTCATCGGGCAGGAGAAGGCAAAGATTGCCCTGTCGGTAGCTGTCTACAATCACTACAAACGCATTCTGACCCGGAGCGAAACAGCCGGGACTTCAAAAAAACGCCGCAGCCGTTCAGGTCAGCCCGCAAACCCGCTGCTGGATGAGCTGCAGGATGTGGAAATTCAGAAATCCAATATCCTGTTGCTCGGTCCTACCGGCGTCGGCAAGACGTACCTCGCGCAGACGCTTGCCAAAACCTTGCGCGTGCCCTTTGCCATCGCGGACGCCACCACCCTGACCGAGGCGGGATACGTCGGGGAGGACGTGGAAAATATCCTTCTCCGATTGATACAGGCGGCGGATTTCGATATCGAACGTGCCGAGCGCGGCATCATCTATATTGATGAGATCGACAAGATCGCCCGCAAGAGCGAGAACCCCTCCATCACGCGCGACGTATCCGGTGAAGGCGTGCAGCAGGCTCTGCTGAAAATCCTGGAGGGGACGGTATCCAATGTGCCGCCGCAGGGCGGACGCAAGCACCCAAACCAGGAATTCATCCGCATCAACACGGAAAATATCCTGTTCATCTGCGGGGGCGCCTTTGACGGTCTGAGTCGCATTATCGAAAAGCGGCAGGGCGGCTCCACCATCGGCTTCGGCGGCGAGGTAAAATCCAAAACCGAGGCTTCTGCCGGGAGTCTGTATGCGCAGGTCGAGCCGCACGACATCATCAAGTTCGGGCTTATCCCCGAGCTTGTCGGACGTATCCCTGTCATCGCCGCACTGGATGATCTGGACAAGGAGGCTTTGGTGCGTATTCTTCGGGATCCCAAGAACGCCATTGTCAAGCAGTATAGAAAACTGTTCGGACTTGACCGCATCCGCCTGGTCTTTGATGAGGACGCGCTGGATGCCATTGCGGAGGAGGCTCTGCAACGTCACACCGGCGCACGGGGTTTGCGCGCCATTATGGAGCAGTACCTCATGAAGCTCATGTATGAGCTGCCGAGCGATGATACAGCCGAAAGCGTAACCATCACCCGTGCCTTCATATGCGGGGAGGGACAACCGCTTATCACGCATCGGGCGCCGGCAGCCGCCGCGCTGCCGGAAGCAGCTGATGCTGACACCGTACCCGAGCAGGCGCCTGTCGCACAGATACCACCCGCACGGCAGAATAATGCATGAAAGGTTTCCAAAAGGTAGCAAAGGAATTCGGAACAGTATGGTAACTTGTATCGTTGGAATCAACTGGGGCGACGAGGGCAAGGGACGCGTGGCGGATCTGCTCTCCCGCGACATGGATATCGTGTGCCGTTGCCAGGGCACAAGCGAGGCGCGCCACACGGTAGTGAACGAGCGCGGCAGCTTTATGCTGAATCAGCTCCCTTCCGGCATTCTGTACGGTGGTGTCTGTTGCATCATGGGGGACGGAATGTATATCCAGCCAGACCGCCTGGACGAAGAAATAACACGCCTGCGCGATGCCGGGGTATACATCTCGCCGGAAAACCTGAAAATCAGCCGCCGTGCCGCGCTGGTTCTGCCCGGTCTGACTGCAACGCAGATGCGTCTTCTGCTGGAAACGCGCGACCGTCTGTGCATGGGCGACCTGACGGATGTCGAAATGCTGGCTGAGCATCTGAACGCATTGGCGGATGCGTTCCGCCGCAACGGCGGAAAACCGAATATGTCGGCTTGGTCTGCGTGCTGTCGCCGCTATACGGCACTGTTCGGCGACTATATCGCCGACACGGGCGCCTATCTGTACGACGCGGAGCACGCCGGAAAGCGTATTCTGCTGGAATCCCAGTCGGGCGCTCTGCGTGACAAGGATTTCGGCGTGTTCCCTTACGGCTCGCCGACAAACTGTCTGGCAGCCTACACGCCTATCGGTGCCGGTATGCCCGGCGTGCGGCTCTCCCGCGTGGTTGGCGTTATGAAAGCGTACTCCGCCTGCCATGGGGACGGTCCGTTCCCGGCTGAAATCACGGGTGAGGAGGCAACCTACTTCCGCGAGCTGGGACAGGAGGACGAGGACGGCGCCACGCCCCGCCGTGTCGGCGGTTTTGACGCGGTCGCGTCCCGCTACGGCGTCCGCCTTCAGGGCGTTGATGCCATTGCACTGACCAAGCTGGATGCGGTATCCTTCCTGCCGCAGATCCCCATCTGTGTCGCCTACGAAGTGGACGGGAAGCGTGTCACGGATTTCCCGACACCGTCCGCCCTGCGGCGCGCAAAACCGATATATGAATACGTGGACGGCTGGAACTGTGACATCTCCGGTTGCCGGGCATTCGCAGATCTGCCTGTTCAAGCCATCATCTACATCAGGTACCTGGAAGAGTTGGTCGGCGCGCCCATCACCTATGTGTCGGTTGGCGCCGAACGGGATGCCTACATCCGGGACAGTGTAAAAGCGGAAATTCAGTAAAACCCTTGACAAAAATTCCGGGATGTGGTATAATCCCAGTGTTGTGCGGGCAGGTCGTCCTGCCTGCGCGCGGGCCATTAGCTCAGTTGGTCAGAGCTCCCGGCTCATAACCGGTCGGTCCTAGGTTCGAGTCCTAGAAGGTCCACCATATTTTGATAGAAATTATACGGAGAAATACCCAAGTCTGGCTGAAGGGATTGGTCTTGAAAACCAACAGGGTGTAACAGCCGCGGGGGTTCGAATCCCTCTTTCTCCGCCATTTTTCTTATCGCGGAGTAGAGCAGTTGGTAGCTCGTCGGGCTCATAACCCGGAGGTCGTAGGTTCAAGTCCTTCCTCCGCAACCAATGGTTCCATGGTGTAGTGGTTAACATGCCAGTCTGTCACACTGGAGATCGCGAGTTCAAGTCTCGTTGGAACCGCCATTATGCTGGCTAGGTAGCTCAGTCGGTAGAGCAATGGACTGAAAATCCATGTGTCGCCGGTTCGATCCCGGCCCAAGCCACCATAAAAAAAATTAAAAGTAGAAAGTTTAACTTTCTACTTTTTTTGTCTTTAAATAAGGACAAGTATTCATTTTTACAGTGCAATTACCATTGTAATAGCAATCTCCACATTTATCTTGTTTTTTGGTTTTTATGTGTTTTGTTTCTTTAAATTCCATAATTTTCCTCCCCTTTGGTATTATTATTAGTCTATTTAAATAATTTATACAAAAAACATTTAAAAATGTTTTATTTATGTTATAATATTATCAGGTAGGGTGAAAATGTATGAAGTTCAAAATTAATCATATTGAATATGAAACAGAGGAAACAAATATAAAGTTAATAGAATTCTTAAAAAATAATAAACTTTCTTTTATTAACAATAATTTATTAAAAGTTGAAATAGAAAATAATGAACAACTACAAAATATAAAAGACGTAATAATTGAAGATGGTATGTCATTGTTAACAATTAGTGATAAAATAATTGATAAATTAAATAGTGAAATACAAACTATAAGTAAACAAGTTCAACAAGATGAATTTAAGTTATCAGAAACATGTTATAACGTGTTATTATGTGATTCAGATATTTATGAAGAAAGCTTAAAGTTATATTCTAATTGTGGTTTTGATGATATCATTAACATTAAATTTGCTTCAATGATTGAATTTGTTGAAAGGGCAAATGAAATGCTAATCAAAAAAACAAATGAATTAGATGGTATTTCACAAAAACCAATTGTTTATTCAAAATTAAACATTATTAACTATAATAACACTTTAAACACGAAAATATTGTCAGATTATGACATTGCGACAATATTAATAAATAATTATTATAAAAAAATATGTAATATTGAAAAAAATATAAACATTATCTACATAACTAATTCTCTATATAAGCATCTTAATAATACAATTAATGAAACTAGAGTAAACCAAACTGTTTTATTTAACAATGTTAAATTAATAGAAACAGAAAACAAATGCAAGAACTTGATTAATAAAGCAATATATTTAAAAGAGTCGTTTGACTATACAACTAATTGTTCTTTTATTGGGTATATTAAACTATTCAAACAAATGGGACTAAAAGAAAACCGTCTTGAAGCAATTTCTTTAGACGATAATGCTAAAAAGATAACTGGCGTTTATCAAAAAATAAACATAGTTGGTTTGGTTACGAAAGTTTTTCCAAAACTAGAAGAAGTAACAAAATATGATTATATATATGTATTAGACGATACTGAAAAATTAGATTATGTTAATGAAAGCGAATATTTAAATGATTATAATATGAATGAAATCTATAAAAAGGTTTTAGATAAGCCTGGTAATAAATTTTTAATGAGGAAATAATAATGAATATATCAAAAACAATGTTCAAAAACTTTGCAAGATGTCGTAACTTTGTAAGTTATTACGATTTGTATATTAATAGATTTCTCCACGAAGTAAAAGAAATAGATGGCACCCCTGTCATAACAGAAGAATTATTGAAAGAAATGAAAGATATTCCTGAAGGAATGTTCGATGAATCACAAGAAAGACTAAATGAATTTTTCAAGGGGATGTTCGATGAAGAAACTGGAGCAGATTTGACAATCATAACAAATGCCCAAATGGAAGCTTTCAAATCAATATTTACCGAAGTTGAACGATTAGCCGCAGAGTATATATCAAAGTTATTCAATCATGAAGTAATTGCTTCTGAAAACACATACGAACAAAAGAAGTATGAATTTGAAAATTTTGGGCATCAATTCTATTGTTATTTAGATATATATTTTGAAGACCAAGATTCCATTAAAATCTTTGAAGTAAAATCTACAACAAGTAAAAAGTATGACGATTTTAAAATAACTTTAGAGGGGGAAGAGTTTCCTCTTTTCTTGAAAAATAGAGATAATATATATGAATATGTAGGCGATGAACTAATAGGTACTGTAGCTGGTAAAAAAGTAATAACCCCAAAAATGGTAGAAAAGAAACATGACGCATTATTTAATAAATTTTCTAAAGTGGGGAAATATATCTATGACCTTGCGGTAGAAAAATATATTGTTGAAAATAGCCGTATCAATGCTAATGACGAATTTAAAGATGTTGAATATTATTTAGTTGTATTAAATAGTGAGTATCACTTTAGCGGTAGATATGATGAAAATGGTAAACCAATTTATGACCTTGATGAAAATGGTAATGCATTATTTAAAATATATGATTTAAGTGATATAGTTGAGGAATATTTTTTTAAAATAGATGATGAATGTAATAGAATATTAGAAAATCTAAAATACCTAACTATTAATACACATATGCTTGGTGAATGTTGTGAATACAAGAAGACTACTCAATGTAAGTTCTGTAATATATGTATGAAAAAAGTATTGAGAGATGGCTCAATACTTGAATTCATGAAAAAAAATTATGCATTTTCAGAAGAAACACCTGATGGAAAAAGGGATAGACTTACTGTTTATGAATTGATAAATAGAAGATATTATACAATAGATCAGTGTAGGGATTTCTTGACTAAAAATGATAACATTATGCAATATGAATGTTACGTTAATAATAAAGTTTATATGGATAAAGAAAGAATTAAATTAGCTTTAAAAGAAATAAGATATCCGATATTTCATCTTGATTTCGAAAGTTACAATTGCCCATTGCCAAGATTTAAAGGTGAAAGACCATATGAACAATCTTTATTTCAATACTCTCTTCATGTTGAAAATAGACCTGGAGAATGTGATTTAGTGGCTAATCATTATGAATTTCTTGCGAAAGATCACCATGATAGAAGGTTAGAATTGACTGAACAATTGATTAATGACATAGACCTAAAGAATGGTGGATGTGTAATGGTTTATAATAAGTCTTTTGAAAAAACGAGATTACATGAACTTGCGGCATTCTTCCCTAAATATAAAAAAGAATTAGATAATATTAATGAACATGTATTTGATTTGTTGGAAGTATTAAATGGTTCATCAGCTTTGTATGATGATATTTTAAATACCAAATTAAAAGAAGAACAAAAGAAAAAACCTGATTTTACATATTATAATAATTTAATGCACGGCTCATTTTCTATAAAAAAAGTATTGCCACTATTTACTAATTTAACCTATAAAAATTTGGTTGTCAAAAATGGTACTGAAGCAATAGTCACATATGGTAGTTTACCATATTTAACGCAAAAAGAATATGATGAAAAATATTTAGCACTAAGAGTATATTGTAGACAAGATACTTGGGCAATGGTAGAAATATTAAGAGGATTACGGGAGGCAGTAAAAAATGAAAATTAAAATATATAATTTAGTACTATTAGCAATGTATGTTGTGCAAATTGTACTTTTTATGATTTTCGCAAATGGTGGATTTAAGGCTGTATCAGCAGGAATAATATGTGTAGAGACAATAGGACTAATACTAAGTTTTAGAATAAATAGAGATTCAAAATTATTTATTGCCTCCTTGGTATTTCATATATTATGCTTATTAGTTAATTTAGCAATGACATTAATATATGTACCTACAACATCTCAAATTCCACTAGCAATTTTTATCATAACATTATTAGTTACAGTTACAATTTTAGTAAAAATAGTTTTAGATCTATGTATAAAAAAATAAGCTCAAAGTGAAATAGTCAAGAAAAAGTAGACACAAAAAAGCATTAATTAAATCCCTGCTCAGTTCTATACTGAATGGGGGTTTTATAT
>OIXH01003770.1_pt1 | contig 13025 bp, 10 predicted proteins | sample 1587741 | NCBI WGS metagenome assembly OIXH01 (sample SAMEA3888916, study PRJEB22519) | human gut metagenome | biome: human gut; feature: human-associated habitat; material: faeces | place: Denmark | collected 2011 | reverse complement strand
CGATGTTCTGATATCGCCGGGGCTTATTTTAGCTGAATCTCTTGCTGTGCCCCGCTGTTTCGGTAGCGTCGGGGCTTATCTTAATAAAATCTCTTTCTGCGCCCCGATGTTCTGATATCGCCGGGGCTTATTTTAGCAGAATCTCTTGCTGTGCCCCAGCGTTTCGATTTTCGCGGGGTCTAACAATCACAAATTAAGAATTTCGCCCCATAAAAAACTGCCCAGTACAATCCAGTGTGTCCGGGCAGTTTCAGAATTATGAAAAATTGAATTTTTACAGCCGGTTCGCCTTCACATCCTCGAACTCCTGCAGCATTTCTTCGGAAGGAGCCTTGGTAGCGAGGCTGACTGCGATGATAGCGATAAGTCCCAGCCCGAAGCCTACTACCAGAGAATACAATCCGGTAGCTTTGCCCAGGGTCTGTCCGCCCACGAGAGGAATATAATCCCAGATGATAACGGCAAGTGCTCCGGTGACAATTCCGGCTACCGCTCCGGGGAAGTTGGTTCTCTTCCAATATAAGGACATCACTACCAACGGTCCGAAGGCGGCACCTAAACCTGCCCACGCGTTGGATACCAGTCCCATGACGGTGTTGTTCGGATTCCATGCGATGATGTAAGCCAGCACAGCTACTACCAGTACTGTGACACGGCTCACATTCATAACCGTCTTGTCATCCGCATCCTTTTTGAGCAGTCCCTTGAAGATATCCTCCGCTACGCTGGAGGCGCTGACTAACAGCTGGGAATCCGCAGTGGACATGATTGCTGCCAGGATACCACAGAGGAACAATCCTGCAATGAACGGAGCCCGCATCTCCACGGTAAATACCTTCTTGATCATCTCAATAAATACCTTCTCATTATTGCCATTCACCAGCTCCGGCAGATACGCTCTGCCTAGGGTACCGATAAATACTGCAAATCCCAGGGATAATGCTACCCAGCTGATGGCAGTAGCCTTGGACTTAGTCATTTCCTTCTCATCCCGGACTGCCATAAATCTCACCAGGATGTGGGGCATTCCGAAATATCCCAGTCCCCAGCCGAGACCGGAGATCACGCTGACGATATTGTTGCTTCCGTCACCGTTCTTCATCAGATTCAGGAAGTTGGCACTGTCGGCACCGCTGGCTTCCAGACCGGCTGACAATGTAGTGCCGCCGGTTGTCAGAAAATGATAAGCGAACAGCGGTACTGCCAGAATACCGACCAGCATCAGCATACCCTGGATAAAGTCTGTCACACATACCGCGGTAAATCCGCCGAGGAAGGTATAGACCAAAACTACCAGCGCACCGATGGTCAGTGCCACATGATAATCAATGCCGAACACAGACTCAAACAGCTGACCGCCGGCAGAAAGCGCGGAAGCGCAATATACCAGGAAAAATACTACAATAGTAATAGAAGAAACCGTCATCAATACCTTCTTCTCATCATGGAAGCGGTTCTCAAAATAAGTCGGCAGCGTCACGGAATTATTAGCACGGATCGTATATCTGCGCAGCTTCGTGGCGATGAACAGCCAGTTTAACGTCGTGCCGATGAAAAGTCCGATGGCGATCCAGCCGTCACCTCCGACACCGGTTAAGTAAATAGCTCCCGGCAGCCCCATTAACAGCCATCCGCTCATATCCGATGCCTGCGCGGACAGTGCAGCGACGAAGCCGTTCAGCTTTCTGCCTCCTAAAAAGTAGTCTTCGGAATTGTTATTGCCCTTTGCGTAGAACGCTCCGATAGCGATCATCATGAGTAAATACAGCACGAATGCCACAATTACCCAGCCCAGCGTATTTCCTGTCATAATAGCCTCCTCAAATTTTTCTTCTTGTACATTTTCTTAATTGTATACAGTGATACGATTTATTATATACAAGAAATGGCTTATCGTCAACAGATTAGTTTGCTATCGCTGTAATGTGTGAAAGTTTCAAAAACCCTTGCCGTTACGGACAGCCTATGATTCTTCACCTGCCGTATTCAGATGCAAAACGCTGCATAGAGCGGCACTATCTTTTTGTTGTCTTCAAATGCGAAGTTTTTTGTAGAAAGTTTGATGGCATATGCAGGCTTATAGGTATCCATGTAGACCTTTAAACTCTTTGCCCTGGTATTGTCGGCAGATTTCACTTCAATCGGGATCAGCTGCCCATCACGCTGAATAACAAAATCTATCTCCGCACCACGCTCAGACTCCCAATAGTAAGTATTGTAACCATTGATAGAGAGCTGTACATTGACATAATTCTCCGTCATACCGCCCTTAAAATCGTTCAATTCCTCCACCATATACAGAATATCATTGGCAGCCAGATCCTTCTTGGCACAAAGCAGCCCCAAATCCGAAACATATATCTTGAAAGCGTCGATATCACGATAATTTTCCAAAGGCTTTTTGATCTGCTCTACCTTATAGACCCGTGATACGATTCCGGACAGACAGAGCCATTCTATGGCATTCTCAAATTCAGACGCCCGCCCTCCTTTTTTCATCAGCTTATACTGAAAACGGGTATTTTTCTTCGAAAGCTGAACTGTAATATTGTCATAGGCAAGCCTGGTCTTCTTGATTTCATTCAGATTATTGTACTTACTCATGTCGTTGAGATAACTTGCAAGAATGGTATCCTGTATATGGCGGATCAGGATATAGTCCCTTGTCTGGGCAAACTGCATCACACACTCTGCCACAAGATACTGCCGGTAAAGCTGCATAGCCGCATCGTGGAGTGCCGCCGGCATCGGCTGATCTGTTGCAAAGCACCTTTTGATCTGCTGCACAAGATCTCCCTCACCCATAGCGATCATAAATTCCTCCATATCCATGGGATACAGGGTTCTCATATCCACCTTGCCCACAGGGAACGAAAACTTTTCCCTGTTGACAGCCACACCTAACAGGCTGCCCGCAACGATGATATGATAGTCCGGAGCGCTCTCGTTAAAATATTTCAGAGAAGTCAGAGCCCTTTCGCAAAGCTGCACCTCATCAAATACAATCAGCGTTTTTTCTTTTACGATGGTCTGACCCGCAATGTGAGACAAAATGGGGATCAGATAATCAGGACTGATGTTTTCTTCAAAAGTTTCATTCAATTTAGGATCTGTTTCAAAATTGAAATATGCCACATTCTCATAGTGGGTTCGCCCGAACTCTAAAATGGAGTAGGTTTTTCCCACCTGTCTTGCCCCTTGCAAAATAAGGGGTTTGCGATGTTCACTTTCTTTCCACGTTTCTAAGAAGTCCATAATCTTTCTATACATCCTTCGTCCTCCATAAAGCTTCTGATTATAGCATAATTCAAATTCGTGTAAAAATCAAATGTTTTTTATGTCAATTTTACATTATATTGCATGAATATTTTTATATTTTTAACATTTTTCTACATGTTTATTGTTCTTTCTACCTTTACCAGGTAAATAGCAAATTTAACTTCCGTTTTGCAAAAGTAACTTCTGTTTGAATTATTTTTGCAAGATTAACTTCGGAATCAGCACCTTGAAAACAGAAATAAGTCTTGCGAAGACAGCTCCAACTGGAAATTAGTATTGCAGGAGTGGACTTTAGTATTACAAACCGCAAGTATTCCTTGAAAAAGTCTTTCCGGTATTATATTCTATTACTATGTCCTATAAAAGTTAGTTACAAAGTATACACACAGAAAGGTTTCTATATGTGGATTGCAGATCATTGGAAAGATTACGAAGTGCTGGATACGTCCAGCGGAGAAAAGTTAGAGCGTTGGGGAGATTATATTCTGGTGCGCCCGGATCCCCAGGTCATCTGGAAGACGCCCCACGATCATAAGGGCTGGAAGCAGAAAAACGGTCATTACCACAGAAGTGCGAAGGGCGGCGGAGAATGGGAGTTCTTCCGGCTGCCGGACGAGTGGGCGATCCATTACACCCTGCCTTTTCAGAAGGAAGCCTCCGGTAAGACGGATCCTCTGACCTTCCATCTGAAGCCCTTCAGCTTCAAGCATACCGGTCTGTTCCCGGAGCAGGCGGTGAACTGGGACTGGTTCTCCGGTCTGATCCATGAGGCAGGCAGACCCGTGAAGGTACTGAACCTCTTCGCTTACACCGGCGGTGCCACTGTATCCGCCGCAGCTGCGGGAGCTGCTGTGACCCATGTGGATGCGTCCAAGGGTATGGTCGGCTGGGCAAAGGAGAATGCTGCTGCCAGCGGGCTTGCCGATGCTCCTATCCGCTGGCTGGTGGACGACTGTATGAAGTTCGTAGAGCGTGAGATCCGCCGGGGCAACAAATACGACGGCATCATCATGGATCCCCCTTCCTACGGCAGAGGTCCCAAGGGCGAGATCTGGAAAATAGAAGATAATATCTGGGATTTCGTAGGACTGACCGCACAGCTTTTATCCGATGATGCGCTGTTCTTCCTGATCAATTCGTACACTACAGGATTGCAGCCCGCCGTGCTGTCCTATATGATGAATTCCACCCTGACGAAAAAGTTCGGCGGTCATGTGGAAGCCGAAGAGATCGGCCTCCCCGTCACCGAGAGTGGGCTGGTACTGCCCTGCGGTGCTTCCGGACGCTGGCAGCGGAAGTAATCACAACACGAATTTTCTTAACACCGGGATCTTGCGCAGCACCCATGCGGTAGCCGTTGCCAGTGCCAGCACTACCAGGCAGAATGCAGCCAGCAGCAAAATCAATACCGCTTGTCCCGCGGCTACAGACTGCACACCGCATTGTTCCAACACCGTAAAGGGTGTGATCTTCACGAATTTATACAACAGGTTCACATACACCGGATGTACCAGGTATACGGCGAAGCTCAAGGCTCCCGCCTCCTGCCAGGGGATCCGGTATTTTTTAATACTCCCATTCCATCCTGCTGCGAACAGAAGCACTGCAAGCAGTACTGTAAACGGATAATTGTATGCCATCTGAATGGAGAATCCCGCAAGTGTTCTGCTCAGGATCATTCCAAGAGCCAGAACCGCTACTGCAGCTGTCAGCCATACATTCCTTCCCTTGTCCACACATACTTCTCTCACCGCGAAGAGATATCCACACAGATAATACAGGAAATACACACCGCCATCCGGCAATACCGGAATACTGTTGACATCCAGTACCTTATTCAGGAACGGTGCCACACTGCTTCCCAAGAAGATCACTGCCATCATTGCTACAACACCCCACACCGGCAGCACACGCAGCACTTTTTTCAGAAGCGGCGTGATCAGATATAAAAACAGGATCAGATACAGATACCACATATGGGACCAGGTATGTCCCATCAGAGTCATCTTCAGTGCCTCCGGGATCATCCTGATCCGGAAGGTCCGCTCCGCCACTACCAGCTCGGAAGCTGCATACGGAACGCCGAATAGGAGGATCGCCAGCGCAATCCTCCTGCAATATTTTTTAATCATGACCGGATAAGTCAATGTACGTTCCGGATTCAGGAACAAATATCCCGAGATTAATAAAAATATAGGAACACACCAGGTCACCAGATCCATAACTGACAGCAATAATGACCGGTATTCCGGCACTATCGACGCATCTGTCACATCTGTCGCACCTGTCAGTACATGCATCAGCACCACTGCACAGGTTGCCAGTACCCGGAGTACGTCCAGGAACTGCTTCCTGGGTCCGGATAAGCCGTTTGTCATGTCTCTCCCATCTCCTCCATCAGGCGCATGCCTGCAGTATCTGTCACAGGAAGGGAGAATACTATGCTTTGTGCTTTACTCTCCAGTCCTGCTTTTTCCATTATAGCACGCATGATGGAATTTTTCTGCTCACTTTTTACCACAATGAACAACATTTCTTTTTCCGGCACCAGTGTCACGCCCAGAAACTGCTGTGCATTCTCTGTTCCGGTGCCCTTGGCATGGATGACTGTGCCGCCTGCCGCATGTACTTCTCTCGCTGCATCCATGACCAGTTCCGTATATCCATGATTGGCTATCACTACCAGAAGCTCATTCTTCGTCTCTTTCAATGTGGACTCCTCTCCTTTTACGAATTTCTGCCCGCAGGTCAGGTAATTCAATGCTTTCTTGCCACCGACACTGCTCACGGGAATGATAAATACGATTCCCATTCCCGGGAGATCGATCTGCATTTTCTTACGCAAAGCCGCCTTGATTTGCCGCCAGGAAGCATCTGTGACGAGATGGAACAATACGCTCTTCCCCATGCCGTCCAGTCCAAAATAATCTAAGATCTCATTCGCCGCGGTTCCCATGCCGACGGTAACACTGCCGACCTGTGCGCCTTTTTCTTTATAGCATTCCACGAATTTCCTCGTCAGCTGACGATTGGTGATGGTGACCATCATATATAATTCACTCATGGGCACACCTCCTACAGTTCAATGATGGCATTCTCATCCAAAGCACCAAATGCATCCGCCGCACCGGCAAATACGCCTGCACCGCTCTTCTGCTGCTTTAACTGATATACCATTCCCAATATCTGGATCGTGATCAGCGGTGTCATGGCTACCATTGCTACCACACCGAAAGCATCTGCGACTAAATTGCCACCCACCGCCACACATGCACCCTGCGCTAACGGCAGTAAAAAGGTAGCTGTCATGGGACCGCTCGCCACACCGCCGGAGTCGAAGGCGATCGCTGTGAATATCTTCGGTACAAAAAAGGATAGTCCGATCGCCACACCGTAGCCCGGGATCAAAAACCATAGAATCGGAATCCCCGTCAGCACGCGGATCATCGCCAGTGCTACGGATAAGGATACGCCCACGGAAAGAGAAACCCCCATGGATCTGGCAGAGATGGCACCGTCCGTCAGCTCCTCTACCTGATGATTCAGTACATAGACCGCGGGCTCCGCTTTTACGATAAAGTAACCGATCAGTGCTCCCACCGGCACCAGTACCCACCTGTAGGATCTGGCTGCCATGACCTGACCGAGGTAATTACCGGCAGGCATAAAGCCCACATTTGCACCGGTCAGGAACAGTACCAGACCGATATAAGTATACACCAGACCGATCAGAATCTTCGCCAGTGTCTTCCCCGACAGCCGCAGGGCAAATATCTGGAACAGACCGAAAAACAATACAATGGGAAGTAATGAGAGTGCGATCTCTTTCATATAATCCGGAATCCCATGAGCGAAAAGCTGCGCCAGTTCCACGGAATCAGCGATCTCCGGAATCGCCACCGGCTGGTAATCCGCATTGGTCGGCTTATAGATCAGCCCCAGCACCATGACCGCCAGGATCGGGCCGATGGAGCACAGTGCTACCAGACCGAAGCTGTCGTCCGCCGCATGGTGGTCATTACGGATGGACGCAATACCTACACCTAGAGCCATGATAAAAGGAACTGTCATGGGTCCCGTGGTCACACCTCCGGAATCAAACGCCACTGCCCGGAAGTTCTCCGGTACGAAAAATGCAAGAACGAACACTACTATGTAGAAAAAGGTCAACAATGGCGGCAGGGCCACACCGATCAACATACGCAGAAGGGCAATGACCAGGAAGATTCCAACCCCCACTGCCACTGCCAGGATCAGCGTCATGTTCGGAACCGAAGGCACCTGTGTCGCCAGCACCTGCAAGTCAGGCTCGGAAATGGTGATCACCACTCCCAACAGAAAAGATAACACTACGATCAGCAGAATGTTTTTACTCTGGGTCATTCTGGCACCCACTTTTTCTCCCATGGGGGTCATGGACATCTCCGCACCCAGGGTGAAAAACATCATACCGGCCATGACCATCACCGCCCCCACCAGAAAGCACAGCAGGATACTGGAGGTAATGGGAGCTATGGTAAAGCTTAATACGATCACGATCCCTACTACCGGCAGGACCGCCTTCAAGGATTCTGCAAATTTTTGCCGGATCTTTGGATTCAATAACTTCAATATTGGTCTTTCCTTTCTTTATGTTTTCTTTATCTTAACATGAAGCAAAGACCCGATCCTACCGTTTTTCGTGAATTTATAAAATTTTCACGGGGTCTTAACGCAATCTTTATGCAGACAGCTCCCGATCCTGCCCAGACTGCTTTTTCACAAATTTATAGGCCCAGACATCCACCACGATCACAAACAGGAAAAAGAAAACGAAGATCCAGTCCGCATCCAGAGACAATGCGGAATCATAGATACCGTGTTCGATCATCGGCATGAACACGCTGAGCTTCAGGTAGCGTTTCCTGCGTTTTTTATTGCCTGCAAGTTCTGCCTCCTTCGCCACACCGAAGAAATATCCCATGATCACGCCATCGATGGCATGGGAAGGCACGGACAGCAGGGCTCTGGTCACTGCCGTCCCAATGTCACCTTCCAGACAATACAGAACATTTTCAATGGCTGCAAATCCCAATGCCGAAGTCACGCAGTACACGATGGCATCGAATTTATAATTAAATGCCGGATGCTTCCATGCCGCCCATTTGGCCGCCTGCATCTTGCAAAGTTCCTCAATCAGTGCCACCCCGATAAAATTATCCAGGATCACGTAACACAGCGTATCTGCATCCATAAATACCAGAAATACTTCATCCAGAATGATTTCCAGTATCATGGCGGGGATCACAGACAATACACCAAACAGGAATATTTTCCACAATAATCCCCCCGGCTCCTTCTCCACCTTATCCTGTCTATAGATCCATACCACCAGTGCGATGGCCGGCAATAGTGCCAATCCTGTCAGAAACATAACCTATTCCTCTCCTGTCCACATAGACGGTCCGCCCTTTCAGGACCGCCGCCATACTACATTTTAATCTAATGTTTTTCCTGATGTCAACCTAACGAAAGTATATGTTCCTATTTTTTGTGTCTTGGATTTTCCTGAGGATACCTGCCTTTTGCCGTAGCTTTAGGGGAAAATATACCGGTTTTCATATATCCTTAACTACTTCTTTACACCTTGCATTGCAAAGTAATGGTACTATAGTTATAATAAATTTACAAAACGACTAACAATATTTCATGGAGGATCACACCGTGTTCCGATCACTTTCCGATAAAAAATCACCGCGGAAAAGCTTCCGCTTAAAACCACCCTTTACCAGACACGCCATCAGTATCCTGATCTGTGCCGCCTGCATGCTGTGCGCCACTCTTGCCTCTTTTTTATATCAGCATATAGTACCGGACAACCATGCCAATGTAGCACTGTTCTACATTCTGGCACTGGTGATCATCGCCAGATGGACGGTGGGCTACGGCTACGGCATTGCCTGCACCCTTTTTTCCGTAATAGCGATCAATTATCTGTTCACCTATCCGTATTATAAGCTTAATTTCTCACTGACCGGCTACCCTATCACCTTCCTGCTGATGAGTGGGATCACTCTGATCCTGTGTACCATGACCTCCCATATGACCATCCAGTCCGAGATGATCGCAGAGCGGGAAAAGCGGCTGGCAGAGGCCGAAATGGAAAAGATGCGTGCAAATCTACTGCGCGCCATCTCCCACGATCTGCGCACGCCGCTCACCGGCATCATCGGCAACAGCTCCCTGTTTCTGGAAAGTCAGAACGATCTAAGCTCCACCGAACAGCGTACGATCATGACCAATATCTATGAGGATTCCAACTGGCTGTTGAATATGGTGGAAAATCTGCTGTCCGTCACTCGTATCCAGGGAGACAGCTTAAGCATCAATACCACAGAGGAACCGGTGGAGGAAGTGGTGGGAGAAGCTTTGGAGAAACTGAAAAAACGCTATCCCGATGCCGCCATCCGGGTCAAGATCCCCGAGGAATTTCTGATGATCCCCATGGATGCGGTGCTGATCGAGCAGGTCACCATCAATCTGCTAGAAAACGCCATCGTTCATTCCGGAAGTATCCTGCCCATTGATTTCATCGTGGAGGATCATCCGGAGCATGTATCTTTTATTGTGAGAGACTACGGAAAAGGATTGTCGGAAGAAAAATTACAGAATCTGTTCGAGACGGGTACCTACAACAATTCCCAGAGCTCGGATTCCCGCAAGGGCATGGGTATCGGTCTATCCATCTGCAAGACCATCATCACCGCCCATCACGGAACGCTGAGTGGCCGGAATCATGCGGATGGCGCGGAATTCTGTTTCACACTGCCCAAGGTGGGAGTTGTCGCTTCAGAAAAATAAGTGTACTCTCAGCCACATAAGACAGAACTCTTGAAAATACCGGAAAGGATATGGATCACAGATATGAATAAGATCAAAGTTCTCTTAATCGAAGACGATAGAAGTATCAGTAATTTCATCACCGCTACCATGGACCGGGAAGGCTACAAGATCATGCATGCCTTAAACGGCAGAGAGGGACTGAGTCTCAGCACTTCTTTCTGCCCCAATGTGATCCTGTTAGATTTAGGGCTGCCGGACATGGACGGGCTGGAGGTATTACAGAAACTCCGTTCCTGGAGCGATGTTCCGGTGATCATCATATCTGCCCGCACCAAGGAGCAGGAGAAGGTCTCCGCTCTGGATCTGGGGGCGGATGATTATATCACAAAACCTTTCGGCACCGGCGAGCTCATGGCAAGGATCCGCACTTCTCTGCGGCACAGCCACGCCCAGACTCCCGGTCATGTATATAAGGCACTGGATCTGGAGATTGATTTCGAGAAACGACTGATCCGCCTGCGGGGCGAAGAGGTACATCTGACCCAGATCGAATACCAGCTGCTTACACTTTTAGCGGAAAATTCCGGCAGAGTTCTGACCTACAGCTATATCATGAATGCCATCTGGGGTCCCTATATGGACAATAATAATCAGATCCTCCGGGTCAACATGGCGAACATCCGCAGAAAGCTGGAGCAGAATCCCGCACAGCCCCAGTATGTATTCACAGAGATCGGCGTAGGCTATCGGATGCGTGAGAACGAGAACGGTGGGACTGTATAAACAAAAATACAATTCCCGACACTGCCTCCAGCAAAATGAGTACCGTCCCTCTGTCCAGTGCCTTCCAGACGCTGTCCAGGGTATCCATCCGGCCCAGAATGTCTATGTAAAAGAAATCCAGATAGATGACCGCCGGTGAGATCACACATCCCGGATGCAGTACCGTCCGCTCCATGAGCAGACGGTACATTTCCACTGCCAGAAATATTACATTCAGGGCATAGCCCGCACAAAGCTGATTGTTCAAAAACGGTCCCAGGGAGCTGAGTTCCATACCAAGGGGAACACTTCCTGCCCGGACCATTCCGAAGCTTAAATACATGATTCCAACACTCCACAATAGCATCGCAAGGGATGCTATTCCAAGTCCTCTGCTTAATTGACTGGAGGGAATCATTTTCACATCCTCTTCCTTTCCGAAATACCGGTATACAAGCCACAGCATCGTCAGCGTCCCCGCCATGGAGATTCCGGCCACCTGGCAGGCAATATCTCTTCCCCCAAACAACCCTCTTCCGGAAAATAAACAGATCCCGATGACACAGTGATAGATCAAAAGCCCCAGCACGATCAGATACAGGAGCCTCTTTTCACGTTTCCGCTGCTCCTGGAGCTTTGCCAGTCTCACGACTTCCGTCACAGCCTCCTCCCGGTCTCCCGCCCGCTCTCCGGTCACAATGTCCTGAATCGGCAGTTCCAACAGATGGGACAGGGACTCCAATACGCCGATATCCGGAAAACTTTCTCCATTCTCCCACCGGGATACCGCTTTGTTGGTCACCCCTAACATCCTTCCCAGTTCACTCTGGGTATAATTTTTGCATTGTCTGGCTTCCCGGATCAGATTGCCCGTTTTCTTTTTATCCATACTAATCCCTATACCTTTCTGTACTCTACAAACTCTCAGGTGCTTTAGCACCTTTGCTTTAGCACCCTTGCTTTAGCACCTTTGCTTTAGCACCGTATGCCGGCCGATCTGTACCCTTATGGTAACAATCCTTTGGAAAATGCGCAATCCATTGTAACGAGACTGCCTGTTTTCTGTGATTTTTGCGCAAAAAATTCCCCTCGGCGAGGGGGGAGTGTACCGAGGGGGATAGAGAGAAAAGTATATTTTTGAAAGAGGCGGGTTCCTTTTTCAATTATTATAATAGCGTAATTTTTTAATATTTACTGCTGTTTTTATAGCTTGTTTATGTTGAAAGCACTGTTTTTTTGTGGTATTCTGACTGTATCAATGTCAGTAGATTTAAAAAGTGAAGGAGCAGCTATGGATATCACAACGAAAAAAGGTAAACAGGGTAGAAAAAATATTGACCGGATCACCGTGGAAAAAGGCCGCAGAGGTGATTTTTCTCCCCTGCAGCCCGATCATTATCACAGCTTTTATGAAATTTTTTATCTCTGGTCGGGAAGCTGCCGTTTCCTGTTAAAAGATACGGTCTATCAGATGGAAGCCGGAGATCTGGTCTTCATCGCTCCGGGAGAACTGCATCACTCTCTGTATTCTGCCGGAGAGGTCTGCGAGATCGTGATGATCTATTTCAAGGAAGAATATCTGCATCTGTCAGATCTGTCCGCCGAGGATACCGACCGGCCGACCCTGCATTCCTTCATGGGCAGTGTTCCCGCGGTATACCAGGAGGCGCTGCACTCCCTGCTGACCCGGATGCTCACCGAGAATTCCCGGTTCGACCGCTACTCCGAGCATTTTGAGCGTTGCTATCTGGAAGAACTTCTGCTCATGCTGATGCGCCATTCCGTCATGAACGAGGAGGACCCGGATTTCTTAAATTCCAGAGATGCCGATATCCTCATTGCCACAAAATATATCTATAAGAATTACAAAAAGCCGCTTTCTCTGGACGAGGTTTCTGCCCAGGCGGCTTTAAGTCCTACCTATTTCAGTAAGAAATTCAAACAGATTACAGGCATGGGCTTTAAGGAGTATTTAAACTGCGTCCGTCTGCGCCATGCCCAGATTGGGAAGCGTTATATCCGCGCGGAGAATTTCTATTTTCGCGGTATTTTCCTGTATCCAGTCATACCCGAAATCATCGCACAGTATCTGCAACAGCCGCGCGCCGTTTCCGTCCCGCAGCAGGCAGATCACTTTCGGTGCGCCGGCCTGCAGCAGCGCG
>OIXH01003763.1_pt1 | contig 13033 bp, 8 predicted proteins | sample 1587741 | NCBI WGS metagenome assembly OIXH01 (sample SAMEA3888916, study PRJEB22519) | human gut metagenome | biome: human gut; feature: human-associated habitat; material: faeces | place: Denmark | collected 2011 | reverse complement strand
GCTTCCGATATCGGCTATCTCTCTTCCGTCGACTGTATGGAGGACAGAAATGACGATAATTATATCTCGGTTGTAAAATACACTGACAGTGAAGCCCTCGACCGTCTTGAAAACACATGGCCCGACATAAGGATGGACGCAGAGGACGCCGGTGTATTTCAGATAATAGAGCGAGATGATTCCGGATATGTTACGGAAATAATGGCAGGGCGCATCACAACGGACGGCGAGACTTTTGCCTCATGTATGGGTCTTAAATCATCATCATTCACCGTCAACATCAGTTCCGGCAACGTAATATTCACGGTAAAAGGAGATGGCGCTGGGTACGGAATGTCCCTATGCAACGCCAGAACCAAAGCATCCGCCGGTGCAGTGTACAAAGAAATTCTGAATTATTATTATAAAAATATAACCATAACCAATGTATAAAAAATCTCAATCCGGAAAAGATATCTGTATACACTAAATTGCGGCAGAACGTATATACATGGTCTGCACGGATGGAGGTAATTGTGAACAGAAAAAAAAGAAAAGTTGACGGCGAGAAAATTTTCTCCATTGTAGCCAGTCTTGCCATAGTTGCTGCACTGGTTGTGGGAGTAATTTCGATAGTCAGGGCAACTTCAAACAGTAAAAAACAGAACTATATCGACCTTAATATTGCCAACAATTCAACGGAAAAAGACACACAGGTTCCGACCAGAATAGAGCCTGTCACAACGGCACCGTCAGCCAGCGAGCCGGCTACGGACGCACCGACACTTCCTGCAGCGCAGGTGCAGGATGAGACTCCTGTGCAGGTAAATGCACCTGTCTTCTCTTTTAACGATGGCAGCAGCCTTGTCTGGCCTGTGGATGGAGATGTGATTCTGGGATACAACATGGACAACACCAAATACTCACTAGCAATTCCAGTATTAAAGCCGTTCTTTTTAGTCGCCATAATCCTAATATTTGTTCATATTAATACTCAATGCACTATACTAACACACTGTATATAGCACATTTATACCTTATGAAGAACAAATATATTTAATTATTTTTGACTATCCAAATATTTATTACATAATCTTTTATAAAGTAGTGAAAGCGTAACAACACAATGAACACCAATATAAATAAAGTACACAGACAACATGTTCATCCTATTCCAGCATTTATATAAACTTTACTTCCCCACGTCTTTTCTGTACCAATAGGGGATGATTTCTTAGCTTTCTCTATAATTTCGTCCATAAATTGTTGTTCAATATTTAGATTTGTTGTATCTTTAGGAACTAAAAGAGAGCTTTCAGAGCTAAAAACAGTTAATGACTGACCCTTGTCTGTTTCAGAATTACCAGGAAGTGTGTAATCGAAGCTCTTTTTTAATTTATCTTCTTGGTTAATTATACTTGATGTCTATCTCTTGAAAATAACGTGTGGACAGCTTCTTGTCGAACAATTTCATATTACAGATGACCTTTTCCCACACTTTTGCATTACCGATATGTCCCGTTTCTTTCATATCCTTAATACACAACAATGCGAAATCCAAGAACTTTCCCTTCTTATCCTTATATAGGAAAGCATCCTCGAATTGATTCAGCGTCCAATCAATCCTATCAAACTCAAAATGGCGCTCGACTTCTTGAGCGCGTGCCAGCAGTTGAACTATTCGCGCATTGAATTCCTTATAATTAGGACAGACACGCTTATCACATCTGAAACGTTCACCAATAACGTCCCATTCCTCCTTCTTGGAGTAAAGCCCCAGTGAAATATACTTGGCTTTCATGTTCTTTATGATTCTCAATGAAACCGGATAGGTTCCATCCTTCCTCCTATTAGAGGAATGCAAAAGCACTTTAAATGTTGCCATATTATAAATATTAAAGTGCAGCAAAAATATAGGGTTATTTCTCAAAAGAAGAAAAATAGGTTTATAAAAATATCGCCTATTTAATACTGATTAACAGAAGAAAATATATACCTAATTTCTGCCACGTTTTCTCCCTAAAACTTTCCTAAAATATTAAAGTAGACTGTATATAAACAAATACAAACAACAATCAACATCACAGCAGCTGATAATCAACTACAAAACAACAAGTTACGCATATCAAAAGAAAAAAACTCATTATTAATACAAAAAAAGAGGAAGAAAATTTGCAGAATCCCCATAAATACGTACCTTTGCACCGCAATTCAAAGAAAGACGGGATGTAGCTCAGCCCGGTAGAGTACGCGTCTGGGGGGCGTGTGGTCGCAAGTTCGAATCTTGTCATCCCGACTGAGTAAAGTGCTGGTAATCCAATGATTATCGGCACTTTTTCTTTTTATACATTTCCTGATTTTAGCAGTAGAAATGGGACAAAATCAAGGTTAGTGTAAACCATAGTGTAAACCGCTGCACAACCTTTAAAGCAATGAGTATCAAGGTTTCAGTGATTTGTTTTAAGAGTAAAGTGTTATCAAACGGAGAGCACCCTCTCATGTTACGTATTACAGAGAGCAAAAAAAGAGTAATGAAAAGTTTGGGAATATCCGTAATATGACATGGTTACCAAAATTTTATTGGCTTATACCCATATATTCTTAACCCAAACTCATACCACTATGTATAAATCTTGATTGGAATCAGTCATAAATAAACATAAACCCAACCTTGACCAATAGTAAAATTAAAATCAGAACTGGGATAGTCGTTGATATAATTTACAACTTCTTTATTTCAGCCCATGAGAGGGTGGTGGACAATCGATACCCCACATCTTATTTTGTCTGTTTCCCATTTTCAAGATCAATACACCTTCATTTATCAAATCCTCATGTGCAAACCAGGCATGATTCAATTCTTTGCCATTGAGAGTGGCCGACTGGATGTATTTATTTTCATCTGACACCCCCTCTGCTATAATTGTGAAAAACTTGTTGTTATGTAACTTGATACGGACCTCACTGAACATCGGACTGCCAATGGTATAAATAGGCAGTCCCGGAGTGACAGGATAAAAACCGAGAGAAGAAAAGACAACAAAGGCTGACATGCCCCCTCCATCTTCATCCCCAGGAATGCCCATCAAATCATTGCGAAACCACATCTTTAACAACTGGCGGATACGCTTCTGAGTTTTCCAAGGCTGACCAGCATAACAATAAAGATAAGGAATATGCAGAGACGGCTCATTCGCCATGGAGAATTGTCCCACATTGCCAGTATGATCGGGTAATTGAGAATAGAAATCAAATTTACTTTTTCCCAAAGACTCATTGAACATCTGATCCAAATTGGCAACAAACTGTTCCTTGCCATTCATCAGTTCAATAAGGTCGGCAATATTATGCGGCACATCCCAACGATACACCCAACCATTATTTTCTCCATAATACTCACGGGCACCCTGACCACCAGAAAAGCGGTAATCAAATGGGCTAATCCACTTGCCATTTTTATCCTTTGGATGGAAAAAGCACGTTTCCTTGTTGTAAATATGGCGATAATTAAACGAACGACAACGATAGTAGGCAGCTTCTTCATCCTTATTTAGCATTTCAGCGATGCGTGACAGACACCATTCGTCATACGCCGTTCCGAGTGTCACGGCTACAGATTGACGTTTTTCGAAGGAATGTACATTCGGATCAGTTTCCTTTTCATCAGGCTGCAAAGCAGGGATATACCCCTTTTCTTTATAAAACAGATCAATCCAGCCACAGGTTGCTGCTGACCAAGGAGCCAATGTCTTCTCTTCAATAGCACGTTTGCACACATTGTATGCTTTGGTTAAATCAAACTTGATTCCTTTGGCAGCCGCATCTGCAATCGTAGCCACTCCATGATTAGAATTCATTCGTCGAGAATCTCCTGTAATTTCCGGGAAAGTAGGCATCCACATCGTTCCCATCTGTTCTGCCATACGCAAATAGGACCGAATGATGTCCAACTCCGTATTTTGATCGATAAGTACACGTAATGGATGGGCTGCACGATATGTGTCCCATATCCAATCATCTGTATAGAAAGGCAAACCATAATCATTATGTACCCGATGATCGAACGCGCTGAAATAGCGCCCGTCTTCGCTGATACAGACTGGGCGTTCAAATACCCTGTACAAAGAAGTATAAAATACCCGCTTACTGTCAGTATCTCCTCCCTTAACGTCTATCTTGCCCAAGGAAGCATTCCAGATATTCCGCCCTTTATCAGCCAGTGCCACCACATCATAACCGGACAATTCACGTTCCATGTTTTTGCGAGCTTGTTCTTCACTGATAAATGAAATACCGTATCTTACACGCACATACTCAGTTTGTTTTGCAAAGGCCAACACCGCACACGCATTGTGACCTTCTGCAGTCGTCGTACGGCTCAATTTCCCATCCACCAGCATGTCTGATTGTACTGGCATCTGCTCAGTTTCCAAATACAGATAGACTCGAGTGTTGTTATCCAAATGCTGGTAACCACTGATATGGTTTTCCGCTACCTGAACTTTTCCGTGCCGGGAATTCACAATGAGATAAGCCGGTTTGTCCGTTTGGGTAAAGCGGAGTTGGTATAAAGCCGATTGACGTGAAGGCGCATACTTGACCTCAATTTGTTCTTCATCCAAAAACACTTCGTAATAGTAGGGCTTGACGTTCTCATGGTCATAGCTATAGTTTACGACCGGCTGTAACGGCTCTCCTTGGCAAGGACTAAGGTTAAAGGCCGAAGTGCCCCGATGGCTGGTAATGATGAGCGGCAATCCATGTAATTGACTACCTGTATAATCACTCCGTTCGGGATATACACGCAACATGCTGTTGGGCAAATGAATCGTAGGATAAGTGGGTACTAGTAAATGGCTGATGTTGCCCATATAAGGGTTGACATAGTCAACGGGAGTCAAGTTATGTTCTTTATTCGATCCCTGAGAGAGGGCGTACCCTGCGAATAAAAAAACAAACACAACACACAAAAAGTATAAATGTTTCATTTTCTTACAGAACTAAGGATTGTATTTGGGCTACAAAAACAGCAGCCATACGGTTTTGAATATAACAGTCTTTACCCCGGTTGGGATGCCATCCATACTCAACCCCATCAATACACTCTGTGTCATCGGCAAAGAGAGTGCTCGTTTGTCGGTGTGTTTCTGGATGCTCAACGGTCTTTGAAAAGCCAATCTGTTCATCAAATTTTACCAGTGGAAAGCCCCATTTGTCGGAGAGTTTCCTGATAGATTCATTATACACCACGCGTGCATCGTGCCAATGGGTACAAAGCAGAATCACAGCCGGCTTCCCCCCTTTCACACCGTAATACTTCGAACCTTTGTCAAATTGAAGTTGATAACAATCGGATATGTATTTCTTGATTACATAATCAAAAGCGGCCGCATAGTTCCCACGGGTAAAAGGCAAGGCATATTCGTGATAGTCCTTTTTCAGCTCATTCGGGGCATACACATCCCGGTTGTGTACCTGCATAATCACGAAGACATCCACCTCGTCCAATTCCTCACGGGAATACAAATCGCCACGTGACATTCGGTTCGCCACATCCGCAATGGCTTCTCCTCCGATGGCCCGGTTGATTCCCTTCGCACGCAACGCCTCACACCCCAACTCAAACCAACCGTTATCCACGGATGCAAAAGAAGCGCCTGACAAGAGAACGGTCAGCTTCTTCTTCTCATCAGACATTGATAAATAACCTTCTCGTACCGGAGAACATATATCCTGTGCCGGTAAAAACGAGACCCAGCAGTATAGGAGTAGTATTATAATATAAATCCTTTTCATCATAATTCATTTAAAAGATGTAACTTTCCGTCTCTAATAATCTTAAGAACCAATTCACCAAACAAGGAATTTTGCCAGGCAAACCACGAACGTGTGAACTTTTCAGGCTGATCTTTGTGAAAAGACTCATGCATAAAGCCTGTATTAGCATCCGTAGCCAACAGCATGGCAACGCACAATTTGATTTCCTCATCGTTCTCCGACGTCATGGCACGTATGATTATGCTCATGGGCCACACCATGTCCATTCCTATGTGAGGGCCACCGATGCCTTCGGCATATTTGCCCTTGAAAAAATACGGATTGTCCAGACTCAACAGATATTTTCGCGTATTCTGATAAATCCTATCCGAGGGCTTCACATCGCAGATGTAGGGCAAAGCCAGCAGACTGGGAATATTAGCATCATCCATGCAGAGCTGATTGCCGTATCCGTCCACTTCAAAAGCATAAATCTTTCCATAGGTAGGATGCTTGTGTATGGCATGTTTTTTCAACGCTTCGCCCACTTCCATATACAACACATTGCACGCACGAGCCATTGCTTTGTTTTTGTTCACCTTCAATAGGATCTCCTCCATCTGACGCAAGCTGGTCACAGCAAAAAAGTTGGAAGGAATCAGGAACGGATAAACAGTCGCGTCATCCGAAGGGCGAAAAGAAGAGGCAATCAGTCCGTTGGCACGGACCGGATTTCCATATCCATCGTTGGATAACGTGTCATACTGCCGGTCCGTCACACGTAAAAACGAATAATTACCCCGATTCTCCTTCCGTTGCTGGTCTTTGAAAACTGTCAGGATAGATTCAACCACCTGCATCCATTCCGCTGTAAAAACGCTGTCATCACCGGTTACTTTCCAATAATGATAAGCCAGACGAACAACATAACACAGCGAGTCGATTTCCCACTTTCTTTCGTGAATTCCCCCTCTCATTGGTGTCCTGTCATTTTGCCACTCCCCTTTTCCAGAGAGATCACGGTAGAACGCATTCGCATACGGATCCAGCAGAACTAATCTGAACTGTCGTAGAATCACCCCCCGAATCATTTTCCTCAACCGCTCGTCCTCATTGGCGTACATCAGATAAGGCCACACCTGGGCGGAAGAATCCCTAAGCCACATTGCCGGAATATCCCCCGTTACCACAAAAGTGTCGTCCTCCGGTTCCGATTCATAAAACACCGTCGTGTCCAATGTGTTGGGAAAACAGTTGGCAAACATCCATTTGAGCTTCTCATTTTTCAGTAGAGTGACCGTCTCCTCAATAACCCGTTCGACGACTTCTGACCGGAAAAGTCTTTTTTCCACCGGTGGACGTTTAGACGTATACATTTCAACATGATCGATCCATTGCATTTCTTGTCCCGAAGAACAAGGATGTGCAAAAAGTAGAGAACAGACCCATAAAGAGCCTATAGTGAGTAATTGTCTCTTCATCTTACAAAGCTAGTCTTACTGCAGGAACGTAATTGAATTTCGCACCGCCAATGTTAATTCTTGCGCCAATTCTAAAGTAATATTGCGTGCCGGATTTTATATTTTCATGTTTTAAGTCCAATTCCAATGTAAACTCATTGCCAAGGTACGAGTTATCCACACCTTGCTTTACCACAAACTCCTTGAGTGGTTCGCCAACATTCGGTTCACGGTGACCGTAAAGAGCCACTTCCGCCACCTCTTGGTCAACCGTCTTTTCTAGACGGAACTTAGCCACAACCTTGCTACCATTTTTTTGAATGGAAGCATTTTTAATACGGATGTAAGGCTGCACTCTGAAGTCATATACCGTATTACCTTTCACCACAACTTCTTGATCTTTGACAGACACAAAGTTACCACGCATCAGACTCATCGTATACGAACCTGCAAACATCACGTTGTTTCGATACGTACCATTGTTCTTAATTACCATGTATTGCGTTTCAGGATTCTCAAACCCATGTTCGATAAATTCGATTTGTGCCCCGTCAATAATATCCTGTTCAACCAGTTCGCCAGTTTCAATGTCTAAGATTTTGCCTTCAATGGTAGCATTCGGACCATCATAGTTGTCTATTTCCAACAAGTCGCAGGAAGTGACTGCAAACAATGTCAGCAAAGCGAAAGCCATATTTTTAATGTTACGTTTCATAGTTGCTATTGTTAAATTAGTGTTTTGGATTCTGAGTTAAACCATTGGTAGAAGTTCCAGGAATATGTCTGTAATAATGATGCGTTTGGAAAGTACAAGAGTTTGCACCCGGTACAAACTTACGCACAAAAATATACTGAGGCTTTTCCCCTCGTAAATCAATCATAGGCACCAACGCCATTTTACGGCGGTTATCGAATTCCGAATGGAAATCCCTGCGTCTAATCAAATCCCAGTAACCCTTATTTTCAAAAGCCAACTCAATTCTCCTTTCGCGCAACACATTATCAAGAGTCAAGTCAACCTCTGTAGTATGAGCTGCTCTCTTACGCAAGTCATTCAGTCCCTTCTTGGCCATATCCAGCAAATTACCATCCGTTTCACCCTTTTCAACAACCGCTTCCGCAAAGTTCAGCAAGATTTCGGCGTATCTGAAATCCATAAAGTCGGTAGTCGACTGCAACTCCTTGGTCACGGTCAGGTTCTCATTTAAGAATTTGCGCATCAAGAACCCCGTACGCGTACAGTTCGGTGTACCGTCAAAACCCGAATAATCCTTCGAGAATTGAGCACCGAATGTATAATACGTCTTACCATTATGTTCACAAGCACCCGGTGAACTCATCAAGTCACCATTCGGTTTAATCACCCCCCCCTGGATTACAATCTTCTTCCCTTTCCACACACTGTTCGGATACGTGATGCAAGCAAAAAAGCGGGCATCCTTATGCTTGAAGATTTCCTCCGGCGAATCAAAATGGCGATAAGCAACATACGGACGATAGCCTTCATTATCGCTCACCTTTCCATCTTCCGTAGTGATGATCGGAGCAGCATGCCCCGGATTGGTATAATCCTCATACAAGTCAATCAACTCAAGAATTGGATTGGTTCTACCTCTGTGAGGGAATCCTTCCGCATTCTGATTCGGATTGTTCCAGGCATCATAATCATGTGCAATCCGAGTACCCGGAGCTCCATAGCCTTTGATAAAAATAGCCTCTTCACCAGCCACATTCGGATCTGTGAAAAGCGCTCTGTAGTTAGCAATCGCTTCTTGCACACTACCTGGATGCGCCTTATACAACCCAAACCTATTGGAAGCGATGATAGCTTTAGAAGCATCTATGCAAGCCTGATAATAACGGCTGGCATCTGACTTGTCCAAACCAACAAAATTCTTATCCACCGCTTCCCCTTCCAACGGAGCCTTGTCCCAATATTTAGCTACAGAAGCTGCATGTAATGCTGCCCTTGACTTCAGAGCATACGCCGTCCACTTCGTCGCCCTGCGCTTCTCTTCACTCGGATTGTTTCTGGTTTCCGGCAACAGACGAATCGCCCTGTCACATTCCTCCATCACAAAATCCCACGTTTCTTTTTCTGTGCTACGAGGTACCTTCAAGTTATCCGTATTCGGCTCAAACTCCTGATACTTCGTAATGATGGATACCCCCCCATAACGCTTCGCCAAACCAAAATAAGTATACGCCCTTAAGAAATGGGCTTCCCCCATCAACGCATCCTTTTCCTCTACCGAAATATCCAAATTGGGAATATACGTCATCAGCAGATTGATATTTCTGTTCAAAAAATACCCCTTATTCCACCAGTCATTGGCAAATTGGTTCCAGTTGGGCCATTCCGAATGGATGGCTTCCAGCGCATATTGCGCCAACGTCAAAGAACCAGTATTCCCTCTGGCGTTAAATCCGGCAGCAGGCATATATACAAAATCTTCAATCGGTGAACCATAATAGAGATCAGCTAGAAACGACTTGATACCATTGGGATCCGACAAGACACTTTCACCCGGTATTTTATTTTTTGGTTCTAAATCCAGAAAATCAGAACAAGCTCCACATAACACGAGCAAGAACCCCACAATTACATATTTAAAATTTAACATCTTTTTCATACGTATAATATTTAGAATGAAACACTTAAGCCTACATTAAAACTCTTTGTCAAAGGATAGTTGTATCCGGCACCATAGTCACCCTCCGTCTTTTCAGGGTCAAACTGTTTCAAGAACGAGTCGGTGAATGTAAAGAGATTGTATGCATTGAAATAGAGTCTCAAATTTTCAACACCATATTTTTTAGTAAATGTTCTAGGCAATATATAACCCACTTCAAAGCTCTTCAGGCGTAAATAAGACGCTTTCATGTTCCATGCCTGACTATCGCGGTAAGAAGAACCCATTTCCTGAGAGAAACGATTAGCAGGCCATTTACCAGGCACCCAATTGGTGTTGTCAGGATCATAGGAATCCTCCAAATGCCATCTGTCAAAGAAATAAGCAGGTAAATTACCATTGTTGAAGAACATTTGGCTGAATACCTCATTGAAACGGATGTTGTACATACCAGCACCTTGGAACACCATTGTCAAATCCATATTTTTCCATTGTGCATTCAACGTAAAACCATAAAAGAGTTTCGGTGTCTTGTTTCTGAATATCGGTTTGGTATCATAACCATTGATCACACCATCACCGTTATAATCATCATAGATATAATCACCCGGCAACAACTGCGTATTTCCTCTATTGTCGCAATGAATAGCCCCATGTAAAATCTCTTCATAATTTTGGAACTGTCCGACTTTGTCGAATCCCCAAACCAAGTCATTCCAACGGTTTGTATATCCATTCTTCCAACGGTCGTAACTGCTTCGTGCAGCCGGTTTATCCACTGTGCGATGCATGGTTCTGGCAATATTCATGTTGAAAGAAGCGCTGTAAGAGAAATCATTGATGCGATTTTTGTGAGAAATGGTCAAGTCAAAACCCTGTGTACGTTCACTTTCCACATTCTCCACCGGCATTGATCCACCAAACGTATTCGGCAAGTTGCCTTCTCTGATTTTCAACTTTCCGCTCTTGTGTTTCTTATAGAAGTCAAGTTCAAAATTCAGTTTGTTTCTTAGCACAGAAAACTCGACCCCCACATTATACATCTCCGAACGCACCCACGTAAAGTCCCGATTGATCACACCCGGAGCTGCCATCGTACCCAGGAACTTGCCATCTTCAAACTCATAACCAATATTCACATTAGGTGTGAAACCCATCACGTGTTGGAATGGCTCTCCTACATTTTCACCAATGACGCCATAAGAACCACGGATTTTCAAATTATCAATAAACGAAAAATTATCTTTGATAAAGCTTTCTTCAGAGATTCTCCAGCCGGCTGATAAAGAAGGAGAGAACGCCCATCTTTTGCCGGGTGCATAACGGTAAGAGCCGTCATAACGGCAAGCATATTCAAATAAATACTTACCCATGTAGTCATAGTTAAATTTACCGATGTATGCCATAGTTGTCTCTTCATGTTCCGTACCGCTATTCGTCTGTACCCCCGATGCATAATCCATCACATCTGTCGTGTAAAAATCATATTCACGTTTCAAGTAAGAGTGTTTCTTCTCATATTTCTTCTGTTCGTAAGCAACTAATGCCGAAACATGATGTTTGTCCAGGAAGGTTCTGTCGAATGTCACCTGCGCCTGCAACACAATGCGGTCTGCATCTTCCACATTATTGGCAATACGCGGCTTGTTTTTCAACTGATAATTCAAATCGGACGAATAAATGCGATAACTCTTCCATAAATTTTTATTGAATACACTATAGCTGTCATAGGCAATGGTGCCTTTCGCCTGCAGTCCCTTCAAGAAAGGCGCATCATAAGTCAGCGAAACAGCCGACTGAAGCGATTTGTTCTTGTCCACCGTATACCCTGCATGCTTTTTCTGTGACATCACCACCGGATTTTCCTGATTGTAGATATTCGCCGGATAAGCCGGGTCATCGTTAATATACGGACGTTCGTTCGGATGACTGATGATGGTACCTTTGTACATCCATATAAAGCCATCACCACCCGGGAAATCCCTCATGCCATAACGGCCCGAAACCATCACATCCGTTGTCAGATAACGGTTCAATTTGGCAGAAACATTGCTTCTGAACGTATAGCGGTCATAACCCATATCCCCACTCTTGAAAATACCGTCTTCATCATAGTAGCTGAAACTGAGGAAGTATTTCATAATCTTATTGCCACCCTCAATAGACAAGTTATGATTATGTCTCAAACTGGCTTTTTTCATGGTTTCATTGTACCAGTCCGTGCTTTCATAACCCGGTCCGCCAGCTCTCCACTTATTTAGTTCTTCATTGGTAATACTATGCACCCCGTCTCTATAAAAAATCGCATCATCGTACATTTCCAGATATTGGGCCGCATTGGCCATGAGGGGACGGTCAGTAACCTTCTGCCAGCCCACATTACCCGAATACGTAAACTGAGGACGGTGGGATTCCCCTCTCTTCGTAGTCACCACAATCACACCATTACTGGCATTCATGCCATATACTGCAGCGGAAGCGTCCTTCAACACCGAAACACTTTCGATGTCACTAGGATTCAATTGTTGGAATTCAACGCTACCATCGCGTACAATACCATCGATGACATACAAAGGTTCTCCATAGCCGCGGATGTTAATCATAGAATTAAAAGTACCCGGCTCACCATTCTGCTGTCTTATCTGCAATCCCGGCATCTTACCCTGTAAAGATTGCGCCAGGCTGGAGCTCACAGTCGTATTGATCTCCTTGGTCTTTAACGAAGCAATACTTCCCGTCAAGTTACCTCTCTTCTGCGTACCATACCCCACAACTACCACTTCATCAACTAGATTGGCATCCTCTTCCAGCGTAATTTCGTAATAATCCTTCTTCACTCTCAGTTCCTTCTTGCCGAAACCGATGTACGAAATCGTCAGCAAGTCGTTTTCGTGCGCATTCAAAGAGAATTTACCATTCAAATCAGAAATGGTACCACCGGCACCGTTTTCCACAGCAATGGAAGCGCCGATGATAGGAACACCAGAGAGGTCTCGGATAATCCCCGAAATCCTTTTGGCACTCCTCTGCTGTCCTTTCGACACTTTGGAATCAATTTTATACAACACCACATTCTTTCCCTTAATTTTATAGCCGATATTTTCCCCTTTGAAAACCACCTTCAAGATTTCCTCAATCTTTTTATTTTTTAAAGACACCGAAATCTTTCGCTTGGGATTGAACAGATTGTAATCATAAGTAAAA
>OIXH01003761.1_pt1 | contig 13041 bp, 15 predicted proteins | sample 1587741 | NCBI WGS metagenome assembly OIXH01 (sample SAMEA3888916, study PRJEB22519) | human gut metagenome | biome: human gut; feature: human-associated habitat; material: faeces | place: Denmark | collected 2011 | reverse complement strand
CGGCTTGATGTTCAGCAATCCTCCGGCCAGGGCAGGTCCACAAAGGTGGGCGCATGTCCCACGGCGGGGAGGAAACGATCCAGCAGGTCCTGCCGCTGCACCTTCAGGGTAGAAGTGGAGAAACAGGGGTGGCCGCTGATGTATGCGTCGTGCAGCAGCTCCCGGTCGATCAGCAAACGGACTCTCTGCTCCGGGTCATAGATCAGCCCGAACACGCTGGCAGAGCCGGGGACGGCCCCTAAAAGGGACTGCATCTGCTCCCCGGTGGCGAAAGAGAGGCGGGAACAGCCCAGCTGCTTGGTCAAATCGCGGGTCTTAAACGGCTTGCGCCCCGGCATCATCAGCAAATAGAAATCAGTCTGCTGGCGGTTGGTAAGCAGCAGGTTCTTGCAGATCGACACGTCCAGCACCGCTTCCACCGCCTCGCAGGCTTCCATGGTATCGGCATGGTCGTGGTCACAGCGCAGATAGGAGATGCCCAGGGCATCCAATCTGGCGTATACCGCCATCTCCCGGCTGTCCCGTGCCTCGGCGGGCGCGCCGGAATAGACCGTAGGGTCCACGTACATCCCTTCCGCCTCCCTATACCCCCGCCAGGGCCTGTTCCACGTCGTCCAAAATATCCCGCACATCTTCGATGCCGACGCTCAGGCGCACCAGGTCGGGGGATACCCCGGCCGCCGCCAGCTCCGCGTCGGTCATCTGCCGGTGGGTGGTGGACGCCGGATGGAGCACGCAGGTCTTCGCATCGGCCACATGGGTAGCGATGGAGGCCAGCTTCAGAGCGGCCATGAAACGAGAGGCCGCGGAACGTCCGCCCTCCACCCCGAAGGAAACCACGCCGCAGGTCCCGTGGGGCATATATTTCTGGGCCAGCGCATAATAGCGATCCCCCGGCAGGCCGGGATAGCTGACCCAGGCCACCTTGGGATGGTGCTTCAAACACTCGGCCACAGCCAGAGCGTTTTCACAGTGCTTTGCCATGCGCAGGGGCAGCGTCTCCAGCCCGATGTTCAGGTAGTAGCAGTTCTGGGGCGACGGGATCGCGCCCAGATCCCGCATGAGCTGGACGGTGGCCTTTGTGATGTAAGCCCCGGCCAGGCCGAAGCGCTGGGTATACGTGATCCCGTGGTAGCTTTCGTCCGGGGTGCACAGGCCGGGGAACCGGTCGGGGTATTTCGTCCAGTCGAAGGTCCCGCTGTCCACGATGGCGCCGCCCACGGCATTGGCGTGTCCGTCCATGTACTTGGTGGTGGAGTGGGTGACGATGTCCGCGCCCCACTCAAAGGGCCGGCAGAGGATGGGGGTGGCAAAGGTGTTGTCCACAATCAGGGGGACGCCGTGGGCGTGGGCGGCCCTGGCGAAGCGCTCAATGTCCAGGACGGAGAGGGCGGGGTTGGCGATGGTCTCGCCGAAAACGGCCTTGGTGTTGGGCCGGAAGGCGGCGGCCAGCTCCTCGTCGGAGCAGTCGGGCTCCACAAAGGTGAAGTCGATGCCCATGCGCTTCATGGTCACGGCGAAAAGGTTGAAGGTCCCGCCGTAAATGGTGGAGCTGGAGACCACGTGGTCCCCGCAGGAGCAGATGTTGAACACCGCGTAGAAGTTGGCGGCCTGTCCCGAGGAGGTGAGCATGGCGGCGGTCCCGCCCTCCAGGGCGGCGATGCGGGCGGCTACGGCGTCGTTGGTGGGATTCTGCAGGCGGCTGTAAAAGTAGCCCGAGGCTTCCAGGTCAAAGAGCCTGCCCATGTCCTCGCTGGTGTCGTATCTGAAGGTCGTGCTCTGCACGATGGGAATCTGGCGGGGTTCGCCGTTTTTGGGGGTATAGCCTGCGTGGAGGCATTTGGTATCCAGTTCCATAAGGGTCACACACTTTCCGTAGAATTTCAACTTTCAGTATAACACAGAATCCCCGGAGGGACAAGTCCTCCGGGGAAAGTTTTGGGATTCAGGCCAGCTGATTGCGGAGAAGGGACGCCGCCGTGAGAAGGGCCAGGTCCGGATGGTCGGCGGATTCCGGCTGGGCCGCGGCGATCTTTAGGAGGACGGAGCCGGGGAGGCCGGTCTTTTCCAGGAAAACGTCCCGGTCCGCGGCCAGCATTTCCTCCGGGGAGAGGGCGGAAGGGGCCGCCGGGTCCCGGAGCAGGGTCATGGCGGAGGCGAAAAGGGAGCAGAGGTCCGGCTCGGGGAGGTCGGCTCCGGAAAGGAAGTCCGCCAGGGCCTCCGGGGCGATGGAGAAGGGCTTCCCGGCCAGGGGAGGGGTGCGCAGAAGGGCGCGGAGCCGGTCCGCGGGGGCGGCAGCCGTCAGGGAGGACAGCACCGCCTGCCGGGTCAGGGAGATCAGGGGGTCGCCGGTGAGGAGGGCGGTCATCTCGTCTCCGGTAAGGCCCAACTGCCGCCGGAGGGCGGCGGGGTCTAAGGAAAGGGGTGCGGGAGAAAGAATTTCGGGCATGGGAAGGCTCCTTTCCGGAACGGGCGTCAGGCGTCCGCTTTTTCGTAGACCGGGATATTCCTGGTGCGGACGGTGTGCCAGCCGCTTTCCACCCGCTCTCCGGTCCAGTAGTCCCGCCAGGTCCCCTGGGGGAGGTAGACCTTTCGCTGTTCCTCCTGGGCGGCGGTGATGGGGGCCACCAGGAGCCGGTCGCAGAACAGGTACTCGTCGTCAATGGCGTAGGTCTCCGGGTCGTCGGTGTAATCGGAGACCAGAGCGCGGACCGGGGGCTTTCCGGCGGTATGGTACTGGTCAAAAGCCCGGCGCAGCATGGGGAGCAGGCTCCTGCGGACCTCAAAAAGGGCCCGGACTTCGTCCTCGCAGTCCCATTCCAGCCAGGGGGCCTTTTCGCAGTACCAGGCGTTGATCTGGCACTGGTCGGAAAAGACCACGGTCTGGACCCGGCGGAGGAAGTCTTCCCGGGATTTGCCCTCCCGGACCTCCGGGCACCAGAGCAGGCCGCTGAACCCGGCGTTGACCGTGCCGCGGATGAAGTCCTGGTGGCTGTACAGGTCGCTGTACAGCACGAAGGGGTAGGACGCGGCCAGAGCGCCTGCGTTCCGGACCTGGGAGAGGGTGGGAGCGCCGTCCAGGGCCTGAAGGATCGTCTGCATGTACAGGGTGCCGAAAAGGCTGTGGTACTGCTCGCCGTCCATTCCCCCGGGGAACTGGGCGCAGAGGGGGAAAATCCAGTCGCCGGTGTAGTCGCTGCCGTCACATTCGTCCAGCTTGAAGCCGTCAACGCCCAGGTCCGTCAGGCGGGCCTTGTGGTAGCCTGCGAAAATCTCCTGGGCGGCCTCCTCTGAAAAATCGGGGACCAGGCCGTTCCACACCGCGTAGTCCCCGGCGTAGGGCTTCAGGGGCTCATAGAGGGGAGAGGAGGGGTGGACGTAGGCGTGCTCCCAGAGGTTGACGTGGAAGCCCAGGTCCTTCAGGGCGCGGAGGGTCTTTTCCGGCTCCGGGTACCGCTGGGTGTCCCAGAGGTAGGAGCAGGAGTAGGTCTGGGTCTGCCAGCCGGGCTCCAGGCCCAGGGTATCGCAGGGAATGGCGCGGTCCCGGAAATACCGGGCAAGCTCCAGCACCTGCTCCGCGGTGTATTTGGTGTAGCAGCGGTACAGGACTCCCAGGCCCCAGTCCGGCACATGGCAGCCGCCGCCGGAAAAGCGGTTGTACTGGGAGACCGCGTCGGTGATGTTCTCCCCTTTGAAAAGATAGACGTCCACGCCCTGGGCGGCGGGGATCACGATAGAGATGGTGCGGGTCTCCCGGGCGTCCCGCTTCCGGTAGAGCTCCTGGGTGGAGTCGGCGGGGGAAGAGGACGCGGGAGCCGCCTGGCCGGTCCCCAGCTTGGCGTAGCCCAGGTAGAATTCCGCGTACCGGGCAGTGTCCACATAGACGCCAAGGCCCTTGGTGGTGACGAAGAAGGGGACGGGAGCATGGGAGTCCCCGGCGTTGTTCATGGGGTCGGCGTTGACCCGGAGGACCTTTTTGGTCTGCCGGTGGTCGAAGCCTTTTAATTGCAAGCCCAGGCCATAGACGTGCTCGTCCTCGGCCAGGGGCATTTCCAGCAGACAGCCCCGGGGCGTCTGGCGGAAGGTGATCTCCGGGGGAGTGAAGTCGGTTTCTTCCAGGCGGAGCCCCTTGCAGAATCTGGTGGGGACGAATTTTTCCGGCGTGCCGAAGGTGAGTTTGCGCATGGGAATCGCTCCTTTCGCGGCGGTTTTCTTCATTGTAACAGGGCGGCGGGGGAGATGTCAATGCTCCGACTCGTCTAAGTCCAGGAGCCAGGCCGGGGAGACTTTCAGCGCCTTGGCCAGGGCGACCAGCTGGATGTCGGTGACGATGCGTTCGCCCCGCTCGATTTTGGCGATGGAACTGATGGAAAGATTGACGCCCAGCACTTCCAGCCGGGCGCTGACATCGGAGAGCGTGGCCCGGGGACGCTCCGCCAGCCGCGCCTGGCGGAGGCGGCGGCCGATCAGGTTGCGGCTTTCCATCGTTCCCTCACGTTTCTGCTTCGTCTGTGCCCAGAAGCCAGGCCGGGGAGACCTTCAATGCCTTGGCCAGGGCGACAAGCTGGATGTCGGTGACGGGGCGGGCGCCCATTTCGATCTTTCCGATGGAGTTGGCGGACAGGGTGACGCCCTGCACGGCAAGCCGGGCGCTGATGTCGGCCTGGGAAGCCTTGGGACGTTCGGCCAGCCGCGCCTGACGGAGGCGGGAGCCGATGAGGTTGCGGCGCTCCATAAAGGCCCCTCCTTTTATAAAGTAAGATATGACTTGATTATAGGGAATATTTTGTGATATAATCGTACTGACAGTACGATTGAAAGAAGGGAACCCATTTGAAATTCCTCACAACCGCCCGCACCCTGTACCACCTGTCCGGGAAATTCCTGCTGCACCTGACGGCCGGGTCCCGGGCAGAGCCCTTTCCCCGGGAGCGGCTGCTCCGGGAGGCGGAGGAGCTGGAAGGGCTCGCCCGGAAAATTCGCCGGGAAATCGAAAAAAAGCCTTGACAGCCCGGGCAGAATGTGGTATCATCAATAAGAACAATCAAGCAGGATGCCCGCATCCTCACCCTTCGCTTTCGTGTCAGATGGGTCAATACCGGTTTTGGGACGCTTTGCGGCGTCTTCGGGTTGGCATGGACGAAAGCGCGTCCATGCTTTTTTGTTGCCCGCAAACGCGGGGAAGATTGGTTGTAAACGGGTACGGGAGGTGCTTTACCATTAGCAAAAAAGACTTGCTTATCAACGAGGAGATCCGCGAGAAGGAAGTGCGCGTCGTGGACGCGGACGGCAGCCAGCTGGGTATCATGCCCACGCGCCAGGCTCTCGCTTTAGCCGCCGATAAGGGGCTGGATCTTGTCGACATCGCGCCCCAGGCTACGCCCAACGTCTGCCGGATCATGGATTTTGGAAAATACCGCTACGAGCAGGCCAAGCGCGAAAAGGAAGCGAGAAAGAACCAGAAGGTGGTCGAGGTCAAGGAAGTCCGGATGTCCATGAATATCGACACCCACGATTTCGAGACCAAGGCGAACCAGGCGATCAAATTCCTGAGCGGCGGCGACAAGGTCAAGGTTTCCGTTCGTTTCCGCGGCAGAGAAATGGCTCACACCGATCTGGGCCGGGCGCTTCTGGAACGCTTCAAGGACGCCTGCGCGGAGGTCAGCAATCTCGATAAGCCGGCCAAGATGGAAGGCAGAAGCATGGTGATCTTCTTGCTGCCCAAAAGCGCAAAGTGACCCCGCTTCGTCCGTGCAAACCAGGGAAAAATAAAGGAGGATTTCCGATATGCCGAAGATCAAATCTCACAGCGCTTCCAAAAAGCGCTTCGCTCTCACCAAAAACGGTCTTGTCAAGCGTGCGAAAATGAACCGCCGCCACATCCTGACCAAGAAGTCCACCAAGCGGAAACGCCAGCTCCGGGGAGCTGCCTACGCGGATAAGACCTGCGTGGCCGCCATCAAGAAAATGATCCCCTACGCATAAGCGTCAGGGCACCGTCAGGAACGATAAACCGAATTTGGAGGTAACAGATTATGGCTCGTGTAAAGGGCGCTATGGCAACCCGTAAGAGAAGAAATAAAGTCCTCAAGCTGGCGAAAGGCTACTGGGGCGGCAAGAGCAAGCTCTTCAAAACCGCAAAAGAAGCGGTCATGAAATCCGGTCAGTACGCGTACATCGGCCGCCGGCTGAAAAAGCGCGACTTCCGCAAACTGTGGATCACCCGGATCTCCGCCGCCTGCAAGATGAACGGCATGAACTACTCCACCTTCATGAACGGCCTGAAAAAATCCGGCAGCACCCTGAACCGCAAGGTCCTGTCCGAGATCGCCGTCCACGACGAGGCCGCTTTTGCCGCTCTGGTCGAGCAGGCCAAGAAAGCGTTATAAGAAAGCGATTGCGCCCCTGGTTCACGCCTGGGGCGCTTGCTGTATTTTATGTACGCCGCGTCCGCAAGCGCCCCGGAGCCGGGAGGTTTGCGGACGCGCCGATAGGAAAGGCGCTTTTATGGAATCAATTCAGTCCAAGGACAACAGCCGGGTCAAGGAGTACGCGAAGCTGGCGTCCTCCCGGAAGTACCGGGAGGAGACCGGCCGCTTTGTCCTGGAGGGGGAAAAGCTCTTCGGCGAGGCTCTGCGCTCCGGCGTGGAGGTGGAGCGGGTCTTCGTCACGGCGGAGTTCCGGGCCGCCCATCCGGAGCTGGAGGGGACCCTGGAGGGGCTGTCCGCCTTTGAGGTGGGCGGGGCCGCTGAGGGGCGGATGTCCCTGTCCCAGAGCCCCCAGGGGCTCTATGCCGTCTGCAAAAAGCTTGACAAACCGGAAAACCTTGCTAAAATAGACTGTAACGGGAGTTACATCGCGCTGTGGGACCTCCAGGACCCCGGAAACGTGGGGACCATCCTGCGGGGCGCAGACGCCATGGGGCTTTCCGGCGTGATTTTAAGCGAAAATTGCTGTGACCTTTACAATCTGAAGACCATCCGGGCCGCCATGGGGTCCCTGTTCCGGGTGCCGGTGTGGCGCGCGGACCTGGCCGCGTTCCTCAAGGGATGCGGTCTGCGCTCCTATGCGGCGGTGGTGGACCCCGGGGTCCTTCCCGTGGGGAAGGCGGATTTCCGGGGGGCGGTGGCCGTCATCGGCAACGAGGGCAACGGCCTTTCTCCGGAACAGGCCGCGGCCTGTTCGGAGCGGATGACCATCCCCATGGCGGGGAACGCGGAATCCCTGAACGCCGCCATGGCCGCCACCATCCTCATGTGGGAGATGGCCCGGAAAAAGGAGATGTTTGCATGAATCGGATCGCCAGCTTTTGCGTGGACCATACCAGGCTGAAAAAGGGGCTGTACCTGTCCCGGGTGGACGGGGACGCCGTGACCTACGACCTGCGGATGGCCAGGCCCAACAGCGGGGTCTATCTGGAAAACGACGGCATCCACACCTTTGAGCACCTGCTGGCCACTTGGCTCCGGAACTCGGAGCGGGCCGATGAAGTGATCTACGTGGGACCCATGGGGTGCCGGACGGGGTTTTACCTGATCTTCCGGGACACGGTATCCGGGGAGGAAGCCATCGGGCTCACCCGCCGGGCCATGGAGTTCATCGCGGGATATGAAGGGGAAATCCCCGGGGTATCCCCCGCAGAATGTGGGAATTACCGGGAGCACAGCCTGGAAAAGGCCAAAGTCTACGGGGCGGACATGGCCGCCGTGCTGGAGGGCTGGACTCCGGAGAAGATGCAGTATGAGAATTAAGCCGCCGGCTTTCAGGAGGGGACGGAATGGGTGAGGAGCTTGTTTACTGGGTGTGGCTCTCCCAGTGCTTTCCTTACGGAAGCGGAAAAATCGGAAGGTTCCTGGAGCTTTCCCAGGATGTAGAGGGCCTTTGCCTGGGCGGCGATGCTGCCCGGGCGGAGTACCCCATTTTTTCGGACCAGGACCGCAAGCGGATGAGCAAGACCTCTCTGGACCGGGCCAGGGCCATCCTGGACCTGTGTAGGGAGCTGGACATCCGGGTCCTTTCCTGGGCCGACGAGGAGTACCCCCAGAGCCTCCGGGAGCTGTACGCCCCTCCGGCGGTGCTCTATGTCAGGGGGAGCCTCAAGGGTCTGGACCGGGAGCTGGTCATCACCGCCGTGGGCACCCGGGAGGCCATCGGCTACACCCGGTCGGTAACGGGGAACCTCTGCTTCCAGCTGGCCCAGGCCGGCGTGACCATTGTCAGCGGCTGCGCCGTGGGTATCGACGAGTACGCCCATAAAGGCGCTCTCCGGGCCGGGGGCCGGACCATCGGGGTCCTGGGCTGCGGCCTGGACGTCAACTATCCCGCCCAGAACAAGGAGCTGAAGGACGCCATCCTCCGGGGCGGCGGCGCCCTGATCAGCGAGCTTGCCCCGGGGACCAAGCCCGACGGCAAGTATTTCCCCACCCGGAACCGCCTGCTGGCGGGGCTGGGCATGGGGGTTCTGGTCACCCACGCGCCGGAGCGCAGCGGGTCCCTGATCACGGCGGACCTGGCGGCGGAGCAGGGGAAAGAGGTTTTCTGCGTGCCGCCCTACAACATCTACGATTCCGGGTGCATGGGCGTGGTGGCCCTGCTCCAGGACGGGGCCAAGCCGGTTTATTCCGTTCACAGCATCCTGGAGGAATACTACCCCCTCTATGAGGATAGGATAGACCTGAAAGCCCTGTCCGGGGTCCTCATCGAGAGCCGGCGGGCCGAGGTGGTGCGGGAGCAGCGCCAGCGGGTCGCCGACGCCAGCGTCTACCGGGCGGGCCGGGAGCCCGGCGTTCCCCAGCCGGTAGTGGAGCCGCCGTCGGCCCTCAGCGAGCTCCAGCAGAAGCTCTACGACGCCTTGACCGACGAGCCCCGGCCGGTGGACGACATCATCAACGACGCCGGACTGCGGTCCTATCAGGCCCTGGCCTCCATGACGGAGCTGGAGCTCATGGGGCTGGCCGAGGCCCATCCCGGACGGCGGTACAGCCGGGCTCACCGGGAAAATGACTGACTTTTTCGGAAGGCGCCGCCTTCCGCTCAGATACGGCCCCCGCTGACGGGTAGGCCAGAGGAGGAAAAACATGGCGAAAACGACGGCTGCGGGAGGCCCCGCCAATCTGGTGATTGTGGAGTCTCCCACCAAGACCAAAAGCATCCAGAAATACCTGGGCAAGAACTACGAGGTCGTGGCCTCAAAGGGACACGTCCGGGACCTGCCCAAGTCCACCCTGGGCGTCAATGTGGACAAGGATTTCGAGCCCAAATACCTGAACATCAAGAAGCAGGCGGACATCATCAAAATGCTCAAGGCCGAGGCCAAGGGCAAGAAGAAAATCTACCTGGCCACCGACCCGGACCGGGAAGGCGAAGCCATTTCCTGGCACCTGGCCCACATCCTGAAGCTGGACCTGGACGACGTGGACCGGGTGACGTTCAGCGAAATCACCAAAACCGGCGTCAAGGAGGGCATGGCCCACCCCCGGAAGATCGATATGGACCTGGTCAACGCCCAGCAGGCCCGGCGCATCCTGGACCGGATCGTGGGATACAAGATCAGCCCCTTCCTCTGGAAGAAGATTCAGCCCGGCCTCAGCGCCGGACGGGTCCAGTCCGTGGCCGTCCGGATCATTGTGGACCGGGAAAACGAGATCCGGGCCTTCCAGCCCGAGGAATACTGGACCATCGACGCAAAGCTCCTGGCGGCAGGCTCCAAAAAAGCCTTCCCGGCCAAGTTCTACGGCAGGGACGGCAAGAAAATGGAGCTCCGCTGCAAGGAGGACGCCGACAAGGTCCTGGCGGCGGTGAAGGATGCGCCCTTCTCCGTGGCCAGCGTCAAGACCGGGGTGCGGAAGAAATCCCCGGCGCCGCCCTTTACCACCTCCACCCTCCAGCAGGAGGCGTCCCGGAAGCTGGGGTTCCGCTCCCAGCGGACCATGGCCGCCGCCCAGGAGCTCTACGAAGGCGTGGAGCTGCCAAAGCTGGGGGCCGTGGGTCTGATCACCTATATGCGTACCGACTCCCTGCGGATTTCCGACGAGGCCAGGGACGCGGCGGCGGCCTACATCAAGGAAAAGTACGGCCAGCCCTACCTCCCCGAAGCGCCCCGGGTCTATAAGACCAAAAGCAGCGCCCAGGACGCCCACGAGGCCATCCGCCCCACCATGCCGGAGCTGACCCCGGACCAGGCCAAAGACAGCCTCACCGCCGACCAGTATAAGCTCTATAAGCTCATCTGGGGCCGGTTCATCGCCAGCCAGATGGCCAACGCCGAGTACGACACCGTTTCCGCCGACATCGCCGCCGCCGGGTACACCTTTAAGGCCAGCGGCTTTTCCGTGCGGTTTGACGGCTTCACCGTCCTTTACGAGGAGGGCCGGGACGACGCCGAGGAAAAAGAAGGCGTGCTGCCCCCTCTGGCCGCCGGGGACTCCCTGAAAACCCAGAGCGTGGAAAGCGCCCAGCACTTCACCCAGCCGCCCCCACGGTTCACCGAGGCGTCGCTGATCAAATTCCTGGAGGAAAACGGCATCGGCCGGCCCTCCACCTACGCCCCCACCATCTCCACCATCCTGAAACGGAAATACGTGGAGCTGGAAAGCAAGCAGCTGAAACCCACCCAGCTGGGCGAGATCACCACCCAGCTCATGGAGGAGCACTTCGCCTCGGTGGTGGACGAGAAGTTCACCGCCCAGATGGAGGCCGACCTGGACAAGGTGGAGGAGGGCCGGAAACCCTGGAACGAGGTGCTCCAGGAGTTCTACGGCGGCTTTGCCGACACCCTGGCCAAGGCCGAGGAGAACATGAAGGACGTCCACATGAAGATTCCCGACGAGGAGACCGACATCGTCTGCGAAAAGTGCGGCCGGAACATGGTCATCAAGACCGGCCGGTACGGCAAGTTCCTGGCCTGCCCCGGGTTCCCCGAGTGCCGGAACACCAAGCGCATCGCCGTGGAAATGCCCGGCGAGTGCCCCCTCTGCGGCGGGAAGATTCTGGAGAAGAAGTCCAAAAAGGGCAAGAAATTCTACGGCTGCGAGCACAATCCGGAGTGCTCCTTCCTTTCCTGGGACCCGCCCATCGGGGAAAAGTGCCCGGTCTGCGGGAAAACGCTGCTGCAGAAATCCGGCCGGGGCGCGCGGGTCTACTGCTCCAATCCGGAATGTGACTACCAGCGGGCGGCGGCTCCCAAAAAGGACGAGGAGGAGTAAATGAAGGCGACAGTCATCGGCGGCGGTCTGGCAGGCTGCGAGGCCGCCCAGATCTTGGCGCGGTACGGCGTTGAGGTGGAGCTCCTGGAGCAGAAGCCCCGCTGCTATTCCCCGGCCCACAAGTATCCGGGACTGGCGGAGCTGGTCTGCTCCAACTCCCTGAAGGCGTCCCGGCTGGATTCGGCATCGGGGATGCTCAAGGAGGAAATGCGGCTCTTAGGGTCCCTCATCATCCCCTCCGCAGAGGCCGCTGCCGTGGCGGCGGGCGGGGCCCTGGCCGTGGACCGGGAAGCCTTTTCCGACCGGGTGACGGCGGCCATCCGGGAAAATCCCCGGATTCATATCACCGAAGCCCAGGTAAGCGCTCTGCCCGAAGGCCCGGTTATTGTCGCCACCGGCCCCCTGACCTCCGGGGGACTGGCCCAGGAGATCGTCCGGATCACCGGGGAGAAGGGGCTCAGCTTCTTCGATGCGGCGGCCCCCATTGTGGACGGCTCCACCGTGGACCGGTCCGTGGTCTTTGCCGCTTCCCGGTACGGCCGGGGGGAGGACGATTACCTCAACTGCCCCATGAACAAGGAAGAATACGAAGCCTTTTATGAGGCCCTGGTCTCGGCGGAAAGTGTGGAGCTCAAGGACTTTGAAAAGGCGGAATTCCGGGTCTACGAGGGCTGTATGCCCGTGGAGATCATGGCCAGACGGGGACCGGACACCATCCGCTTCGGCCCCCTGAAGCCCGTGGGGCTCCGGGACCCCCGCACCGGCCACCGGCCCTGGGCCGTGGTCCAGCTGCGGAAGGAAAACGAAGAAGGCACCCTTTATAACCTGGTGGGCTTCCAGACCAACCTGAAATGGGGGGAGCAGAAGCGGGTGTTCTCCATGATCCCGGGCCTGCAGAACGCAGAGTTCGTCCGGTATGGGGTCATGCACCGGAACACCTTTCTGGATTCGCCCCGGCTTCTGGACCGGGAATTCCGGCTGAAAAGCCGCCCGGACCTCCGCTTTGCCGGCCAGATGACCGGGGTGGAGGGCTACGTGGAATCGGCGGCCAGCGGGCTCCTGGCCGGGCATTATCTGGCCCGGGAGCTCCTGGGGCTGCCCCCCCTGGTCCTGCCGGAGGGGACCATGCTCAGGGCCCTGACGGACCACGTCTGCACCGAAACGGCGGATTTCCAGCCCATGGGAGCCAATATGGGCATCCTTCCGGCGCTGCCGGAGGCTCCCCGGGACAAGAAGCTCCGGTACCGGCTCCTGGCGGAGCGGGGCGTGGGCGCTTTGCAGGAGACCCTGCGCGCCCTGGATTGGAGGAACGATTCATGAAGCGGAAAATCGCGGCGGCTCTTCTGGGGCTGCTTCTTTGCGTGAGCCTGACGGGCTGCGGGCCTTCCGGCAAGCAGAAGGCCGTCTATAACGACGACAGCCTCATCGCAGGCCAGAGCGACACCTATTTTTACGTCAAGCACCTGTCCACCCAGTCGGGGACGGAATATACCGAGAATTTCGGCTCCTTTACCGGCAGCGACACCATCTGGAGCCGGACGGCCAGGGAGGGGGAGACCCTGAAAATCTCCGGCACTGCGGAAATTAAGTCCGGCAGCTGGAAGCTGGTCCTGGTGGACCCCGACGACAACGTGACGGTGCTGCTGGAGTACGGCGGCTCGCTGGACGAGACCATCCCCTTGACGGAGGGAAAGTGGCGGGTGAAATCCGTGGGGCTGGAAACCAAAGGCTCCGCGGAGCTGACCATCGAAACGGCGGACTGACGCGGAAAACCCAGATGATAAGGAGAGTGGCGGAATGAAAATCGTAGTGGACGGCTTCGGCGGGGATCACGCGC